>OLSJ01002297.1_pt1 | contig 10054 bp, 9 predicted proteins | sample 1672151 | NCBI WGS metagenome assembly OLSJ01 (sample SAMEA3136653, study PRJEB25190) | human gut metagenome | biome: human gut; feature: human-associated habitat; material: faeces | place: Austria | collected 2013 | reverse complement strand
GCGGCCGCTACTCCGTCCTTTCCGCTGTGGGCCTGCTGCCCATCGCTGCTGCCGGATCCCATGACGGCCATGCCTCGCTGCCGGCGTGCCTGTCGTCGGCCTGCCGGGCCTGTTTCTTCGCCTGTTTGCGGCTCTGCGATACCACGTTGAATATCATGGCCGCTGCGATCACTACGATCCATAGGACGGTCGAGAAGTTTTCCATATCAGCTCAGGGTTCGTTTGACACTTTCAATACCTTTTATCTTGCGCAGTTTGTCCATCACGTCGTGCAGGCCCTCCGCATCCTTCACATAGAGGCTTATGCTGCCCTCGAAGATGCCGTCGTGGCTGTGGATGCTGACCTCGCGGATGTTGATGCTGAAATCGCCGCTCACGACCTTCGCCAGGTCGAGCAGGATGCCCATGCGGTCGATGCCCCGCAGCTCGATGGTGACCAGGTACGACATGGCCTTGTGCTGCGACCATTTGATTTCGTCCTTGACGATGTTCTTGCCGAATTGCGCTGCGAGCCTGTCCAGCTCGTCGCAGTTGGCTTTGTGTACGATGATGTTGCCCGTCGCCGGGTCGCGGTACCCCACGACCTTGTCTCCGGGGATCGGCTTGCAGCATTCGGCGATTTTGAACTGGGGTTCTGCCGCCGGTTCCTTTTCCGGGGCGGTTTCGCCCGGGGCGGCCGTGTCGTCGCCGTCTTCCTCCTCCTTTTTGTTGATGAACAGCGTCCAGAATTTGAGGATTTTGCTTTTGGAGTTGACCTTCAGGACTTTTTCGAGGTTGTCGAGGTTGACGATCCCCGCCCCGATCTTGCTGTACAGTTCCTCCTTGTTGTTACTCTCGTAGATGGGTACTATTTTGCGCAGGACGCGGCCGCTGAGCTTGATATTAAGCGACTTCATCTTTTCGTCGAGCATGTGCATACCCCGCTCGATGTTGTTCTGCCGCTCGCGTTTGAGGAAGCTCTTGATCGACTGCTTGGCTTTGGCCGTAGTCACGATCTCCAGCCATTCGGGCTTGGGACGCGCATTGTCGGCCGTGATGATCTCGATCTGGTCGCCACTGTTGATCTGCGTGGTGATCGGTTCGAGCTTGTGGTTGATCTTGGCGCTGATGGCGCTGTTTCCGATCTTCGAGTGGATGTCGTATGCGAAATCGAGCGCCGTGGCGCCGAACGGCATTTTCCGGGCCTCTCCCTTGGGTGTAAACACCACTATTTCCGATGTATACAGCGATAACTTGAAGTTGTCCAGGAAGTCTACCGCGTTCTCCGTGGGGCTGTTCAGCGCCGAGCGGATCTGTTTGAGCCACTTGTCGAATTCGTCCTCGTCCTGCGAGATGGTCGCATGCTTGTATTTCCAGTGCGCGGCGAATCCCCTTTCGGCGATGTCCTCCATGCGCTGGGTGCGGATCTGTACCTCGACCCATACGCCGTCGGGCCCCATCACGGTCGAATGCAGCGCCTCGTAGCCGTTGGCCTTGGGCATCGAGATCCAGTCGCGCAGCCGGTCGGGTTTCGGGGTGTAGATGTCCGTGATGGTGGAGTATACCTGCCAGCATTGGGTCTTTTCCGAGGGGAACGGCAGCGGCTTGAACACGATGCGGATGGCAAACAGGTCGTATATCTCCTCGAAGGGGATCTGTTTGCGCTGCATCTTGCTCCATATCGAGTAGACGCTCTTTACCCGCCCCGAGATTTCGTAGTTGATGTTGTCGCGGTTGAGCCCCGCGATGATCGGGGCGTTAAACTTGCTGATGAACTCCTGGCGCGACGCCTCGGTTTCATTGAGCTTCTGTGTGATCTCGGCGTATTGCTGCGGGAACCGGTACTTCATGCAGAGGTCTTCCAGTTCGCTTTTGATCGAATAAAGCCCCAGCCGGTATGCCAGCGGTGCGAAGAGGTAGATCGTTTCGCCCGTGATCTTGATCTGTTTGTTCATCGGCATCGCTCCCAGCGTGCGCATGTTGTGCAGGCGGTCGGCGATTTTGATGAGGATGACCCGCACGTCGTCCGAGAGGGTCAGCAACACCTTGCGGAAATATTCGGCCTGTTCCGAGGTTTCGGCGTTGAACACGCCCGACATCTTGGTCAGCCCGTCGACCATCGAGGCGATTTTCGGCCCGAAGATGCGTTCCATGTCTTCCACGGTGTATTCCGTGTCCTCCACGACGTCGTGCAGCAATGCCGCCACGACCGATTTCACGCCCAGTCCGATCTCCTCGATGACGATCTTGGCTACTGCAATAGGATGCAGGAGGTATGGCTCGCCGGAGCGGCGCCTTACCCCCTGATGTGCCTCCTTGGCCAGGAAAAATGCCCTTTTTATGAAATTCCAGTCCTCGTCGTTCTTACATATCTTGGTGCACGAGAGGAGCAGGTCGTCCCACTTTTCCTTGATTATAACTTCATCCTCGGCAGTATAATCCATACCTTATTGTTTAGGTGCCTTCATGGCCTCGCGTACCTTGGCCTCGATTTCGTTGCGGAGCCCGTCGTCGTTTTTCAGCAGCTCCTTCACGGCGTCGCGTCCCTGGCCGATCTTGCGGTCGCCGTACGAGAACCACGAGCCGGCTTTCTTGACCACGCCGTAGTCGACGCCCAGGTCGACGATCTCGCCGATCTTCGAGATACCCTCGCCGAACATGATGTCGAATTCCGCACGTTTGAACGGGGGCGCCACCTTGTTCTTCACAACCTTCACCTTGGTGCGTGTTCCCAACTGTTCCTCGCCGTCCTTGATAACCGACATGCGGCGGATGTCGATGCGCACGCTGGCGTAGAATTTCAGAGCATTGCCGCCCGTCGTGGTCTCGGGATTACCGTAGACGACACCGATTTTGTCGCGCAGCTGGTTGATGAAGATGCAGACCGTCTTGGTCTTCGAGATGCTCGACGTCAGCTTGCGCAGCGCCTGCGACATCAGGCGGGCCTGGAGGCCCATCTTCGAGTCGCCCATCTCGCCTTCGATCTCGGCCTTGGGGGTCAGTGCCGCCACCGAGTCGATGACGATGATGTCGATCGCGCTCGACCGGATCAGCGAATCGGCGATTTCGAGCGCCTGCTCGCCGTTGTCGGGCTGCGATATGAGCAGGTTGTCGACGTCCACGCCCAATTTCTGTGCGTAGAAGCTGTCGAAAGCGTGCTCTGCGTCGATGAATGCCGCGATGCCGCCGGCTTTCTGCGCCTCGGCGATGGCGTGGATCGCCAGGGTCGTCTTACCCGACGACTCGGGGCCGTAGATCTCCACGACGCGGCCTTTGGGATAGCCGCCCACACCCAACGCCATGTCGAGCGTGATCGAACCCGTCGGGATGACCGGTACGTCGTTCACCTCCTGCGAGTTCATGCGCATGATCGAGCCCTTGCCGAAGTCCTTTTCTATTTTTTCCATTACTGCGTTAAGCACTTTGAGCTTATCCGCATTTACCTGTACTTTTTCTGCCATTTTTGTGTAGTTCCTTGTTATTTGAATTTTTTATCGTCTTTGTTGCCGCATCCTGTCCAGGGCTTTCATCTGGTCGGTGCGCTTGTCGGCTTTCGTGCCGCGCGGCATCGGGAAGCTGATTATCCGGGCGTCCAGCAACCGATCCTGGAAGGGGCTCCAGTTGTTGACCGACGTGTTGCCTATTCCCCAAAGCCCGGTTCGCCTGTTCAGGTCGTGCGGGTATTTCTGCCGGGATCGGATCAGGGACTCCTCCTGTTGCGCAGCCCGTTCTTGCATAGTGCGGTGGAGTTTGCGGCGTGCGCGCAGGTAGGGGTTCACCTCCTCTTGCAGCCACTGGAGCCCGAACTCTTCCGGGGAAAGCATCCGCAGCGAGCTTGCGGCGGCATGCGCCTTGGCCGAAAACTCGGCCGGAAGTTCTGTCGCGGGCACGCCCGGGAGGCCTGTTGCGAATTGCGCCGGCTGTTTCCGCCCCGGCTCCGCCGCGGATTCCCGTGCGGGGCTTTGCGCAAGCTCATGCCCGAGTGCTGCCGGCCGCCCTTGTGCCGGAAGCTGCAAGGTGCCCAAGAGGCTGCCTGCCGCAAGTAGTATGCCCGCAAAGAATTTCATGCCTGTCGTCGGTTGGTGCCGTCCTATTTGTAAGCGTCCAGGATTTGCCGGTAGTGGTTTGCGGTGTCGACCTTGGTGAATACCTTTTCGATCCGCCCCTCGGCGTCGATGACGAACGTCGTGCGCAGTACGCCCATGTATTTGCGGCCGTACATCGACTTTTCGGCCCAGACCCCGTAAGCTTCGCAGACGCTGTGGTCGGTGTCGGCGAGCAGCGTGAAATTCAGGTCGTGCTTGGCACAGAAGTTCCGGTGCGATTTTTCGCTGTCGGGGCTTACGCCGATGATCCGGAATCCCATGCGGGCGAGTTCTGCCCTGCCGTCGCGCAGGCTCTTGGCTTCGAGCGTGCACCCCGAGGTGTTGTCCTTGGGGTAGAAATAGAGTATCGTGCGTTGTCCCTTCAGGTCGGCCAGCGTCAGCGCCGTACCGTCCTGGGTTGTGGACTTGAAATCCGGGGCCATATCCCCCGCCTGTAACTGTGTCATACGTTTCCGAAAAAAAAGGTTCGTTTTCGCAAAAATAGTGCAGACCCTGCGCTGTGCCCCGTTTCCGGGGCAAGGCCCGGGCAGCGCCTATTTTGGGTAAAGATAGGAATTTTCCGCGGATTTTCACCCTTCCGGGCCTACTTTTTTGTTGCTCTGCCGCGTACGCCGCGCGCCGTTCAATCCCACATGTAGGTCACCTCGATCTGTTCGTTGAACTCTTCCTGCGTGGTGTTGAGTTTCTTGTGGCACGCCGGGCAGCGGATCGCCGTTTCGGTTTCGACATATTCGCCGCATCCCACGCACACCGGCAGTACGCCGTAGCCCGGTTGCATGTGGTGCTCGAACTGCGCTCCGCAGTGCCTGCACCTGATTTTGTAAGCTGTTCCCATAATCGTTTTCTTTTAGGTTCACGGTACAAAGGAACGGCTCTGTAGTGACAACTTGTGACACAGAATTAAAAAAAACGCATGTTTCACCAAAAAACATGCGTTTTTTTGCCGGAATCCCCGGGGTCAGTGGGCGTGTTCGGCCTCCATGGCTTCCTGCTGGGTCTTGTGCACCGTGCCGTGGGGGTGCTCCGCCGGGGCGTAGATCGAATAGAGTTTCAGCGGCTTGTCGCCTTTGTTGACGATGTTGTGCCACTTCCCGGCCGGGACGAAGATCGCATAGTCGTCCTCCACGTCGCGTACGAAGTCGAGCTTGTCCTGGCTGTCGCCCATCAGCACCTGCGCCATACCCTCCTCGATGCGCAGGAACTGGTCGATGCCCATGTGCTGCTCCAACCCTACGTCCCCGCCTACGGGAATCGTCATCAGCGTGACTTGCAGATTGTTGCCCGTCCATAGCACCGTTCTGAAGTCCTCGTTCCCGAGCGTGTAGCTTTCGATGTTCAGGACGGTCGGTTCCGCCCCGTAATCCTGCAGTACGACGGCCGCTGCTGTCGGCAGCGTCCCTGTCGTTTCGGGTGCCTGGCGGCAGCAGGAACCTGCCGCTAATGCCATACAGAGCATTCCCAGCGTTGTGATCGTGTTTATTTTCATGATGTTCGATGTTTTGTGTGTAATACAAATATAACAAAAAAACTTATTGCAACTTGTTTGCCGCGATATAATCGCGGAGATAGGCTGTCAGTTCCGGCGAGTCGACGATGCGGATGTCGTCCAGCAGCCCGACGGCGAAGCGTCCTACCCCGGCGAACCCGGCTACCTGGGTGTCGAGCAGCCAGCGGCCCTTGCCCGCTGGCCGGACGTCGCGTTCGGCCAGCGGGTATTCCTCGCACAACAGGTTGTAAGCCAGCAGTCCCAGCTCCAGCTGCACCCGGTGGCGTGCGCCGCCGTGCATGCGGAAAACGTCGATGAAACCTTCGCGGTGCTCCGCTTCGTGCTTCCATGCCTCCCCGGTAAGCTCCACCGACCCGATGCGCGAGGTTTTGAATAGCTTGCATGCCCCGGCCTCCGGATCGTAGCACCACACCTGTACGTAGTTGGTCGTAAAGGCGAAGGGCTCCACGCGGCGGTCGCGGACTTCCCCGCCGTGCGGCGACTGGTAGCTGTGCAGTACGGCCTGCTGTTGCCGGTCGATGGCCTCGATGAGCGTCCGGATGTTCGGGGCGTTCTTGCCGCGCACGACCGTGTCGGCCAGCGTCTTGTTGTCGTAAACCGAGTAGAGCTTGCGTTTGAGATTCTGTTTCAGCAGGTTCGTGTCGTCGATGTTTTCGATGGCGCTCTTGAGGATCACGGCCTCTTCTTCGGTGAAATGCACGAGCTGCGAGATGTCGCGGAAGTGCGGCGATTCCTTGTCGAGGCGGATGCAGTCGCCCGCCTTTTTGATGACGAAACCCGCCTCGCGGAAGGTGTCTATGTAGCGGTAGATGGTGCGGCGCGACATCTGGAGCCGTTCGGCCAGCTGGTCGACGTTGTAGGTGGTGTTCGCCGTGAGCAGCTTCATCAGCCGCAGCAGGCGTTCGAGTTTGGGTTGGTCCATGTATTGCGTATTCAATGATTTCAAAGCTGTTCCTTCCGGGATTGCCGGTGCGTATGGTCTGCTCCGCAGGTGGCGCAGCGTCCCGTGTGGACGCAGAACGTGCCGCCGCACGACGGACAGCTCCATTTTGTCCGTTCGCGATCCAGGAATGCCGTCATTCCCTCTTTGCGGATGAACGCCAGGTTCTCCATCGGCGATTCGCTCAGCGGATAATCGTTCGTATACCGGTTTTCCCGCTCCATCGTTTCTGTGCAGGGGTATTGCGGACATTCATCGCAGAAACCGCCGGGTAGCGTTTTGCGGATCGTGCAGGTTGCGATCTTACACTGCGAAGAACAGAATTCCGGTTTCGTGTCGTCGGGGCCCCAACATCCGGTGCAGGGGCTCTCTTCCCGCAGGGCCCCGATGCAAACGCTGCAATCGAGGCCGCACGGGGCGATCATTTTTGCGTGATAATCCATTCCATTCCTGTTTTAAAGGCCGAGACGACTGCCGCCGGCCTTGCAATATACGAAAAAAGTCGTGACGGATAATGTCACGACCTCCTGTTTGTCGATACGGTGTGTTTACCCTAATGCGCAAGCACTTTCTTTTCGATCTCCTCGACCTGCCGGCGGAACGCCTTGTCGGTTTCGATCAGGTTCGATACGGCCTTGCACGAGTGGAGCACCGTGGCGTGGTTGCGGCCTCCGATGGCGGCCCCGATGGTCGTGAGCGGCGCCTTGGTGTGCTGTTTGGCGAGGTACATGGCGATCTGCCGTGCCTGGGCGATCTCGCGCGTCCGCTCCGTGGAGTTGAAGCGTGCGAAATCGAGGTTCAGGTATTCGCACACCACTTCGATGATGTGGTCGAGCGTGATCTCCTTCTGGTAGAGCTGCACGTAGACCTTCAGGATCTCCTTGGCCAGCGACGTGGTGATCTTGCGCCCGAGGAACGAGGCGTTGGCCACCAGCGACGAGAGCGCCCCCTCGATCTCACGCACGTTGGCCGAGATGTTGTCCGCCAGGTAGGCCACCACGTCGTCCGAAATCTGCGCCCCGAACTTCTGCGCCTTTACGCGGATGATCTTGAGCTTCGTGTCGTAGTCGGGCGTGTTGAGCTGTGCCGACAATCCCCACTTGAAGCGCGTCAGCAGGCGCTGTTCGATGTCTTTCAGCTCCACGGGCGGCTTGTCCGAGGTGAGGATCAGCTGTTTGCCCGCCAGTTGCAGATGGTTGAAGATGTTGAAGAACGCATTCTGCGTGCCCGTCTTCCCGGTCAGTTCCTGGATGTCGTCGATGATCAGTACGTCGATCATCTGGTAGAAATGGATGAAATCGGGGATTTCGCCGTTCTTGTACGCGGTCTGGAACTGCGCCTGGAATTTGTTCATCGAGACATACAGCACCTGCAACTCGGGATGGCGCTGGCGTACCTCGTGGCCGATGGCCTGTACGATGTGCGTCTTGCCCAGTCCCGAATCCCCATATATATATAGGGGGTTGAAGGGGTTGTTGCCCGGGTTTACGGCGACGGACATGCCCGCCGAACGTGCCAGGCGGTTGCATTCGCCCTCGATGAAGGTCGCGAACGTGAGCCCCGGATTCAGCTGCGGGTCTATGATTATCTTCTTGAGCCCCGGAATTACGAAGGGATTCTTTATATTTGCGGTGTTGGTCTGCGTGTTGAAACGCGAGATGGCCGTGGTGTCGGCATCGGCGGTAACGGGTACGGCCGGGGGTGTCGAACGCGGCACGGCATAGTGCAGCCGGGTCTGCTGTCCGTAGAGCTGCGAGATGATCGGGCGCAGGAACGGGATGTAGTTCTTTTCGATCTGGTGTACGTAGCTCTCGTTGGGAACACGCAGGCGCAGGTTGGTGCCGTCGAATTCGAGCGGTACGATCGGCTGGAACCACTTCACGAACTCCTCTTCGGAGGTCTGTGCCTTGATTCGGTCAAGGCAGTTCTGCCACATATCGCTATATGTCTGCGTGTTGTTTAACATGATAAGGGTTGCACTGTTTTTGATGTGACAAAGTTGTGAATAATTTTGCAAAAAGATTTCCGAAAAGGTGTTGTATTTTCACTTTTTTTATATATAGAAAAACAACGGTTTCCGGACATCCAATTTTAACTCCCTGATATTGAATAATAGAAATAAATTTCGTATATTTGCATATCAATTTTTTAGGCAGTCCTATAATCAAATTATAAATAAAACCAATAAACTTATGGCTAACGAACTGGAACAATTGGTGCTGAAAAAAGCGCAGGCATGGCTTGACGGCCACTACGACGAAGCTACCAAGAAGCAGGTTAAATACCTGATTGATAATGATATGAAAGAACTCACCGAGAGTTTCTACAAAGACCTCGAATTCGGTACGGGCGGCTTGCGCGGCATCATGGGCGTGGGTACCAACCGCATGAACGTCTACACGGTGGGGGCTGCTACACAGGGGCTTTCGAACTATCTCAAGAAGAACTTCGCGGGCGAGCAGATCCGGGTTGCGATCGGCCACGACAGCCGCAATAATTCACGCATGTTCGCCGAGCATGTGGCCGATATTTTCGCCTCGAACGGATTCACCGTTTTCCTGTTCGATTCGCTGCGCCCGACGCCCGAACTGAGCTTCGCCATCCGCGAGCTGAAATGCCATTCGGGCGTGGTCGTGACCGCCTCGCACAACCCCAAGGAGTACAACGGTTACAAGGCCTACTGGACGGACGGCGCGCAGGTCACCGAGCCGCACGACAAGAATATCATCGCCGAGGTGGAGAAGATCACCGACGTGGACATGATACTCACGGGTAAGAATCCCGAAAACATCACGATCCTCGACGAGAAATTCGACGAGATCTATTTAAATAAGGTGCACGAATTGTCGCTCTCGCCCGAAAGCGTGAAGAAGCACCGCGACATGAAGATCGTCTACTCCCCGATGCACGGCGCAGGCGTCCGCCTGGTGCCCGCGTCGCTGCGTAAATTCGGCTTCACGAACATCATCATGGTGAAGGAGCAGGCCGTCATCGACGGGAACTTCCCCACTGTCGAGTCGCCCAACCCCGAGGAGCGCAAGACCATGTCGATGGCCATCGACCTCGCGGCCAGGGAGGGGGCCGACCTCGTCCTGGCTACCGACCCCGACTCCGACCGTATCGGCGTCGCGCTGCGCAACAAGAAGGGCGAGTACGTGCTGCTGAACGGCAACCAGACGTTGGTGCTGCTGATGAGCTACCAACTGACCCGCTGGGCCGAGCGCGGCGAGCTGGACGGGAACCAGTACGTCGTGAAGACCATCGTCACCTCGCAGATGGCCAATGCCGTGGCCGACCATTTCAAGGTGAAATGCTACGACTGCCTCACGGGGTTCAAGTATATCGCCAAGATCATCCGCGAGAACGAAGGCAAGGCCAAGTACATCGGCGGCGGCGAAGAGTCGTTCGGCTACCTTGCCGGCGATTACGTGCGTGACAAGGATGCCGTGTCGGCCTGCTCGCTGGCTGCCGAAGCCGCCGCATGGGCCATGGATACGATGGGTCTGACGCTCTACGAGTGGC
>OLSJ01002293.1_pt1 | contig 10076 bp, 9 predicted proteins | sample 1672151 | NCBI WGS metagenome assembly OLSJ01 (sample SAMEA3136653, study PRJEB25190) | human gut metagenome | biome: human gut; feature: human-associated habitat; material: faeces | place: Austria | collected 2013 | reverse complement strand
CCGTACCAACGCAGCCGATGCGGTAATCGGTCAGCTGCTGGCTGTCATAATTGAGGCTCAATCCCACCCGGTTGGTGGCTGCGAGAAAGGCTTTGGAGATGGCATGTCAAAATGGATGCCGAACTTGGTCGCCAGAACGATTTTATCTCGGTAGGGTTTCAGGGCAGCACCCACCAGTTCCTCGTTGTCGTGGGGATTATCTGGTGTGCCGTAGACTTCGGCGGTGTCAAAGAACGTATAGCCCATGTCCACGGCCTGCGCCAGCAGTTCGGTCATTTCCTTCTTGTTGGCAGGTGCGCCGTAGGCATGGCTCATGCCCATACAGCCCAGACCCACAGCCGAAACGGTCAGGTCATTGCCCAAAGTACGATATTCCATGTTAAAATTCCTCCTTATTTGCAAAAACACTTTCCAGCCATGCGGCGTAATCGTTCACCCAGCCGCCATCCGCGCCAAAGCCGTGGGGCCAGCCATTCAGCACGATGCGTCCGGTGGAAATGCCCATATTCCGAATCACATCATACTGCTGCTGGAATTGGCGGTAGAAGGGGTCCTCCGTGCCGTAAACGTAGAATGTTGGCGGCAGATCACCCTCGGCCAGCCAGTCCGGGTCCATGTTGCCCACGCTGAGCCGCCCATAGAACGAATAGATCATGCCCGCCGCCGAAGCGTGAGCCGGAACAGCATCCAGCGCATCGGGTACATAGCTTTCATCCAGAGCAGTGCCGTTGACATCTTCATCGTAGTGCATCAGAAATTCGCCCGCCTGAATGCCGCCTGCGGAAAAGCCCATAACTGCAATATCGTCAGGGTCAATGCCGTAAACATCCGCATTCTGCCGCACAAAGCGGACGGCCCGCGCTACATCCAGCGCGCCTTCCTCCTGCGTGTAGGGCGACAGACGGTAATCTACGATGAAGGTCTGGAAGCCCAGCTCCCGTAGAGCCGCTGCCGTGGGCAGAGAATCGGTATAGTTTCCACGGAACTGATACGCACCGCCTGCCATCAACACCACAGCACCTTTCGGTTGTACTCCGGTGCGGACGGGAATTGCCGTCACATAGGGGCGGAAATCCCAGTTGTCAAAATAACCGGTCATTGCAGCGGTGAACTGCGTTTTAGCCGGAACGTTGCCTTCTTCCCACAGGTACAACGCCTGAATATGGTTGGGGTCTGCCGAGGTGTTCAGCACGGTCGCATTGTCCATTGGTTCCGGCATCTTTTGCAGCATGGCGGTACGGGAATAATCCTCAATTTTTCCAGTGCCGTAGTTGTATGCTGCCGGGAAATCATCCGGCGTTGCAACGGTGTCGGCAGAAGTGCTGATGCGCAGGTCGCTGCCTGCCGGGAACGAGCTGCTTTCGGTTTCATTTCGTTTCGTCATAGCATCCTCGATGGCGGAAACTCCGTTTTCCAAATTGCTGCCGGGGGCTTCTGCGCGGCTGGTGTCGCAGGCCGAAAGGCCGACAGCAAGTACTGCCGCGAGAAGCAGTGCAGTCCATTTTTTCGTCATAACAGTTTCCTCACGGTTTCAGGTGTTTTCTTCCCAGAACGCTACGGCATGATCGAGCCAGCCTTCGGCAGAGGTGCCGGTGCCCAAGCCAAAACCATGGGCAAGGCCCGGAAAGACTTCGATCTCGGCAGGGGTGCCCTGAGAGCGGATGGTTTCAATGCGCCAGCGCATCACGCGTTCGTCTGCGATGTAGTCCCGGTCACCCACACAGGCATAAGTGGGCGGCTCGTTGCCGTAGACTTCCCCCAGCCCGGTGTACTGCATGATGACGGCTCCCGGCTGCGGATACGCCTGTTCACCGAAGGATGCCGTGCCGTAGCTGCCCAGCCACGCCGCCATCCGTGCCCCGGCAGAACCGCCCCAGAGGGAGTAGCCGCTGGTGTCTACTTCCAGTTCCTCCGCATGGGTAAAGACAAAGGCAATGGCCCGTGCCAGATCTTCGCAGGCGGTCTGTGCGCCGGGGCGGTAGATGAGCGCAAAAGCGTTGTACTCCTTGCGGGAAAGTTGCCAGCCACTTTTCGACAGAGCCGTTTTTATTTGCAATAATCAATCCACTGTCATAGGGGTGGCTGTTCGGATGCGTAAAAAGCGTAACCAATCCGCCATGCTTCCGGTGAAAAGCAACAAAACGGTTGAAATCCACATCAAACATCGCATCTGCATTTAACAGAAGAAAATCTGATGTCAGCTTATCTTTAATTTTGAACAGTGCCCCCGCATTGCCGAGAGGCTCTTCTTCAAAATAGTAGTCAATATGTACGCCAAACGGCTTGCCCGTTACCGGAGAGTTTCCAGAGCCATCACCAAAGTAATCCATGATAATATTTCCCAGATGGCTTACCGTTAGAATAATGTCATCAAATTCTTGATTCTTCAGACACTCGATTTCTCGCTCCAGAACGGGGATTCCTTCAACTTTTATCATGGGTTTTGGAATATCACTTGCAACGGAGGAAATGCGAGTTCCCTTTCCTCCGGCCATAATCACAACTTTCATACGCTTAATCCTTTGGCACATAGTCTTCCGGTGTGTAATGTATTACCCGTGTGCCGCTATCTTCAAACTGAAACGGAATATACAAGAGATCACGCATTGCCCAGCGAACAGCATCCTGTCGTTCCGGCTGCACATAGAACACAAGGAAACCGCCGCCGCCAGCACCAAGAAGTTTTCCACCCAACGCCCCTGCTGCAATACCTTTGGCATAGAGTTCGTCAATGCTGTTAGTCGAAACTGCTGAACCCGTCTGGCGTTTCAATTTCCATGTATGGTCTAGCATTCTGCCAAAATCATCCAAATCCTGTTCCTTGTTTACCAGCACCTTCTCTGCTTCATCAACTAACGCCAGCATTTCTTTCAGTTGTGCTGTTTTATCTACTTTTCCTGCGGCGTTTGCCTTCTGGACATCTGAGGAAAACCGAGTGAATCCAGTAAAGAACATCATCAGGTTTTTGTTCAGTTGCTTCTTTCGCTCCGGGGCAATAATCACTGGCAGCACTTCATATCCGTCTGCATTGAAGTTGATACGGTTAAAGCCGCCAAAAGATGCTGCGATCTGATCCTGCCAACCGCCTGCTTCCTGACACAGATTCCGTTCAAGATGAATTGCTTCATCTGCCAGTTTTTTCTTATCAGCATATTTCCCTTTCAGCGCATAAAAAGCATTCAACATTCCAACTGCGAATGAACTTGAAGTACCAAGACCAGAGCGCGCCGGAAGGTCTGCCTCATATGTAAGCCGAATTTCGTGCATATCCAACATCTTCATTGCGTTACGAATTGCAGGATGCTGAATATCTTCAATGCAGGTCACGCGCTCCGTTTTTGAATAGGATAATTCCGTGGAATAGTCAAAAAAGCGTGGCAGATGACGTACATTTACATAGCAGTATTTATCAAACGTTGTAGAGAGAACTGCTCCGCCATTCTCTCTAAAAAAACTTTCCATGTCTGTTCCGCCACCAAAGAAAGACATGCGAAACGGTGTTTGTGTAATAATCATAACAATTCCCCTTGCCTACATCACAATTTCTTGTTGAATCCCCTGCTTACTTCATTGCACGACAACAAGCCTGTATACAGATTGCAGCAGCAATCTATACGCAGGCTCGCCTTCGTACCTCCTTATTCTGTTTTCTGCTCTATCAGCTTTCGCTGTGGTGGGTTAAGTATAGAGCGCAACCAGAAGCCATTAGCACCTGAAATCACGCTGGCCGTAACGCACCATAACAGGCAGAAACAGGTTGAGGTGAAAAGGTCAAGCCGCGTAAACCCGCATGAAATCAGGCTTTTCTCTGGTTGTCCATATTATTTCACACTCCCCATGGACGGTAACTACAACTCGTTTACCGAGCATCTTCGGCAGCCATGCAAAGAACGCCGGTCCTTCGGCGTGGATGTGCACCACATCGTATTTTCCAAATGCACTATAAAGTGCCGCAAATGCGGAGGAGCTGACTGCAGCAAGTCCCCCTGATGTCAAGATAGGGACAACAATTTTTTCAAAAAAAGCAAAAAAAATAAGCCGCATAAAGTTTCCCATTGGGTTAAAACCATTGGGAAGCCCTATGCGGCTTATTCGTACTTATTTTAATTATTAGACAATTTCAAATTCAATATCATGAACTTTCGGTTCAATATATTCCGAACACATCAGTGAAACGCTTACTTTGAATTTTCCTTTTCTAGCCGGAACAATATATATCCCATCAAACTCGGTATCATCTTTATGTGGCAACTGATTGCATTCAGCAAATATTGAGTTATCTCGTATAGATATTGATTCAAACACAGAAGAATTGGAGTTGTTAAAAATTGCCGGGTCTATAATCGGCAAGCTTCGAGCTGAGTAGAATGGCTGCATTCCGTCCATACTATTTTTCAACAAGCCATATACTGGATTTAAGTCGCTCATAAAACGTTCCTCTGCCTTTTCAATAGGATTCGGTGGAAGTTTTGGTGCTTTCGGCTCCTTCATTTTTTCGATATCATCAATGTCATATACAAAAATATCTTTTGGAAATACGATTGAGATTCTAATGTCGGTTGCTTTCGCTGTTCCCTTATTAAGCACTCTTAGCTTGAGCGCAACACCACCGTTTGTTATTGTCTTATATACGCTCATCTTGTGTGCATAATCATTTATTTCTTCTTCAGACGGTAGTGCTGCATTGTAAGCCTGCAAGTCCTTTTCTTTTACATACTTTTTTAAATGTGATTCAACGCAACTTAAATCAAGTGGTTCATACTTGTTTTTGTAGCATTCTCCATCATTATGATATAACTGGATCTTGATTGCATTATCTGAGCTATCAATAAGCAATTTTCCATGTGTTTTAAGACCTTTTCCGTCCACTTCTTCATCATCCTGTTGATCCAGCACAACTGCGGCCATCAACTCAGGAACCCGCTTTACAATCTGTGATTTCAACTCAGCATTTTCCTGCTCAAGTTCTCTTATCTTTTTATTCAAACTGAGAATTTCTGCATGACTTGCTTCAATATCAAAGGCATCTCCTCTTATCCACCCTGGACGCTTTTTTCGATCCATTTGCTGATGTAAAGATTCTGAAACCTCTCTAGCAAGTTCGTCAATATTAGTCCACCACTGTACCGTTCGTCCTTTTTTAGCTTCTGTCTTGAAATCAGCCAGCTTTTTTATACTTTCTGGATCTTTTTCTATAAATTCCGGCTTAATTGCCACATCATCATCAATTATGAATACCAGAACGGGAATTTTCTTCTCTCTCGCATAGCGAAATTCCTTTTCCGTATAGCTAATTCCAGCATCCGATCCAGATTCTATTACAGAGCCATATCGCTGTCCCAAAATCAAAACATAATAATCCGAACTATCAATCGTCTCTTGTATGATTTCCCACTGTTCTTCGTCAGCAGCGTTAAACATCTCCATACCAACTGGGAAATGCATCATCGATAGGATGGCATCCCTTACTTTGCTACGGGCTTCTATCAAATCTTTATACGTTGACGAAATAAAAACCTGGTATTTCTTTTCCATGTTATATCACTTCCTTACAAGCTAGTGGTTCATTCCATAACCCATCAATTATTGTAGCGCATATAATTCTACTAATTCCTGAAGAATCTGTTCTTTCGTTCGTCCCACAAGCCCCAACTGTTTAACATCAACCGTTTCATTTTCCATTCGATCAACAAACTTCTGCATATCCTCATACACGCCACTAGGAGTGACAATCTTAACCGTAGGGTCAAGCAGTTCAGTCAAACGAAAAACATCATTTTTATGTTTCTTAATGTTTTTACTATCAACGTGTTCTCCGGCTGCTTTGCGATCCGTCAAATCCATCCATGCTTTCGCCTTGAACGGAATCAAATATGCAGCGTCCAAAACCGTTACTCCATCAACAGTCACTTTCCCCTGCTTCAAGAACTCATAGTAATCATCATCCAAAAGGATTGCAGACAAGCTCGATATATCCTCATCCATTGGCAGCGGTGTCAATACTGCATCATCTGGAAGTTGAATTGCATCCAGTTTTCTAGTGAACAGTTCGATCATTGCTGGATAACGGTTTGAAGTCGGGTGACTGAAGCGATAAAACTGCGGCACACCAGAGCTTTTATTACGATGTTCGTATCCAGCCTGTTTTACATAGTCCCAGAATTTTCTTCCAAAAGCCGCATCCACGGCTTCAATAATTAGAACAAGGTCAATGTCTTTTGTTGCACGGAAGTCTAAGCCTTCTTCTGTCATCAAGATGTCACACGCAGTTCCACCGATAATTGCATACTGGCTTTCGTTACCCTTGAACCATTCCTTAAAGCTTTCAATCCCTGTTACCATCTATCTTCCTCCACAGATTATTTAACATTTCTTCTACTGCTTCTTCTACCCGTTCATCTGCATCTTCCCTGAGCGATAATGCCAGAGAAAGTCCATCGACCATTTTTCCCTTCGATAATTTTCGTGGGTCATATCTCCACATTTCAACAGCCACCTGTGAATTTGAGTCCTGTAAATCCTTGGTCATACAGTCATTCCACTGAGATATTTTTTCTGAAGCATAGCACCGAACACTAGGCGTATTGAGCATCGAATACTCCGCCAATGCGAAATATCCACTCTCCAACAATTCACTCTTTACTTCCTCGCATGGAACATAGACCGTCCTTTTCACAGGATTGAGCAGAACTTTCTCTGCTTTGTAAAATAACTCTTTGGCAGAGTTTTCCGAAAGTAGTATCTTCTGCACTCCAATTTTTCTTGATCGCAGAAATCCCATTCTTTCAAGTTGTTTAGAAGCTCTGGAAATAGACGTTGGTGTCAAATCCAAATCTTTTGCAGCTTGACTTGTAGACAGCTCCTTTGCTCCCTCATAAATATAGTAAAGCAACAGCATCTGCGCCGATGGCAAGATTTCTTCTCTGTCACTCTTTTCTGCATCACAGCGTTCCTGCAAATATGCTGCCATAAAGGGCAGATAAATTTGCTTTCCATCCACAATAAATGCTATTTTCTCTCGAAGCAAATACTCTTTCTGCCGTGCAGTGATCTGTTCCAATACTAAAATCACCGGACAATCCGCAACCTTTTTCACACGTTCCAGATGCTTTTTTAATGTTTCCACCTGCTCCAATTCGGTTTTAGGATACAAAAAAACAGCTTTTTGACCACTCAGAGATACTTTCTGTGAATCATACCTTGTACTGATGAAGTTTGGCAAATGCTCTAAAGCTTTATTTTCATATAGCACTTCAATTCCTAAAACTCGCTTAAGGTATTCCACTCTATCGCCTCCATTCACAACTCTTTTTCTGTATTATAACTCATTTTAAGTTAAGATACAATATAAAAGTTATGATTATCCAAATCCAGCTATAGAAACACCAATATTTTCCAAACAATTTTGCTTTCATTTCACTTCTTGATACCCCTCCCTTACCGTGCTATACTATTATCAAATCAAATATTGAGGGAGTGCATTGTCATGAGCAAAAAGCTTGTTGCCTATTTTTCTGCCAGCGGCATTACCGCAAAAGTTGCCGAAGATTTAGCAGATGCCATCGGTGCAGACATTTTTGAAATCCGTCCCGAAGTCCCTTACACAAAAGCCGATCTGAACTGGATGGATAAGAAATCCCGTAGCACTATTGAAATGAGCAGTCCCGATTCCCGCCCTGCCATCGCCGCCAAACGTGATAACATTGATGAGTATGACACCATCTTTGTCGGATTCCCTATCTGGTGGTATATTGCTCCGACGATCATCAATACATTTCTGGAAAGCTATGATTTGAATGGTAAAACAATCATCCCCTTTGCCACATCTGGCGGCAGCGATATGGGTAAGACCAATGAAAAACTTGCGCCGAGCTGCCCCGGTGCAAAGCTGCTGCATGGTAAGGTATTCAATTCCTATTCCAGCAAAGCCGACTTGTCAGCATGGGCGGAAACCCTTAGCATCTAATAGCCACCTTCTAGTGGAACATATCTACACAATTGTTTAAGATGATTCACGGATTTTCTTATCTAATTAGATATTTTTAGTGTCCACTTTAGATAATCCCAATTATTTTTCAGAAGATTTCAGACAGGAGTAGTCCTTATGCCAAATAACATGGATTTTTTTGATTTCTTGTCTCAGCATTCGTTAGAAGATGTATTATCTGCTATCATTCAATATCAACTAGAAAATCTCATGCACGACGGCGAGCAACTCTCTCTTGCCGAATATGCCGCAGCTAATGCTTTGTATGCATGTCCACAAAATGGGATTTCTCCATTAACACGAAATGCTTATATAAAATTAAAAAGCATTCTAGGCTCTCTTCCCAATGACTATGCACGTGCTCTAATCTCCGAAGCTATAAAAAGAAAAGATTCATCTGATGTCGAAAAAGCCTCTTTTCTTCAATCCACAAGTATGAAGATGAAAAACACCTTTTTTCGGGGCGATGGGTATCTATACCAACTTTTAGACTTTGCCAAAAAGTTATATGGACCATTGGACACTTCATTTAAAAGCTCTCTTGGTTTTTCATTTTCATCATGTTATCGGCTAATTACTTACATTTTTCGTGAAACCGAGTTACGTTATCGAACTGCTCATAAAAATTCTCATAAAATAGGCGCGTTGATTAAGTCACTATTTAATAGGTCAGATAAATCTATATTTTGCATTGATAGTGGCTATATTTTTAGATTTTATAAAACAGATTTGTACTCTGTCATTCCACAAGATGAAATCAATGCCTTATTAAGCTATCTCTGTGTAAAGCCCTTCAGTAAAACTTTTGAAAAAGTTGGCCTTTCGGATTTCAAATGCCTTACGTCCAAACCATTCATTGACTTTGGATCATATATTTATATGCCGCTTCTTCTTTCAACTCTAATGAATCTCCCAAAACTGTTCCACTACACCTTTATCGCGGAATCTCACTTTAATGATTACGAAAAGGGTATTTATACTACTAATCGCGGGCAAGTTGTCGAAGATCTCACAGAAGCATATTTCAGTCGTCTTACTGATTCCAGTAATATTTACACTTCCTTGAAATATAGTGATAACTCTGGTGAGTCTGATGTCACTGTCTGCACCGACTCTGCCACAATTTTTTGTGAATGCAAAAGCAAAATTTTAACATTAAGTTCCCTCAATGGAAATATCGACAGTATAAAAAAGGATGTAAAACAGGCTATTGGAAATGCTTTTCAGCAAGCCCTTCGGTCAATTCGCTATGTTGAAGATGGAAAGGAGTTCTTATCAAGTTCTTCTCAAAAAATCAAACTAAAAAACACATCTTCAAAATATGTAGTGTGCGTTACAGCAGAACACTTTGGGAATGTCCCGTCCGAAACCACCTTTTATAATCTTATTGATTCACAGGCCCACCTGCGTCCTTATATTGTCAACATTTTTGATTTAGATATTATTACTCAAGAATGTTCCTCGATAGAAGATTTCCTTTCTTATCTTGATTTTCGCGCTCAGCATATAGATTTATTCACATCATTTGATGAACTAGATATTTTCGGATATTATAAATCCAATCCTGAAATTCCATCAGATGCAGATTGTCTGGTACCATTAAATTACACCTCCAACTTTGATCGAAAATACGAAGCTCAAAATTCCGCATTCAAACAGAGTCTTTTATAGTGTCCGGCAAAGGGAAGCGACGCTTGAGCGTTTCAAGCGTCGCTTTTTTCTTAAATATACTTTTCCAACGCTCTCCGAATCACATCCTCGCAGTTAAACTCTATCTTCATTGTTTGGTCGTCATACAGATAGACCATGCTCACAAAAGCATCCACACATTCTTTTGTCAGCCCGCCAATGTACGTTTTCTCGCTGGCCTGCTTTGTCAGAGCGCGAATTTCTTCATCCAGTTCATCGGCACACTTCTGCTCCTCCTTTTCTGTTCGTATGCTATCCTGCAATGCAGCCAGTTTTTCCGAAAGAGCTTTTTTCTTTTCTATGTATGCATCCCGCAGCAGTACACCGTCCGCATACGATTCATACAGTTTGATTTGCTCTACCCGAATGGCTTCTGCTTGCTTTTCCAAGTCCTCAATGT
>OLSJ01002286.1_pt1 | contig 10094 bp, 10 predicted proteins | sample 1672151 | NCBI WGS metagenome assembly OLSJ01 (sample SAMEA3136653, study PRJEB25190) | human gut metagenome | biome: human gut; feature: human-associated habitat; material: faeces | place: Austria | collected 2013 | reverse complement strand
ATATTCCAGGGAACCTTGAGAATGTCGGTTTTTCAAAAAAAGGAAAAGAATGTCTCTATAATATTTTGATTATGGAGGAATTACATGATATTATAGCAGTTGGTGCTGGTACATCTTCAAAGATCGTCCATCAGGAAGACCATCAGGTGGACCGCATCGAAAATCTTAAAGATATAAAGCAATACATTACACGAATTGATGAGATCATTCATAGAAAAGAATTAAAGATGATATAAACAGGAGTTTGATTATGGCAATCAGTTATGGACGAACAGATATTGAGACACCGATCCATGCGGATATAAAAGAAACGATCAGTCATGGTATCATTGTCAGTAATTTGGCTTATCTTGTTGGCAAGGAATTAGGATTACAAGAAGAAGTGTGTTATGATCTTGCGGTTGCAGGAATGTTACATGATCTTGGGAAAGTAAGACTTAATTTCTATATGAATGAGAAAGTGGAAGATGAGATTCTGGCTGTTGACGAAACAAGATATATGAGAATGCATCCATCCATTGGATATGCGATCCTTGCAGATTACGATTATAACCAGACGGTTTTAGACGCAGTTCTATATCATCATGAACATTATGATGGTACCGGTTATCCACATAATCTGGTAGGAAAACAGATTCCATTGGTTGGAAGGATCATGCATGTATGTGATATTTTCGGAGCATTGATCTCAAACAGGGATTATAGAGAAGGATTTGATGTTGAGACTGCACTTGATATCATGATCGATGAAGTAAAGAATTTTGATATGAAAGTATTTTTAGCATTCCAGAGAGTCGCATTTTCAGACGGAGTTATGGAAACTGTGATGGAAAAAGGCAATCTGGATGAATTATTTGAGGAGGAACAAGAATGATTACACAGGCACCAAGAGGAACAAAAGACTGGTTTGGAAAAGATATGGACCAGCGCACATATTTAGAGAATATTTTCAAAGATTTATGCGCATCCTATAATATTCACGAGATCATCACACCAGTATTTGAGCATACAGAGCTTTTTCAGAGAGGTGTTGGAGAAACAACAGACGTTGTCCAGAAAGAGATGTATACATTTGAAGATAAAGGACACAGAAGCATTTCATTAAAACCAGAAGGAACAGCAGGAGCGATCCGTGCATATTTACAGAATGGTTTGGCAAATGAGCCACAGCCGATCAAGATGTTCTATATCACACCAGCATTCCGCTATGAAAAACCACAGAGTGGAAGATTAAGACAGCACCACCAGTTCGGAGTTGAATTTGTCGGAGCGGAAAGTCCATTAGCAGAAGTAGAGCTGATCACATTAGTATCCACTTTTATTAAGAAAATTGGGTTAAAAGATGCAAAATTACACATCAACAGCATTGGATGTGAAAATTGTAGAAAAGAATACAACAAAGCATTATTAGCATATTTAAAAGAACATGAAGAACATTTATGTCCTACATGCAGAGAACGTATGGAAAAGAATCCATTACGTGTCATTGACTGTAAAGTTCCAGAATGCAAAGAGATCGTCAAAGATGCACCAAGAACGATCGACTATTTAGATGATGAATGTAAAGCACATTTTGAAGAATTAAAGAGTCTGTTAGATGCATTAAATATTCCATATGAAGTTGATACAGAAATCGTTCGTGGATTAGACTACTATACAAAGACCGTATTCGAATTTGTAAATGAAGATGGATTTACTTTATGTGGTGGTGGACGTTACGACAATCTTGTTCATGAGATCGATGGAAAAGTTTCTATGCCATCCGTTGGATTTGGTATGGGTGTAGAGAGAATCCTTTATTTCTTAGAAGAAGAGAAAGTAGATCTTCCATGCACAAGAGATATTGACCTTTATGTAGGAATTCTTGGACAGGAAGCAAAAGCAAAAGCTTACCAGATCGTTGTAGATCTTCGTGATCAGGGATTTGTCGTAGAAACAGATTATCTTGGAAGAAGCGTAAAAGCACAGATGAAATATGCAAATAAGCTGAATGCCAAGAATACGATCATCATTGGTGATGACGAATTAGCGAAGAATGAAGGAAATGTCAAAAATATGGAAACAAGAGAAGTTACGACCATTTCGCTTGATAAGATCGCAGATTGTTTAAAATAAAATCATGCTTTCTTATACTAGTTCGTGACATTTTTGACAAAATCATATATAATGAGTAATAATTACAAGAAAGGAGGTAACATGCATGAGTGAATATGCGATCGTGGCACCAGAAGATTTCGACCAAAGCGTATTTCGCCTGATTGGTAAGGAATGGATGCTTGTTACTGCAAAGAATCAGGAAGGAAAAGTTAACACAATGACTGCCTCATGGGGTGGTTTAGGTGTTATGTGGGGTAAGAATGTCGCTGTGACAGTCTTAAGACCACAAAGATATACAAAAGAATTCATTGACCAGTCAGAATCATTTACATTATCTTTCTATGATGATACTTTTAAGAAGGATTTAAGCTATCTTGGAAGTGTATCTGGAAGAGATGAAGACAAGATCGCGAAGACACGTCTGACACCAACAGATGCGAATGGAATTCCATTTTTTGAGGAAGCAAAGATCGTACTGATCTGTAAGAAGTTATATTCTCAGCCAATGGATCCAGAAGGATTTGTTGATAAATCTTTAGATGAACAGTGGTATCCAGAGAAGGATTATCACGTACTTTACGCTGCAGAGATCGAACAGATCCTTGTAAGAAAAGATTCATAAAAGAATATATAAGGCAGAACCGAAGATACGGGCTCTGCCTTTCGTACAAAGTGAAAAGGATGAAGGAGGAAATATCATGGCAGAATCAATGTCAGGTTTAGCCAGATCCCACCGATGTACAGAGGTAAGCAACAAACTTATCGGAACAGAAGTCACTGTCATGGGATGGGTACAGAAACGAAGAAATTTAGGAAGTCTTATATTTGTAGACTTAAGAGACCGCTCAGGAATCTTACAGTTAGTTTTTGATCAGGAAGTATTATCTGAGGAAGACTATAATAAGGCAAACTCTTTAAGAAGTGAGTATGTCGTTGCAGCAGTAGGTACTGTAGAGAAGAGAAGTGCAGCGATCAACGAGAACTTAAAGACAGGAGATATCGAGATCAAGGTACATACATTACGTATCTTATCAGAATCAGAAACTCCTCCATTTCCAATTGACGAGAATCAGACAGTCAAAGATGAACTTCGTTTAAAATACCGTTATCTTGATCTTCGAAGACCAAATCTTCAGAGAAACTTACGCATTCGTAATAATGTAACAAGAATGGTACGTAACTTCTTAGGGGATGAAGGATTCTTAGAGATCGAGACACCAGTTTTAGGAAAGAGTACACCAGAAGGAGCAAGAGATTATCTTGTACCAAGCCGTGTACATCCAGGAGAATTTTACGGACTTCCGCAGTCACCACAGTTATTTAAACAGCTTTTAATGTGCTCTGGATTCGACCGTTACTATCAGATCGCAAAATGTTTCCGTGACGAAGATCTACGTGCAGACCGCCAGCCAGAGTTTACACAGATCGATATGGAACTTTCATTTGTTGATGTCGATGATGTGATCGATGTAAATGAACGTCTGTTAAAGAAGATCTTCAAAGAAGTATTAGATATTGATGTACAGCTTCCTATGCTTCGCATGACTTATAAAGAAGCAATGGACCGTTTCGGATCTGATAAACCAGATATGCGTTTTGGAATGGAACTTACGAATGTATCCGATACAGTTGCCGGATGCGACTTTATGGTATTTAAAGGAGCATTAGAGAATGGTGGATCCGTAAGAGGATTAAACGCTAAAGGTTTAGGAGATCTTGGACGTAAGAAGATCGATGGATTCGTTGACTACGCCAAAGACTTCGGAGCGAAAGGACTTGCATATATTCAGTTAAAGAGCGATGGAACAGTGAAATCATCTTTCGCTAAATTCATGAAAGAAGAAGAGATGGATGCACTGATCAAAGCAATGGATGGACAGGCAGGAGACTTATTACTATTTGCCGCAGACAAAGACAAAGTTGTCTTTGATGTACTTGGTAACTTAAGACTTCACATTGCGAAACAGTACGATATGATCGACAAATCCCAGTATAAGTTCTTATGGGTTACAGAATTCCCATTACTTGAGTGGAGCGATGAACAGAATCGTTACACAGCAATGCATCACCCATTTACGATGCCATTTGAAGAAGATCTTGAATTCATTGATGAAAGACCAGGAGATGTCCGTGCGAAAGCATACGATATCGTATTAAATGGTACAGAACTTGGTGGTGGATCAATCCGTATCCATCAGGATGATATTCAGGAGAAGATGTTTGAAGCTCTTGGATTTACAAAAGAAGATGCTTACAACCGTTTTGGATTCTTATTAGATGCATTCAAATTTGGAGTACCACCACATGCTGGTTTAGCTTATGGTCTTGACCGTCTTGTTATGTGGTTAACAGGAGAAGACAGCATTCGTGATGTCATCGCCTTCCCGAAAGTAAAAGATGCTTCCTGCCTGATGACACAGGCTCCAGGACCGGTTGATACATTACAGCTAGAAGAACTTGGAATTGAACTTTCAACACCAGAGGAGGAATAATCAGATGGAGAAAATGTTATTTAGCGGTGTTCAGTCTAACTCTGAAGTTGCACTGATCGCAATCAAAGGAATCAAAAACCAGCCAGGAATCGCAGCAAAAGTTTTTGGTGCCATTGCAGAAGAAAAAATCAACGTGGAACTGATCCTTCAGTCCATCGGACGTGGAGAGAATAAAGATATTTCTTTCGTTGTAGCACAGGATGAAGCAGATCATGCCGTTGAAACATTAAAGAAAGCATTTGATGAAGCAGATTACGAAGATATCATCAGTGATAAAGAAGTCGGAATCGTATCTATTGTCGGAGCTGGAATGATGTCTAATAGCGGAGCAGCTTCTAAGATGTTTGAAGCACTGTATAATCGTGGAATCAACATTCACTTAATCTACACATCAGAGATCAAGATCACTGTTCTGATCAAAGAAAGCCGTGTAGAACGTGCAGTAGAAGCATTAAAAGAACAGTTCCAGGAATAATCAGATAGATCAAGTGATCGAATGATCATAAGAATAAGACACAACATACGAGACACAATATTATTTTACATAAATATATAAAGGAGAAAACAATGTTTGATTTTAGCGAAGTAAAGAACTACGATCCAGAATTAGCAGAAGCAATGGAAAACGAATTAACAAGACAGAGAACAAATCTTGAGTTGATCGCATCAGAGAACCTTGTTTCCAAAGCTGTTATGGCTGCAATGGGAAGCCATTTAACAAACAAATATGCAGAGGGATATCCAGGAAAACGTTACTATGGTGGATGCCAGTATGTAGATGTGGTAGAAGATCTTGCAAGAGAACGTGCCAAAGAATTATTTGGATGCGAATATGTAAATGTACAGCCACACTCTGGAGCACAGGCAAACATGGCAGTATTCTTCGCAGTATTGAATGTCGGAGATACATACATGGGAATGAGCTTAGACCACGGTGGACATTTAACACACGGAAGCCCAGTCAACATGTCTGGTAAGAACTATCACTGCGTACCATACGGAGTTAATGATGAAGGATTCATCGATTATGATGAAGTAGAAAGAATCGCATTAGAATGTAAACCAAAGATGATCATTGCTGGTGCAAGTGCATACGCAAGAGCGATCGACTTCAAACGTTTCCGTGAGATCGCTGACAAAGTTGGGGCAGTTTTAATGGTAGATATGGCTCATATCGCAGGATTGGTAGCTGCAGGATTACACCAGAGCCCAATCCCTTATGCTCATGTAACAACAACAACAACACATAAGACATTAAGAGGACCTCGTGGTGGAATGATCATGTGCAGCAATGAAGTGAACGAAAAATACAACTTCAACAAAGCAATCTTCCCAGGAATCCAGGGTGGACCATTAATGCATGTGATCGCTGGTAAAGCTGTAGCATTCAAAGAAGCATTAGACCCATCATTCAAAGAATATATGACACAGGTTGTGAAGAATGCAGATACTCTTGCAAATGCACTGATCGAAGAAGGATTCGATATCGTATCTGGAGGAACAGACAACCACTTAATGTTAGTAGATCTTAAGAAATATGATCTGACAGGAAAAGAAGCTGAAAAAGTACTGGATTCTGTACATATCACATGTAATAAGAATACTGTACCAAACGATCCAAAATCTCCATTCGTAACATCAGGACTTCGTCTTGGAACACCAGCTGTTACAACTCGTGGACTGAAAGAAGACGATATGAAAGTGATCGCAAAAGCTATTCGTCTGACATTATTAGACAAGAAACTTGATGAAGCAAACGAATTAGTATTAGGATTAACAGAAAAATATCCACTCTATGAATAATCCATCACAGAGTCGTATTTGGAGGCAGAAATCAATATGAGGATTACAAAGAAACAAGGGGGAATCATAGGAGGTGCCGTAGCGGTTGTTTTAATAGCAGCCGCTATCGGTGTCCATGCCCATTATCAGAACCGTTGGTATCCGGGGAGTACATTTAACAAGGTTGATGTGTCAGGAATGACATACGAAGAATCAGTGAAGAAAGTAAAGAAATCCATTGATTCTTACAAGTTAAAGATCAAGGGAAGAAATAACGGACAGGAAGTGATTTCCGGTAAGGAGATCGATCTTGCATTTAAGACAGAATCACATGTAAAGGATGCTTACAAAAAGCAGCACAGCCAAAGTGTATTTTCAACGATCTTTGGTGGCAAAAAAACCAAAGTGACAGCAGTTGCATTATCAGAGCAGAAATTAAAGGCTAAATTAAAACAATCCGTTCTGATCAAAGGCAGTGATACATATAAGATCACAAAACCAGTGGATGCAACGATCGTATATTCTGCAGATAAGAAATACGGTGTAATCCAGAAGGAAGATGAAGGAAATTACTTAAACCGTAAAGCATTTTATGACGCAGTAGAGAAATCCATAGAGTCTTTAAGTAACACACTGAATCTAACAGATGAAAAGAAGAATCCGGACGTCTATAAAAAGCCTGGTCTGTATCATGATGATGAAGAATTAAAACAGATGCAGACAACCTACAATGAGTATTTATTACATTTCATTCAGTGGGATATGGGCAATGATGTCAAAGAAACATTAGGTCCAGATGCGTTAAAAGACTGCATCAAAGTAAACACAAAGAGACATACTGTAAAATTAGATCAGCCTGCCGTCGAGAAATGGTTAGAAAGCTTTTGTTTAAAATACAAGACACAGGGAATCGCAAGAACATTTAAGACACATTCTGGCAAGAAGATCAAAGTCAGTGGTGGAGACTATGGATGGCGTATCGATTATGACAAAGTTATAGAACAGACAATGAAAGCGTTAAAGAAAGCACCAGAAGAATCTGCGATCAAAGCCTATGAGAAAGACCCTTCCAAGGAGAATGAACAGGCTTTACTTACAAGCTTAAAACCAGTCTACAGCCACAAAGGATATCGTATGGATTATACGAACAAGCAAAATGACTGGGATACACAAAACTACAGTGAAGTTGACCTGTCAGCACAGGAAGTTTTCGTCTACAAGAAAGGAAAACTTGTATTCAGCACAACCTGTATCACTGGAAAAGCAACACCAGATCGTATCACAAGAACTGGTGTTTATGACATCAAAGAGAAGAAACTTACAAAGACATTAACAGGTGCGGATTACAGTGTTCCAACAAGATACTGGACAAGGATCATGTGGACAGGAACAGGATATCATTACAGTAGCAGAGGAGACTGGGGAAGCTGGTCACCAACGTATTATAAGACGAATGGATCTCATGGATGTGTTAACTTAACATTATCAGATGCAAGATCTGTATATAACCTGACGAAGATCGGAGATCCTGTATTTATTCATTATTAAAAGAAAGAAAAAGAGGTTTCAATCAATGAGAAATCAATATGAAAAACAGGAAAAAGTATTATGGTATGCACAGATCATGATCTTTCTAGGTGCTTTGGCAACCTGGTTTAATCATATGGATATGCATACATTTTATACGATCAATATCATTTTATCAGTGATTTCGATCATTTCTCTGACACTGGATCGCTTTTACTTTAGTGAGAAGATCGGGCAGAAAGTGCATAATTCTTATTCTGTTGCATATGGATTACTAGTGATCTTTACGTTACTACTGGTAATTCAGTATGCGGGGATATTAAAGATCGATCTGATCATGCAAGAAGGGACAAAGATGATCTGGGCATTAACACCAGCATTGAGCCTTCTTTGGAAGACGAAATTCATCGCCTTCCGTGAATGGGATCAGCGTTAGAAGAAAGAGTTTGTTGCTGAAGAACAGATTTATAAAAGGCTCTTGGCGTTATGCCGAGGGTCTTTTTAAACATTTCAGAGAAATAACTGCTGCCAGAGAAACCATACATCTTAGCGATATCTGTTATCTTTTTCTCATGTTTTATGATCTCAGGCAAGCTCATATGAATACGAAGTTGATTCAGATAATCCACAGGACTTAGATGAACATTTCTTTGAAAGAGTCGGCAGCATTCACTATTGCTTAGATGGCAGTAAGAAGCAATATCAGCGAGTGTATGCTTTTGGTCGATCGTTTTAGTAAGATATATCATCACATCTTTCATACGTTCCAAATCTCTGGATTCTTTTAAGGACAGTTCTTTGGAGAGATTCACATTATGAAAGATATAATAAAAGATCTCGTTTACAAAATGGTTGATCTTCAATTCATAACCATCAACAGGACGGTCACAGATATCATTCATTTTGCGGATCATTTCAAGGATATATTTCTGCCAAGGGACTTTTGGAACGAACGTTAAAAATCCAAAGGAAGGATGATCGATCAGAGGTTTGATATATTTTTGATATAAAGGATTATCTTCTGTCTGAAAAAGAACAGAAGGGCAGATCCGGTAGATAACAAAGCGGCAGTCATAAGACTGATATGTACAAGCGGAATGAATCTCCCCAGTGTTTAAAAAGAAACCTTCCCCAGAAGAAACCAGAAAAGCCTTCTGCCGGACACGAAATTCCATCATGCCAGAGAGAACATATATAAACTCAAATTCATCATCCCAATGAGGAAATAAAACCTGAGCAGGCATCTGTCGGATATCCAGTACCTTGCGCTCAAAGGAAGCCGTTTTAGAAAGCGGAAGCAGTGGAAAATAAGTGATAGATGAATGGCAAATATCATAATTCATAGAAAAACCTCATAATATCAATATTGTTATAAAAAATGTCGAATTGTGTCATAATATAGTTTGATTTTACTATGATTGTTATAAAAATTCAAGAATAGAAAAGGCATTTTCACTGGAATGGCGATAAAATATCCAGTGAAAATGCCTGATAAAATGTCTGTGTTCTGTGATATTTGATAGAAAGAGCGAGTGCCTTAATAACCTAGAGATTCACCAACAAGGATTACTTTGACACGATCTTTCATCATTGCACTCTGACGTCTTGTCACAACGATCTGACTGCAGATGCAGGTATCACCATAACAGTCTCCACAACGTCCAGTCATAGAACAAGGAGTTTTCAGTCCGAGACGAAGAGTGTTTGGAGGGCTGGCAAAATTACGAACTCTCTTAATACCATCTTCCACATCATTGACAACTTTGTTCATACCAACGATTATGATCACATGTTTAGGACCATAACTTAAGCACGCAACACGGTTACCAGTTCCATCGATATTGATCAGTTCTCCGTCTAAGGTGATCGCATTAGAGCTCATCAGGAAATAATCAGATAAGACAGCCTTAGAAAAGATCTCACGCTGCTCATCAAAATTCTTTGCAACAGAACGATCGATCAGATGATAGTTTCCTTCCTTTAAGGCATCCATCAGCCCAATCTCAGAAACACTCATAGAACCACCCCAAGAAACAGAGCTACCGTCTTCCATAAGAGAAAGCACCTTTTCCCTAGCTTCTTCAGCTGTCTTTACATAATAACCTTCCATATTTCTTGTTTCAAGATTTTTAATTATTGTATTAGCTAAAGTTTCCTTATAGACTTCCTTTTGGTTCATAATTATCCCTCCTGTAA
>OLSJ01002278.1_pt1 | contig 10148 bp, 10 predicted proteins | sample 1672151 | NCBI WGS metagenome assembly OLSJ01 (sample SAMEA3136653, study PRJEB25190) | human gut metagenome | biome: human gut; feature: human-associated habitat; material: faeces | place: Austria | collected 2013 | reverse complement strand
TACATTGGTTGTTGTATACTTGGAGTAAATAAAATAAATAGAAGAAAGCAGAGAAGTGAAAATGCAGACAAAGAAAAGAATTATTCTTGGGTCGGCTTCCCCGAGAAGGCGGGAGCTCCTTGAGCAGATCGGAATTTCATTTGAAGTAAGAGTCAGTGACAAAGAAGAAGTTTATCATAGTCTGATCCCCGAAGAGATTGTAAAAGAGCTTGCGCTTTCAAAGGCGGAAAATGTTGCGGATGATTTACGGGAAAAACAAGAGCAGGTGAAGCAGATAAGTTTTGATAAGAAAAATAATGTACTGTTGGATACGATTGTGATCGGAGCGGATACGATCGTTGTGTCAGACGGAAGTATTTTAGGGAAACCGAAAGATGAGGCAGATGCCGTCCGTATGATCCGAAGTCTGCAGGGAAGAAGTCACAAAGTGTATACAGGCGTGGCAATTTTGGATTATGACGATGAGGGAAAAAGAAAGTCGGTTGTTCATGCAGTTGAAACGGAAGTTTTTGTCAATCCTATGAGTGACGAAGAGATTCGGGAATATGCCGCAACAGGAGAACCTCTTGACAAAGCCGGAGCGTATGGTATACAGGGGCAGTTTGCAGCTTATATCGAACGGATCGACGGAGATTATTATAACGTGGTCGGACTCCCGGTATCTTATGTGTATCGACAGTTAAAAGAAATAGCGGAGAAGGACTGATGGGGGCACAGCGATGCCCATATAAAAGGCCGGACAGGATGATTGTTCAAATTTCTTGACATTTTTTGTCAAAGAGGTTATTATGGATACGGTCAAAGATGTAACAGTTTATCCCACGCCATTCGTAAAACCGCACTGCGTGCTTATTGTGGCTGACGCCACTGTTTTACTCATAAATAGGCGCTTAGCACATACAGATGTCCGCTTGCAAAAACATGCAGGCATGTTTTGTGCTTCACACACACTGTATGGCTAAACTGTTACTAAAAAATTACATATAGATTGATGACAAGGGGAGCTTGTGTTACAGGCTGAGAGGAAGTTGGGAACTTCGACCCATAACCTGATTTGGATAATGCCAACGTAGGGATTATGTTATGAGTGTTTATACCTTTTGTTTTCAATCTGAGAACAGGAGGTTTTTTTATGTTTGATTTACTTGTAAATGCAGAAGGCGGGCTGACAACTGCGGGATATGTTGTCACGATATCCGTCGGGATCGTACTTTTTCTGGCGGCAGTATTTTTCGCGGGAAAGAGATCTAAGCGTCAAAAAATGACGACAAAGCAGCTAGTATTTTGTGCGGCTGCAATGGCCCTGGCGTTTGTTACGTCTTATGTAAAGATTTTTCAGATGCCATGGGGAGGCAGTGTGACATTATGCAGCATGCTGTTTATTGTACTTGTGGCAAACTGGTACGGTGTCGGAACAGGAGTTTTGGTAGGTCTTGCTTATGGAATCCTGCAGTTTATACAGGAACCGTATGTACTTTCTTTTTTCCAAGTGTGCTGTGATTATATTCTGGCATTTGCAGCTCTTGGTGTGGCAGGATTTTTTGCAAAAAAGAAGCACGGACTGCTTAAAGGTTATATCGCGGCAGTTTTGGCAAGAGGTGCGTTTCACGCACTTGGGGGATATTTGTATTGGATGGATTACATGCCCGATAACTTCCCGAAATCATTGACAGCGATCTATCCGATTGCATATAATTATAGCTTTCTTTTGGCGGAAGCGGCGATTACGCTCGTGATCATTTGCATTCCTGCCGTGGCAAAGGGACTCGGTAAGGTAAAGCAGATTGCGGCGGAATAAAATAAAATTCACATGTGTAAAGATGACAGGCGGTTCGGAAATAAAGAAATTTCCGGATCGCCTGTTATCGTTTGTGGTATAATGATTGCACGTTGTGCAATCCAAGCCGATTGCCCGGCTTGTCGCCCGCCACAAAAAGTGGCGGATTATACCGGCGATCCACTGCTTGGAAAGGAAATGTATGAAAGGAAATTCCCGACGGCCTTTTATAAGAAAAATTTAAGAATTACATCGAGTTTTTTTTAACAGTGGAAGTGTACTGTTTATATCAGATAAAGGAAAACGAGAGGAGAGAATGATGGCAGAGGAAATGAATATGGGAGAGGTTGTCATGGTTGTTGATGACAACAAAGAAATTGTATATTCGATCAGTGAACTTTTAAAATACGAAGGATACCGGGTGATTCCGGCGTATGATGGAATGGAAGCGTTAAACTTGCTTGAGCAGAATCCGGTAGATTTAATTCTGCTTGATGTTATGATGCCACGGTTAAATGGCTTGTCTGCTCTTATGAAGCTTCGGGAGAAATACAGGATTCCGGTTATTATTCTTTCGGCAAAGACGGAGGAAAGTGATAAGGTATCGGGACTTGTGCTTGGTGCGGACGATTATGTGGAAAAGCCCTATAATCCGGCGGAGTTGATGGCTCGCGTGAAAGCGCATTTGAGGAGATACAGGGCGTGGGGAGGCGAGCTTCCGAAGGAAAATGATGATCAGATCATAAACGGAGGCCTTGTACTTGACAAAAAACAGCGGATCGTACTTGTGGAAGGGGAGGAAGTGAGGCTGACGGCTACGGAGTATAAAATTTTAGAACTTTTGATGGAACATCCGGGGCAGGTGTTTTCTTCGGAGCAGATTTATGAAAATGTCTGGCAGGAATCGGCAAACTATACAGTGGAAAACACGGTAATGGTTCATATCAGACACATTCGGGAGAAAATTGAGATTGATGCAAAGAAACCAAGATATGTAAAGGTGGTGTGGGGTATTGGATACAAAATGGAAAAATATTAAGTCAAAGGCGAAAAGTTTTTTAGAGAAATGCTGGCTTAGCAGTACAGGGATTGCAGTGAAACTATTTTGTTTTGTGCTGGCAGGGTTTGGAATCGCATTCTGGTATAGTGTTGTAGTGTACCGTACGTACCATCCGACCGGAGAATCATTGTTTTTCGGGATATTGGGAAATGCTTTATTTGGAGCAGGGCAGATGATACTGACCGCATTTCTCATTATGAGGAAATTCCGTGAATGGGATCCGGGAGAAAAGGATGCGTATGTGAAATGGCAGAACAGGTGGAAAATCAGGAATCGCAGACTGCAGTGGATAGGCGGAACAGCTCTTTTGATCGCTTTGTGGTATATGTCGTACTTAATGAACGGCGGAATGTATATAGGAACAGGATGGCAATACAATTATGCATCGGGTTATGTCATGATTTTATCGGCGCTCGTTCAGTTTGTGCTTGCCGGAGCGGTGATGAATCACTTTAAAAAGAAACAGTTAGACATGATCATGTGTAATTTTGAAAAGATAAATCAAAACAGGATCAAAGAAGCGCTAGAGATCGAGCGAAAGAGTCTTGAAAAAGTATCGCGCAGCGATCAGCTCAGAGTAGATCTTATTACAAATGTTTCCCATGATCTGAAAACGCCGCTTACGTCGATGGTCGGCTATATTGAACTGATCAAGAGGGAAGAATTAAGCGATATTGTCCGCGATTATGTGGATGTGATTTCAGAGCGGGCAGAGAAACTAAAAGAAATGATCAACAGTTTATTTAATCTTGCAAAAGCAAGCAGCGGAAATGTAGAGCTGCATCCGGAGCCGTTCGAGGTAAATCGGATGATCGAACAGATCTTTGCGGATATGGATGACAGGATAAAAGAAAGTCATTTGGAATTTGTTACCGATCTGACAAAAGAAGATACACAGCTTATATCGGACAATTCTTATTTTTACAGAATCTGCCAGAATCTGATTGAAAATGCGTTGAAATATTCTGCAAAGGGAACGCGTGTCTTTGTGAAAACGAAGCTTTTGCAGTCGGAAGGAAAAGAGGAAGTATGGCTGGAAGTAACAAACACATCGGGATATCCGATGGATTTTACAAAAGAAGATATTATCGAAAGGTTTGCAAGAGGAGATAAGGCAAGAACCGGAGACGGAAACGGACTTGGACTGGCGATCGTAAGTACTTATGCCAAAGCGCTCGGGGGAGAATTTGATATATTGATCGACTGCGATCAGTTTAAAGCCTGTTTGAAATTTCCGAAAAAGACAACATAATTTTGATTATTATGCAGAAGAATGCAGAAAAGCAAAAAATCACCCGTTTCTTATGTGAGTATATTACTTTATGATGATTCGGGTAATTTTTTGCTTTTTTACTCTCGCAGCGCAGATAGTCCAAGTCCGGGTCTATCTAAGATTTTATCGGCTGCTTACAATTTTGGAACATGCTTTTTAGAACTTCCGGCGATAGTTTTATGGGTTATGTATATATAGTAGATGATAAATGCAAGCGCTGTGATAACCCATGTTACCGGATAGCTTAAAATAATCGCCGATATCGTCGGTGAGATTTTCAGCATGGCGGCAAGCCATGCGATGCGAAGGACGCAGACGCCAAGCAGAGTAATGGCTACCGGAACGACGACGTTTCCGACTCCGCGCAGCGCTCCGGCGATAACTTCGATAAAGACATATACAATGTACCATGGCGTGATCAGAACGAGCATGTCGCATCCGATTTCAATTACATGACTGTCGTTTGTAAATAACCGGAATAAAAGGAATCGTGCGGCGATCAGAAAGACAACAAGTACGGCGGAAACAATAAAATCCATAAGAAGGCATACGCGGGTACTTTTGCGTACGCGATCCATTTTTCCGGCGCCGTAGTTTTGCCCTACGAATGTTGTGATCGCAATTCCGAACGCAGTGCTGACCATCCAAAAAATTGCGTCCAGTTTTCCGTAGGCTGACCATGCGGCGGTTGTGTCCGTGCCGAAAGTGTTGACAGCAGATTGAATGGCAATATTTGTAATAGAGAACAGGATCGCTTCAAATCCGGTCGGCAGTCCGAGTTTTAACTGCATTTTCAAAATCGAACCGTGGAAACGGATCTGTTTGACGGAAAGTTTTAATATGCCTTCAGAGCGCATCAGTTTTAAAGTGACAAGTACGGCGCTTACAGCCTGTGCGATGAGGGTGGCAACGGCAACTCCCATAACACCCATATGGAATACGATAACGAATAAAACGTCAAGCACGATGTTGATGATGCAGCAGACGATCAAATAATAGAGCGGACGTTTGGAATCTCCGGTGGCGCGCAGTATTGCCGATCCCATGTTGTAAATGAGGACGAAAATGATTCCGGCAAAGTAGATCCTTAAGTAAACGGCGGAATCTGCTACAATATCGGCAGGCGGATTCATCATCTCTAAAAGAAACGGAGTCAGAATTATTCCTGATACGGTAAGGATCAAACCTCCGAAAGCGGCGATCGCGTAAGCTGTGTGAAGACCTTTATTTGCAGAGCGGGAGTCTTTCGCACCGAAAAATTGTGCAATCGTTACGGATGCCCCGGAAGAAAGCCCGGTAAAAAATCCGACTACAAAAGCAACGATCTGAGCAGAAGAACCTCCTACTGCGGCGAGAGCTTCTTTTCCGACGAATTGACCGACGATAACACTGTCAATCGTGTTGTATAGCTGTTGAAAGAAAGTCCCGAGTAAAATGGGAAAGAAGAAAAGTAGAAGCTGCCGCCAAATAATGCCTTCTGTAATCTGGTTTTTCTGAATGTTGGTAGACATAGAACCATCTCCTTTCAATAATTTTCGGTATTAGGCGTTTGTGAAACGCCTAATATTATATATGAAAAGCGAGGTAAAACCAAGTGAAATTCAAACATATGTTGTTTTGCGGAGCTGTTTTCAAAGATGATAAAAATAAAATAAGAAAGAGCCGAGTCTTTAAGATTTTAAAGATTTTGGAAATCCGGAACAGCTCCGTTCACTTTGTCCGTCGTCTGTCGGATGAATATCATCTCTTACAGAAGCAAGAGTGCGATTAAACAAAGATTCGATCTCTTCGGATAAGGTTTTCATTGCTTCCATATATATCTGTGCTTTAAACTCACAAGTCTGTGAGGTACAAGTTTGTGGGTTGCATTGCTGATGATGCCGTTCTGCCTGATGTCTGCGGCGTTCTTGCCCGATTCGAAGATAGAGTGTCCGCAATAGCGTGGAGTTCTGTCTGTTTGTCAGATCCAGATAGCGGGATACCATATCAGGATCACCTTTTGTAAGTGCAATATCGAAAGCGTGTCGTATGGAACGCTCTACTCTTGATGGTGTTGTGTGATACTTTTTAGCGATATCGATATAGAGTGCTGATATCTTTCCGTCAGGATAGTATGGATCGGTATTAAATAATTCTATTGCGTCGCAAATATAAGTAAAACCTTTGATTCCTGCCGGAACTCCGATGTTCATCAGTACATCTATTACATAATCTTTCATCATGCCCCTCGATTCTAGTTGTTAATATTACCTAAGAAAATTGATTCATATTAAGAAAATATACCAATTTTACGGCTATTTCTACATCAGTTTACGACAGATTTAATAAAATGTCAATGAGAAACTACAATAATCTTGAAAAAGCGATTGCTTTTACAGGAAATTTGTAATATACTTTGAATAATATGTGGTGAAGAGAGGGTTAAAATCATGACGATGATCAGAAATAAGATTCGTAAGCGACGTCAGGAGTTAAACATGTCAAGAGTACAGCTTGCCGAAGCGGTGCAGGTTACACCGTCTGCTATTGCAAATTATGAGAATGGAATCAGCTATCCGAAACCGGATATTTTTGTTGCGCTGATGATCACGCTTGAAGTAGATGCGAATTACTTTTATGAAGAGTATGTAAGAAACAGAGAGATTGCCATCGCATGTAAAAGAGCGATCACACAGGATGAGATATATGCTCTTGAAAAGTACAGGCAGTTGACGAGCAGCGGGAAAAAACTTGTTCGTATGGTGATCGAAGAAGAGTATTCGAGAATGCAGCAGGAAGAATGGATTTCTTTTCCGTGTATGAAAGATATGGGAGGAGGGATTGATGCGATTTGTAAAAAAAGAGCAGAATATTTTGAATTCCGTGTACGCAAGGAGAATATGATAGACGGCATGGAATTTTGCCTGCAGCTTCAGACAGACAGATACGAGCCTGTTTTTCGGAACGGGGATGTGATCGCATTGACCGAAAAAAAAGCAGGTCAAAATGAAATAGGAATTTTCTTAGTAAATGAAGTTTATTATTTGAGATTATTATATCAGGAAAATGAAGAGAAAAAGCTGAAAGCATTGAACGTATTGGAACAGGATGTAGTAGTAAAGCCGAAAGACCGGTTTATCTGCATGGGAACAGTTCTCGGGAAGGTACAAGGGATGCCTGATTTGTGATTCTCGTTTCCGTGCAGATAAATCCGATCAGAGAAGATATCGATCATAAGAAATTCGGCTGTAAAAATTTAATCATAAAAGTTTTGTCTATAAAGAGTTTTTAATAAAGTTGTCTATAAGAATCTTCGGAGCGGTTTGATAATTTGTCTTAATGTTGCGTAGAATAATTTCTTTCCGGTGCTTAATTCTTTTGTTTTGTAATTTTCCCCGTAGGTATATTTTCCGTTTTCCATCGTTTTTGAAAAGGTTTTATCATGTTCGGCTTCTTTTCGTATAATTGCGTTTAATTCGGTTGAATCGACGGCAAGCATTAATTCGGTATCAAGATATGTGCTTCGCATGTCAAGATTGTAAGAACCGACGATACTCATGCGGTCATCTATGAGAACGGCTTTCGTATGGCAGGAATGGGGAGCCATATATTCGTAAACTTTCACACCGGTTCTCCATATCTTTTCTTTTTCATTTAAGTAATCTGTACAGCCCCACGGATTGGCGCCTTTTGCGACATCATTTGTAATGATCTCGACAGAGACGTTATTATCTGTGAGCTGAGAAAGATCGTCGTACATTTCCCTGCCGCATATAATGTAAGGGGTGTAGATCGTCGCCTGTTTTCCGGACATCATAAGCCGGTGAAGAGAGTACCACATCCACGGTTCTTTGTTTTCTGATTCGATCGGATTGCTCAAAAGAGTGATCTTATTTGTCTCAAATGTCAGTTCTTCCCAGTTTTGTTTTTCGTATGCGGCAGGATATTTTTTCAGAGCTTCTGTTTTTTCGACCGTCTTTTTTCCGTTTCTTGAGCCACGGCACGGTTTGCTGTCAGAAGAATCCCATATGGAATCAAAATAAGTCTGAAGCTGGGACATAGAAGTGTTTTGCATATTTTTGCCCGGATCTGTTTCGTAAACAAACAGCTCCTTGTCGATGTTTTTTCCTTTTGAATAATCTCCGAGAAACAGGTTTGTTGTGTTGCGTCCGCCAAGTGTATACATCTGGTCATCGATGATCAGATATTTGTCATGAAGGCGGGCCTGCATATCCCATGGTTTCAAAAAATTCACAGGATTATAAATGCGGACCTGAGCGTTTTTATGAGCGTCTAAAGCAAGAAACCACGGATTGTGCTGTACATCCATAAATCCGCTGATTCCATCGACGATAACACGGATATCGACGCCCCGGTCCGCGGCGTTTAGTAAGGCGGAAAGAATATCCTGCCCCGCCTCATCATCGTTAAAATCAAAGGTCGATAAAATGATGGATTTTTCTGCTTCTTCGATCATACCGAGCCGATACAAAAGAGCGTCGTTATTATCAGTGATGTAGGCGATGCGCTCTGTCCCGGATGTGTCGGAATAATATTCGGCTGCCGCATCTTTTTCTTTGTATTCTTCCGATACAGTTTTATGCGGCAGATAAGGAACAGTAAGGAGGATAATATAAATAAGGATTAAGATAAGTACAATGTATTTCCATGAAATATGTTTTGCGAGAAAAGAAAAACTGTTTTTCATATTTTCGTAAAATCTCCTTTCTTTTGGAATAAGATAGCACATTTTTTTAAAAGGGGCAATTCATTAAGACAAAACGACAACGCGTTAGTAACATGGGGTGACACGGGATAAATGTATGCATTTTAATTCGATTTTTATTTTAACGAATTTTATTCACACTTTAAAGTGTTGAAGTAAACAAAAAGTTGTGATATACTGTATCCATATTTGCAGTGCGCCTGTTTTGAGAGCGCATGATCATGGAGGGAGAAAAGATGGAAAGAAGAATTAACGGACATACAAGGCTTTACGCGCTGATCGGTTCACCGGTAGGCCATTCGGGGTCTCCGGCTATGTACAACTACAGTTTTGAAAAGCTAGGGATCGATGCGGCGTATCTTGCGTTTGACATACCGCTGGAGAAAACAAAAGATGCGATTGACGCATTCCGCACATTAAACGTAGGCGGTTTTAACATAACGATGCCGAACAAAACCGCGGCGGCACAGCTTGTAGACAGATTGTCCCCTGCGGCGGAACTTGTCGGAGCGTGTAACACCGTCGTTGTGGAAGAGGACAAAACGATGACAGGGCATATTACAGACGGGATCGGATTTGTCCGCAATCTGAAGGAACAAGGAGTCGGGATAGAGGGAAAGAAGATCGTTTTGCTTGGTACAGGCGGAGCGGCGACTGCGATCGCAGTACAGGCGGCGCTTGATAAAGCGTCAGAGATTGCGATATTTAACCGGAAGGATGAATTTTTCGCAAACGGAGAAAAAACGGTAGAAAAGATTAAAAAAGCAGTACCGTCGATGAAAAAAATCTATATTGAAGATATTGATGATGAGAAAAAATTAGGAGAAGCTATCGCCGGAAGCGATCTTTTGATCAATGCAACACGCGCCGGAATGAGTCCTTTGGAAAACGTGCTTCCCGTTCCGGAAGAATTACTTCATAAAGATCTGGCTGTTGCGGACGTCGTGTATAATCCGAGAGAGACGCTGCTTATAAAAAAAGCAAAAGAGGCAGGCTGTAAAGCCGCAGTCGGAGGAATCGGGATGCTGCTCTGGCAGGGAGCTGCGGCGTTTGAACTGTTTACAGGAAAAGAAATGCCGGCACAGGAAGTGATGGAACTTTTCTTTTCCTGAAAAAGTATCGTGACAGCTCTTACAGATTGTATGTGTGAGCCGATATAAAAGATTTCTTTATCGCATAAACGTATCGATCACATGGAGTACGCCGTCTTCGTCATTGGAACGAGTGATGAAGTCGGCGGTTTCTTTTATGATCGGCTGTGCGTTTTCCATGGCGACTCCAAGACCGGCATATTCGATCATGGACAGATCATTGAAGCCGTCGCCGCAGCAGA
>OLSJ01002250.1_pt1 | contig 10257 bp, 9 predicted proteins | sample 1672151 | NCBI WGS metagenome assembly OLSJ01 (sample SAMEA3136653, study PRJEB25190) | human gut metagenome | biome: human gut; feature: human-associated habitat; material: faeces | place: Austria | collected 2013 | reverse complement strand
CGTGTTCGCGCACTTCGAGGCTCTTCCTGAGCTTCCGGGTCGCCTGGTCGATCTGGCGTGGGGTCATGGTGCGGAGCTGGTCCCGGTCCAGGCGTTGGTAGGTGGCGGTCTCGACCAGGGTGCCGAGCACGGCGTCGTCGCGGTATCGTATGTCCTCCGGTTCCTTGAAGTACGGTTCGAATTCGTCGCGGTAGTTGAACTGGTCGTTCCGCAGCACCGGCATGGCCCATCCGCCCCAGTTCGGATGTTCCTCCCGGAATCCGGTCAGCTCGTTCCAGAACCCGCGGTGCCAACCGTCTTCGAGCCGGCCGAGGACGGAGTTGTACTCATCGATCGCGTCGGGTCTGCGCATGTCGCGCAACGCGGCCAGGCGCGCCCGGTCGTCCAGGGTCTCCGCATGCCGTATGTCCGCCATGCTCCGGCGGTCCGCGTTGGTCCGTAGGACCTCCTCGTATTCGTTGCCGAGCTCTTGGACACGGGCGCGCAGACGCTCCGGCGCACTGATCTCCGGATCACGTTCCCGCTCGTGTTCGAGGTCACGCATCCGATCGCGCAGATCGGTCACGGCCGGCGTCTCCTCCGCCTTGGCCCGGGCTGAGGCGATGCGGAGCTCATGATTGCTCCGGTATTCGCCGTAGCCGATGTGCCACCGGTCCTCGAACTCCGCCCGTGCGGCCTGGTATCGCATCAGCGACTGGTTCGCGCGTTCGGTGGCCTCTCCGGCCAGTCGGCGGCGGCCCATCACGAAGCTCCTGCATCCCGGTTCGTTCCGGTCGGTCAGGCGGAGCCTTTCGGTCTCGTCCTCGTGGTGACGTTCCAGCAGCCGGTGCACGTCCCGCCAGTCGTCCGCCATGTCCCGTTCGAGCCTTGCGGTCTCGGCGTCAAGCGCCGCGACGCATTTGTCGGATAGTTCGCGCAGGCGGTCCCGGTAATCGTCCGCGACGTGTTCGGCCCGCCTCCGCGCCGTATCGTACTGATCCCGCATGTCGCGGATGCGTTCGGACAGTTCGCCGGCGCGACGCTGCTCCCGTTCGATCTCCGCATGGAGCTCCGGCAACGGCTCCGACGCCCATACCCTTCGATCGGCGCCCTGCAGGAGGCCGGTCTTCCGTTCTTGCAGCCATCGGTCGAGGTCATGCAGTTCGGACGACTCCTCGGCGTTCAGGCCGGCGTCGACGGGTTCGGCCATCTGCTCGATCTGCTCGCGGAGATTGTTCTCGGCGGCTTCGAGCCCCTTGTCTCCCTTGTCCCTGGCGATGATGCGGGTCAGGGTGTCGCGGGCGTCCTCGTCGCCGCCCGCGGTCATGAACACCTGGTTGCCGGTCTTCCCGCGGGTCAGGGCCACATAGGCGTCGGCACCGGACGCGCCCTCGGCGGCGTAGAAGATCGCGTGCCCGCTCGTGACGCCCTGGGCGCCGTAGGTGGTGCTCGCGTAGCCGAGCTGCACGGCCTCGGCCACGTATTCGGCGGGGAGCCTGTAGGTGCGTTTCCCGTCCCCGACGAGCATCCCCGACCGTTCGTCGATCCCGAGCACGGCGAACGTCTGCCGGTTCGCCACGCCTATATGGTTGTCGTTCCTGCGGGTCATGACGATGTCGCCCACATGGATCTCCTGGCCGTCGATCATGGAGGCGCAACGCTCGTCGCCCAACTGGCCGGCGTCGAGCCTCAGCCGTTGGATCGCCCGGTTGACCTCGTCGGCCTGCCGGTTCGTGACGGTGCTGATCGTGGTGTCCGGGTGCTCCATCCACGCGGCGGCTATCGCGTTCACGGTCGCCTCGTCGCTGTCCCAATGCCGGACCATGCCGCGATCGAACAGTTCGCCGGCCAACCGTTCGGCGTTGGCGGGTGTCCGTTCGCGCAGGCGTATGGTGTAGGCCGCGTAGTCGGGGTCCTTGAACCGGTGCACGTCGCGCATGGCCACCACGTTGCCAGTGTATCGTTCGGCCAGTTGCATGACGCCGCCGCGGCCCACGGCGTTCAGTTGCATGGTGTCGCCCACCAGCGTCAGTCTCGCCCCGGTCTCGTCGGCCACGCGCAGCAGCGCAAGCGCCTGGTCCTGGTCCATCATGCCGGCCTCGTCCACGACCAGGAACGTGTCACGGTCCAGCCGGTACTCGTCGGGCACGCCCCGGTAGGTGTTGCCGCGATGGTCGGACTGCCCCTCGGCCACGCGATACCAGGGGTGTTCGGGATCGGTCTCGTCGTTCCGCCAGCCGTATGCCTCCAGCAGACGCATCAGGGTCCCCGTCCCGGTGCCGACCTCCTCGCCCGCGACCAGCGCCGCCTTCTGGGTCGGCGTGGCGATGACCAGCCGTTTGCCGTTCTCCCGGCAATAGTCGTTGACCGCGTTGAGCATGTGGGTCTTGCCCGCGCCGGCCGCGCCCTCGACCACGGCGAGGGGATCGCCCTTGCAGATCGTTTCGACGGCCTCGCGTTGTCCGGCGTCCAGCGTGTACCGTTCCGCGAGATCGTCCAGACGCGGGTTCGCGGTCTCCTCGACGCCGCGGGCGGCCAGACGGCCCTTGAGCTCGTCCTCGCACTCGACCACGGCCCGGCACGTCAGCGACTTCACCCAACCGGCCCTCGCCCGCGGGTCCTCGCTCAGCATGACGCACAGTTCCCGGGCCCGGTCGCGTATCCCCTCGGCCAGGGCTTTCAGCTCGTCGCGCGTTCCCGTCGCCCCGGTCAGGCGCACCTGGTCGTAGGCGGCGACCTCCAGCTGTTCCAGGCTCCACGCGCTGTTCATCTCACGCAACGCGGCGACGGCCGCCACGGCGCACCGCCGCACCGCGTCGGCACCGAACCCGACGGCCCGTGGCCGCGGATCCGCCGCCGCGCCGTCGAGCATGGCGGGGATGTCGTAGCCAGCGGCGCGCAGCTCCTCGTTCCACGCCCCGTAGTCCACGCGCGTGTTCCACCGCCCCTTGGCCTGCCTCGTGTCGGCCCATGCCTGGAGGCGCAGACGCATCAGGGTCCGCTCGTCGGGCTCCGCCACCGTCCCGTAGCCGACCATGCCCACGACATCGCCGGTCCCCGGATCACGCACCTGGCACGGACCGTCCGTATGCGCGGCCCTCCACTCGTCCACCAGCTCGGCCATACGCGCATTGATCGCGTCCCGGCGTTTGCTGAACACGTCCGAAGCGTTCCCGAGCTCCGGCACACGCCCCTGCATGTCCAGCGTCATGCCGTGCGCGGCCATCGCGTCGCACAGGCCGGCGTCCCCGTACACCGTGGTCTCGTACACGGAACGGATGTTCTCGTACATGCCGAACAGTCGGCTGCTGTCGATGCTGTACCATTCATCGCCGACCCGCACCCGGTTGAGCAGCTCCAGGTGGCGGTGCAGCTCAGGGTCGCCGGCACGGCTGGTGAAATGGGTCGCGGACACGAACATCACCTCGTCCGGCCGCACCCACCGCCGCCTGCCGTCCCCGCAGCGCAGACGCACCGTCAGCCGTTCGGCCAGGAACTTCCTGACCGCCTCCTCGCCACGCGCCTGGGCCTTCATGCGGGCCTCGCGCACGTCCCCGTATACGACCGACGCCACGTCCAGATCCTTGCTGTCGTTCAAAGGGATCTCATAGGCGCGCACGTTCCCCGCACGGAACGACTTCAACAGCTCCCCGTTGTCCGGGTCGCGCCCGTCCAGCAGCATCTCCAAACCGCCGTCACGCAACCGCTTCGAAGAACATTTCGTGCCATCCGCGTAACGATGGAAGCGCAGACCGTCAGAATGCTCGCCAAGGTACGCTTCGAGGCCCTGTCCGGCCTGATTGCAGCCTTTCAGGTACTCCTCCAGGGCACGCCCCCCAGTGGTGACCTTGACGATATGCCCACGCATGACACCAATTCTACCCGTCGCCACGTTGGATACCGGCTTGCCCACGCAGTGGGCATAAGTACCTTGCTATTGATTAATGATTGGAGTTTTGTGGGTGAGGTATCGGGTCGGATGATGCTGCTGGAATATGGTGGGTCGTATGGATATGCGTATTGGGGTTGGTGATGGCGTGGGGGATACGGGCGGTTGATGTGTGATCATGCGGTGGATCGGCTGGCGGATAGATAGAATTGGATACGCATCGGGCATTGCATATGGAAAGGACGCATACCAATGGATGACGCGATGTACGACATGCAGACCGGCTCGCAGGACGACGGCGCGGGGCACGAGCCCGTAAAGCGCAAACCGGTCCGCCCGGCCGAGCTGCGCCTGGACGACTCCAAGGAGAACCTCGGCCTCGAACGGGTCGATTACGGCTACCTCTCCCCATACCTCGAAACCCAGGAGACACCCGCGGACAGGGTCGCGCGCCGGCTGATAACCACCCCGTCGATGCACAGCCACAGGGACAACCCCCAATGGTGGAGCCTCCCGGTCGGCCACATCGGCAGGATCAAGGCGCAAAAGACCGCCGCACGATGGGCCAGGGCACGCACGCTCGACGGCAGAACGGTCAAATTCTCCGCCGTCGCGTTCCCGATCCGTGACAGCGACAAGAACCTCTGGGGCGTCGCCATCAGCTACGACCCCGCCGACCAACCGGCCACCGAACCGCACGAGCCGACAGCCGACCAACCCACATTCGACACCGGACGTTGACCGGGAGTACGGGCGGGCATGGCAAGGGGATGCGTCTGGCGGACGGTCCCTTTGCCCGGCTAGCCGAGGGCACATACCTACCTAAAGCCCTTGACTTGCTTAGGGCCTCCTCATGATCCTCAACGTGTCCTCGACCAGCAGAGTAGCCGCCGCGATGTAGATCGCCCATCGCCAGTGGACGCCGATACCGACCAGCGCGGACGTACGTTCGATAAGGTTCCAAAACGGCGCAATCATTTCCATGACGGCGTCTATGCAGATAGCAAAGTTCCGTTGAAATTCCAACGATTTAACAGTGCGTTCCGTATATCTAGAACCGCCGCTCAATCCTATTCCTGCAAGGACTGGGGTCACAGCGCGTACCTAAAGCCCCTTAGATGGCCGAAACGTCTCACGGTGGCCAAAGCCCACGTGAGTTATCCACATCCGGCAGAGGTCCTTTCAAAATTCGCTCTCTAAGTATCTGTATATCTGTATATCTGGGACCCCCGCTCAGCCTTACTGCCACAAGGGCTAAGGGCACATGAGCGTCCCTAAAGCCCCTCAAAACGTCCCTAAAGCCCCTCAAAACGTCCCTAAAGCCCCTCGGCGTCCCTAAAATACACGGGCTTTTGTCCTTAAAGTACACGGCAGTTATCCACCAAGTGTCCTTAAAGTACACGGCAGTTATCCACCAAGTGTCCTTAAAGTACACGACCGCGACAGCGTGTCCTTAAAGTACACGGTCTTTGTGGTATGTTTGTCCCTAAAGTACACACCGGATTTTGGTATGAAAATGCCTCCGCGAGGCTGGCACCTCCGGAGGCGTGGCAACCACGAAAGGACCGTGATTGGCAATGGTTGATGATACCCGGTTTAAGGAATTGACTCTCCCGGAGGGCGAGCCGTGGATGTCGCACGGCTTCGTTTCTAAGATCGCCGCGCAGGTCTCTTTGCCCTACAGGAGGCCCAAGGACAACGCCAAGGAGATAGTCCGGCGTAATGGTAATTTGGTGGTCCGGTTCGTCAGTGGCGAGGATTGTCTGCCTTACGGTAAGTATCCGCGTCTGTTCGAGCTGTGGGCGTGCACGATGATCAAGACGAACAACCCGTGCTTCGACCCGGAAACGAACACGCTGCATCTGGGCACCACGTTCCGCGAGTTCCTGCGCATGATTGACGTGCAGGTCGGCGGACGGCAGCTGAAATCCATCAAGCCCCAGTTGGAGCGTTTGTTCGCCTGCTCCTACCACATCTCCAACAACACTGAGAATGAGACGAACATGCGCAACTTCGTCGTCGCGGAGAAATCACGCATCGATTGGCTGCGGAACGAGCCGCAGGCCCATGGCCTGTTCGAGAACTGGGTGCAGCTGAGTCAAGGCTACGTCGACATGCTGCGCGACCATCCGGTGCCGGTTGACCTCAAGGTGATAGCGCGATTGCGCAAGCCTATGGCGATTGATGTGTATTGGTGGCTGACCAAGCGCGTCTATAATCTGCACGAACCGGTCACGATCACCTGGCAGCAGCTTTATCAGCAGTTTGGCAATGATTCGGAACTTCGGAAGTTCAAGGAGAACTTTCGCAATGCCTTGGCTGAGGTTACCGAGGTGTACCCGTGCCGGGTCACGTTGGGGCCGCAGCGGGTGACGGTGTTCCCGAACCGGACGAGCGTGCCCACGGTGGCGCAGACGCGGGCCATCGAGCGCAGCCGTGAGGACGACACCAAGCGGAGCGAGAGGGAGCGGAGGAGCGCCGAGCGTGCCGAGGAGCGTCGTGTGAGGGCGGAGTCCCGCGCGGAGGAGCAGCGGCAGCGCGAGGAGATCCAGCGGCGGGTGTCCGAGGAGCGCAAGCGGCATGGCGGCAGCATGTTCGCTGGCTCCGCCGGCTATGTGGAAGGCGAACCGGATGGTACGGATGCCGATGACGGTGTCTGGCATGATCCTGACGAGATGACGCTGTTCTGACTGGAGGTATTCATGAATTATTGCTCTGGCGTATAAAAGAGCAAATTCAAACGAAGAAACCGGCATACGGCCATTAGCCGTTCTATACTTAAAGAGACGGCGAATCCAACGGGGGCTTCGCGTCAGAGAAAGGGGAAATTCCGATGAAACCGCGACGGCGGCGTATCGCCGCAATGGTAACTAGTTTAGCAGCAGCGCTGGTTATGTCACTCTCATGCGTGACGACTGCATCCGCATCTTCTGTATATCTTTCTGTGCCAATTTACGTACAGGAACAAAGTAACTGGTGCTGGGCCGCGACATCGAAAAGCGTATCCGTATATCTGGGAGGCAGCAATTCTTCCCAATGCCAGTATGTGAAATGGGGAAAGAACTCGTCTTCTTGCGCCAATGTAACCGGAGATTTATCGACTGACGTGAGGCGCGCCTTGTCAAGTGCGGGCATCCGCAACACAGGTTCGATGATAAATAGTGCCGCAAGCACTGCAATCGTCAGCGGGCAAATTAACAATAGCAAACCGTTGATGGTACGTTGGGGCTGGGATAGCGGCGGTGGCCATATGCTTGTGATAAGGGGATATACCTCTGATCCGGGCTATCTTGTTGTCTCTTACATCGATCCGTTGCAGTCGTATTACAGCAGTGGAACTTACGACTGGATGAAAAGCGGAAGTGGTCATACATGGACGCACACACGATATGGCTTTAGCCGATAAAGGGGGAACAAATGAGTACTTTCTATAATGTTCGTAAATCCCTGATTCAGGCGTTCCGTATATTATTCGCGGCGATGTTATTTGTCGTTGCTATAGGAACGGTCTGCCCTGATATCGCTCGCGCGGAGAATCTGCCCGAGAGCACGCAAATCAACGAGTTCGCTCAAAGCGACGAGGCGAGGACCCAAACGCTGGCGCTTATGGAAGCTGTCCAGAACGACGGAAGCCCTGAAGCATCCACGCAGATTGCAATAGGTTATGCCGATAAAGTGCATTATCTACGCTATGACGATTCAGGTGCCATAACGAACACAATCACGGACCCGCAGGATTACGACTGGGTGGCACCCGTTGAGGTTGAAGGTAGATTAGTGGGAAGGATCACGATCTGGGACAACAACGGAAGTCTGGAAGTGGGGAATTTTTCTCCCGATATAGAAGAGGCGTCCCTGCTCGATGATGATGACAGCACCACTCTCATCAGCGATGGCTTCTCCCGTGCGTATTATTCGATGGAAAACAGCAGAATCTCACCTCTCAACGAAGCTGCACGCGCTATTGTCCCCGAGTCTGTACAAGTGGAGCAGGGAGACATCGCGATCCGTAAGAACGCGCCATCTGGGTTTGACGATTCAGCCGGCGGTGGATCTATCGGCGTCGTGTCTTCCGACACCGCAACGGGCACGGATTCTTCCATGAACATATTCATGTTGATGGCTGTGTTCATTGTCGTGACAGCAGTTCTCGCCCTTATGTGCAGGATTCTGTGGCGCGGTCCGAACCGGCGGAACGATCGATGAGGAAGAGACAACCATTGTTTTCCGGCCTGTGTCTGGCGGTATTTGCGCTCATGTCGGGTTGTACCGGAGCACCGGTTCAAAGCGACGATGCCGGCGCTCATCTCGAATTTCGCGCCTATGCGGAGTCGGGGACCGTCAGGATTGAGTCGCAGAGCGAGACGGTTCTCGAAACCCGAATCAAAGGGGACTGGTTGAAAGTCGCTCCGGACGATTGGCTTGAGAACGACAGGCCGCTCACCTTCACGGTTGAACGTGATTCCGGCGGAGTGGAAGACAACGTCTCCTGCGAAATCATATTCAGCGGCCACACGATTGACGAACGACGAGTCACCGGCCCCGAAACATCGGCCACATGCCAGTATGACACATGGCGGGATGCGATTGACTACTGAAAATATTCTTAGCTGAAAGCCCGTCCGGGCGTGAGTGGTCCCGGACGGGCGGGCCGTTATCGACGGCTGGGTGTCATCGCCCAGATGGCGATTGCCATCACGACGATGTCGGCCGCGATGGAGTGCATCGCGGGTGCGAGGCAGATGACGATGACCGCCATCAGCCACACGTGCAGGCCGCCGCGCGGCCTCTTCCCTGAATTGCGCATAGCGCATCCTTTGCAGTAAGCCGCGCCGCGACTGGCGCGGCAGCGTCGTCCGGCGGTTGCCGGACGGTCGTTCCGGCCTCTGCAACAAGGCCTTCTCGACATGCACGATGGTATCGGCTAACATGGAAGTGCCGGTTCGAGGCGCTGCAAACTTCCTCCCATTCCAAGGCGGTGCGCAACGACTTCTTCGGGAGGATGGCCGAGACCGGTGGGTGGCCCTGATCCACCCCCTTTCAGTAAGCGTTGGGCCGGTGTCTTCGGGCACCGGCCCTTTGCGTTGCCCGCGTTCGGGCACGCGCCTGTCCGGGACGTCGATGTCTGTTCTAGGATTCTGCGGCTATTCGTGCAGCATTCTCGCTATGGCTTGGTTGATGGTCTCGCCCATTTTCATGCCGTTGTCCGCGCAGTATCGTTTGAGTTCGGCTTTGAGGTCCGCGTCCATCTGGAACGTGGTCATGACCTTGCGGACGGTTTCGCCGTCGCCGCGGCCGGTGTTGTCCTGCACGTCCATGAGCTTGGTCACGGTTTTTCCTTCGAGTTCTCGGCGTGGCTGCATGCTCATGGTGAGTCGTCCCGAGGCCTTCTTCATCGCAGTTCCCCTCTCAGTTCGTTCCACACGTCCTCGTATCCGTTGAGGTTGCTTCTGAATGTGTGGCCGAAATCGGCCTTGAAGTCCTCACGCAGCGGGATCTCCGTGTCGAAGATGCCGGCCCCGTATTCCTCGACGGCGGTCCTGAACGCGCGCAGGGCGTTGGTGCCCTTGCGGGCCATGACGATGAGCACGGCGTAGTCCTTGCCGGCGTCCTGGCATTGGGCGGCGGTGAGCATGGTCTGCTGCAGGTCGACGGGCGAGGACAGGGTGGGGATGACCACGAAGTCGGCGGTCTTGATGGCCTCGTCCACGACGGCGCCGTTCGGCGGGGTGTCGATGACGATCAGTTCGCCGTCGCGGTCCGGGCGGCGTTCGCGCATGCGCCGTATCTCGGCCTGGTTCTTCGACACGACGGGGAAGGGGAGCGGGTCGTCCGCGTCCTCGGCGGCCTGTGCCCACAATGTGGCGCTGCCTTGCGGGTCGGTGTCCACGACCGTCACGCTCAGTCCGGATCTTTGGGCCGCGGTGGCTATCGCCAGCGAGCTGGTGGTCTTGCCGACCCCGCCCTTGATGTTGGTCACGCCGATGATCATCCTGCCTCCCGGAATATTTAAATATTTATTTTTATTTATTTATTTATTGTAGCATGGCCGATGGTCTTCGGCCCCAGGGTCAGATGCCGGCCCCGTAGCCTGCGCCGTGGCCCGCGCCCGCCGACCATGTCGGCGTCGTCTGGAAGGGGTCTGCATCATACGAGATCGAGGGCTGGGAGTCGTCGTAGCCGAGCAGGTGTTCGGTCTCGCGTTCGCGGAGCATGGCGGTGTAGTCGGCCCATCCGGGTCGGTGGCCGAGGGCCCGTTCGAGTTCGGCCAGGTCGTTCGTGATCTGCTTGCCGCGCGGGGCGTCCTGCCATGCCTGGTCGATGGCGGTTCTGTCGTGTTCGCGCACTTCGAGGCTCTTCCTGAGCTTCCGGGTCGCCTGGTCGATCTG
>OLSJ01002248.1_pt1 | contig 10264 bp, 9 predicted proteins | sample 1672151 | NCBI WGS metagenome assembly OLSJ01 (sample SAMEA3136653, study PRJEB25190) | human gut metagenome | biome: human gut; feature: human-associated habitat; material: faeces | place: Austria | collected 2013 | reverse complement strand
CTTTTTATGTTGCGGGCCGGGCATGCCCGGCCCCTACGCCTTGCGTTATTGCCCATGAATGGGCGGTACTTTTTATGCTGCGGGCCGGGCATGCCCGGCCCCTACGGGCGTACTAATTAAAAGTCCAGCCTCTCCGCTCTTTTTTTCAGCGCGGCGGGCGATAACTGACTGATATAAATGGTCTCGTCGGGGAAATCGGTGACCATGAAGCTCTTGGGCAGCGTGCCCGGGGCGCAGAGGTCCACGACGGCGCCCTCGCTCTCGGCGTGGCGGAAGTATTCCTCCGTCCGCCGCGACGCCCCGGCTGTGTCCAGATCAAACACCCCGATCACATCCCGGGTATTCAGGACAAAGTCCTGGCCTGCGTGAAAGTACAAATCCTGCACCTCCCTGTAGGGGCCGGGCATGCCCGGTCCTCCACTCTGCGTCATTGCCCGTCAGCGGGCAGCCGCCGTACTGCTGCGGGCCGGACATGTCCGGCCCCTACGCTTCTTCGACCACTCCGCCCTTCACCATCACAATTTTCCCATTGGTACGCACAAAAGCGGCGGTGTCGCAGGTGGTCACAATCGTCTGGTGCTCGCCCATGCGGGTCAAAAGGTAGGTCTGGCGCTCGTCGTCCAGTTCGCTCAAAACGTCGTCCAGCAGCAAAACCGGGTGCTCACCGAACAAATCACCGACCACTGTCGCCTCGGCCAGCTTCATTGCCAGCACGCAGCTGCGCTGCTGGCCCTGACTGCCAAACACCCGGGCGGGCTGGCCGTCCAGCAAAATTTCCAGATCCTCGCGGTGCGGCCCGGCCAGGCAGAACCCGGCGCGCAGCTCGGCACTGCGCATGGCCCGCATCTTTTCGGTCAGCGCCGCGGCGGTGGGGGCCGCGGTGCACATCTGGTAGTTCAGCGACAGTACCTCGGCACCGTGGGAGATGTCCTTATAATTCTGCGCGGCGATGGGAGCCGCCGCCGCCAGAAACTTGCAGCGGTGCTCCATGATGAGCGCGCCGTACTCGGCCAGCTGCTCGTCGTAGGTGTCCAGCAGCATATTGCCGTTTGGCGTAATATCGTAGCTTTTCAGCAGGGCGTTCTTCTGGGCCGTCAGCCGCATGTACCGCCGCAGCGCCACAAGGTAGGGCCGGTAGACCTGGCACAGTGCGGAATCCATAAACCGCCGCCGTCCGTCCGGGCCGCCCTTGACCAGCCCCAGCAGGTCCGGCTCAAAAACGACGGCCTGAAAGTTCCCCGCCAGCGCCGCTGCGCGCCCGACGTCCGCGCCGTTTAATTTGCCGGTGCGGCCCGGGCGCTGGCTCTGTCTGCTGCCCACGGTCAGGCGGATGGATTTTTCCACGTCCTGTGTCTCAAACGCGCCCTCGATGACCGAAAAGTCACAGCCGCGCCTGATAAGCTCCGCGTCCTTTGACCCGCGGAAGCTCTTGCCGCCGGTCAGCAGCCAAATAGCCTCCAGCAGGTTCGTCTTGCCCTGGCCGTTCGGGCCGCACAGCACGGTCAGGTGCGGGTCGGGGTGCAGCTCTGCGTGGGCAATATTGCGGTGATCCGTTACTTCTAAGTGCGTTAAGCGCATTACGCGCCCTCCGCGATCTGCACGGTCTGGCCGTCCAGCTCCACGGTATCCCCTGCGCGGCACTTTTTGCCGCGCATCGTGCAGACCTCGCCGTTGACCTTAACGGCCCCGCCCTGGATCAGCTCCTTCGCCTCGCCGCCCGTCTCGCACAGACCGGCGAACTTGAGCAGAGCATCCAGCTTGATAAACTCGGTGGTGATACGAATCTTTTCCATACAATTCCTTCTATTGCAGCGGCAGGGGCCGGACATGTCCGGCCCGCGGCCTTGCGGCAACTGCCCGTCAACGGGCAAGCCTTTTTATGTTGCGGGCCGGTCATACCCGGCCCCTGCGGAGCAGCGTTGTTTTTACCCCTCGTTCTTAAACCGTACCGGCAGCACCAGATAGATAAAGTCCTTGCCGTCCTCGGGCAGGAGCTTGACGGGGCTTAAGGGGCCGTTGATTTCCAGCACCATCTTCTCACACTTCGAGAAGCGCAGTGCATCCAGCAGATACCGGTTGTTGAAGCCGATTTCTACCGCGTCACCTTCCATCGAGACCGGCGCGAACTCGTCCACGACCTTGCCCAGCGGCGTCTGGCAGCGGACCGTCACGCGATCCTCGGCAAAGGAGATGCGCAGCGGGTTCTTCAAACGCTCGGTAATAATAAGAGACGCACGCTCGATCGTGTCGATGAAGTTCTTACATTCCACGGTAACACGTGTTTTTCTATCCTTCGGGATGACGCTTTCATAGTTGAGAAAGTCGCCCTCGATCAGGCGGCTCATGATCGTATAGCCGTTGGAGGTAAACACGACATAGCGGCGGTTCGCGTCGATCTTCACGTCGTCGTCCGCGCCGCCCATAATTTTCAGCAGCTCCTGCAGCGTCTTGGCGGGGATGATGATGCGGATGTCGCGGGTACACTCGACGTCGCGCTGGATAATGGCCAGCCGGTAGCCGTCCAGAGCCACAATCGTCAGGCTGCCCGGCTCAATGACGAACAGCTCGCCGGTGTGGGCGGGTTTTTTGTCGTCCTGGCTGACAGCATAGATGGTCTTTTCGATCATCTCGCGCAGCATGCCGCACTTGACGGTCATCGTATTGTCGGCGCCGGTCACGGGCAGGCTCGGATAATCGCTGGCGTTCAGCGCGGGAATTTCAAATTCTGCCACACCGCCGCTGATTTTTGCCTGGCCCTCGTCGTTCAGCTCAATGCAGACATCGCCCGCAGGCATACGGTTGACCATAGCGCTCAGCAGTTTTGCATCAAGTACAGTTTCACCGGGTACAAGCACGTTACATTCAATCGTGGTCGTGATGCCCATTTCCATATCGTAGCCGGTCAGCGTCAGGTTAAAGCCCTCGGCTTTCATGTAGATGCCTTCCAGCACGGGGATGGCGGCGCGGTTCGTGATCGCGCGGGAAACGCCGTCGATGGCGCTGGCCAGCAGTGTTTTTTCGCATTCAAATTTCATGTTTCTATCTCTTTCTCCGGCTTTTTTGGAAAAAAGCCTCGGCAAAAAACGTTCAGCGGTCTCTAGGAAGGGTGCTCCTTCTGTTTTCCACAGTCGGAGCGGTGTTTTGTAGGTGTGAGGAAGTGTATTTTGCGGTTCCGTTCGCAGAAACTATTAAACTATGGTAGTAGTCGTAGTAGGGGGTGTTAGTTTCGTGGAAAACTCCGCGGGACCCGATTGCGCCGCGGAAAATCGCGGGTGGATTGTTTTGAACAGTCTGTGGACTTTTCTGTGGAAAACCCGTAAAACTCCTTTTTTCAACACGCCCCGTGGAATACGCACTGTTGATAACTGAAAACTTTGTTGAAAAACGGGGTGTTCTTTCTTTACAAAGAAAGAACCAAAGAAATTCCAAATGCTTGGTTGAGAATGTGCGATACTGCGTACAGTACATCCCAAATCCCGTCCCCGGGATAAAATATTGAAAGTTCTTTGCCTACTTTCTTTCAAGAAAGTAGGTCTTTCAAGAAAGTAACTCAGGTGCGGACGTTTTTCATGATGTCGCTGCACATTTCTTTCAGGTGCTGGTCGCGCTTGATGTTTTCCTCCATCGTTTTGATGGAATACACCACCGTGGAGTGATCGCGCTGGAACTCCTGCCCGATGGCCTCCATGCTCATGCCGGTCACCTCGCGGATAATGTACATCGTCATCTGCCGCGCCGCGCTCACATTCGCATTGCGCTTCTTGCCGCGGATGTCCGACGGCATCACATTGTAGGTGCGCGCGACCTCGTTCAGGATCTTCTCGATCGTGACCGGAATCGGCTGGCTGTCGTTCAGCGTGTCCTTGATCGCCGTCGTCGTTACGCCGATGCACGGCTCGATGCCCTCCAGCAGATAGTAGGCGTTCAGCTTTTTGACCGCGCCCTCCAACTGGCGGATGTTCTGCTTTAAGTGGTTCGCAATGTACTCGGCCACGTCGTTCGGCAGGTCCAGATTCAACAGCTCGGCCTTGCGCTTGACGATGGCAACGCGCGTTTCAAAATCCGGCGGCTGGATGTCGGCGGTCAGGCCCCACTCAAACCGGGTGCGCAGACGCTCCTCCAAGGATTTGATCTCCTTCGCGGGGCGGTCCGACGCGATGACGATCTGGCGGCCATCGTTATGCAGCGTGTTGAAGGTGTGGAAAAACTCCTCCTGCGTGCTCTCCTTGCCGGCCAGGAACTGGATGTCGTCGATCAAAAGCACGTCCGCCTTGCGGTAGCGCTGGCGGAACTGCTCCATCGTTGCCGTCTTGATGGCGGTGATCGTCTCGTTCGTGAATTTTTCACAATCCACGTAGACAATGTTGAAATCCGGGTGGTTCTTCTGGATCTCAATTTTGATGGCGTTCAGCAGGTGCGTCTTGCCCAGACCCGACGGCCCGTAGATGAACAGCGGGTTGTACGCGCCGGAGGGGTTCGCGGCCACGGCCTGCGCGGCGGCAAACGCAAACTGGTTCGACGGCCCCTTGATGAAGTTCTCGAACGTGAACTCGTACCGCCCGCTGGGCAGGTCGTTCTCGTCCAGCTTCGGCTTCTCGGCAGCCTTGCCGCCGTCCGGTGCGGGCGCGGCCAGCACAAACTTCAGCTCCACCTCAAAGCCGAGGATCGAGGCAAACGCCTCCTTGAGCAGATCGGCATAGCGCGCCGCCGCAAACCGCATGACGACGTCGTTGGGAACCTCCAGGATGATGATGTTCGTGCCCTCAAAATTCAGCAGATTGAGGTCCTGGATGAAAACTCTGTATGATGCATCGGATACTCGTCCTTTGCAGTACGCCTTGACGGCGTCCATTACATCATTGAAGGAATCCATGATTCTCGATACTCCCCACTTCCTGTTATAAGTAAACGCCCCATATCCAAACAGGGCGCAGAAATACTAAATACAGTATACCACAAAACCGGGTTTTAAACAACACCTATATATAATAAAGTAGGAATTTTTTTATACGCCGGAATTGTTGAAAATTTTTCCGCGGAGCAAAGAAAAATAAAAGTTTTCCACAACAGATGCAATTTTCAACAGTAAATAGTACAAAATGTAGTGGATAACTCTCTGTAGCTCCAATTCTTTGACGCGGGAGCGAAAAATTCTGCCCAAACCCCCTTGACAAAGTGGGGGTAAATCGCGTATAATCTAACTCTGCAAGGCTGCCCCAGTGTATGGGCGAAGCCCTGAGCAAACAGCCCATACCGGGATTTCAACAGGAGGAATGAAAAATGAAGCGTACTTTCCAGCCCAAGAAGCGTCAGCGCAGCCGCGTCCACGGTTTCCTGAACCGCATGGCTACCAAGAATGGCCGCAAGGTCATCGCCCGCCGCCGTGCGAAGGGCCGTAAGAGCCTGACTGTCTGATAACTTCAGAGATTAAGTGAACAAAAGGGTTGCTGATTGTAAAATCGGCAGCCCTTTTTTCAAATATGGCTTTACAGAAGCCGGGATTCATTATAATATATGTGTAGGAATGCCTTCCCCTTGGGGAAGGTGTCCGTGGCCCCGACCACGGACGGATGAGGGAAAACCTTCCGGAATTTCCCGCAAATGGGTTTTGACCGAAAGGTTTGCCCTCATCAGCCGCCTGCGGGCGGCAGCTTCTCCCGAGGGAGAAGCCTTGGGAGGATACTACTATGCGTTACCGCACTTTAGATAAAAACTGGCAGTTCAACCGGGTGTATGGCCGGGGCAAAAGCTATGTGCATCCGCACTGCGTTTTGTATGTGGCCAAAAACCGGCTGGGCTATACCCGCATCGGGCTGACGGCCACCAAAAAGGTCGGCCATGCCGTGCAGCGCAACCGCGCCCGCCGCGTCATGCGCGCCGCTTTGTCGGAGCACCTGGCCCAGAACATCGGCGGGTATGACATCATCCTGGTCGCCCGCGGCCAGACCCCCCACCTGAAAAGCACCCAGCTGAGCAAAACGCTGGGCAAGCTGTTTGCAAAGGCCGGTCTGCCCGACAAGGCCGCCCCGGCCCCCGGGCCCGAGACGGCCCCGCAATGATCGCCCGCCTTCTCATCGCGCTTTTGCGCGGCTACAAAAAATATATCAGTCCGCACCTCGGGCATCACTGCCGGTTCATACCCACCTGCAGTGAATACGCCATGCAGGCGCTCGCCGTACACGGCCTTGTAAAGGGGCTGATTTTAACGGTATGGCGCCTTTTAAGATGCCAGCCCTTTGCAAAATTCGGCTATGACCCGGTACCCGAAAAGGGAAAGTGGGTCAACCCGGAGCGAAGGCTGACGAAAGATAATAGATAAAAGATAACAAAAAACATACCGTAGGGGCGGATTCCATATCCGCCCGCGGCACCTGCCGGAAGCTGCACGGGCGCATATAGAATGCGCCCCTACGGCGGCAGAGATTTTTGAGCGGTGCGCCAGCACCGCGACCCACCAATTTTATTATCTATTATCTCCACAACTTCCGCCTCTCATGTCTTTGCACTGCGCAGCAGAGACCTACATAAAAATAAAGGTCCCGGGCGCAGACGGGGCAGAAGGAAAGGCTATGTCTTTTATGTATTTCCTGGCCGTATTGATCGGCCCGCTGGTGAAGATCCTGTACAGCTTCATCGGCAACTACGCGGCAACCATGATCGTTGCCACCCTCATCCTCAAGCTGCTGCTGTTCCCCCTGAGCATCCATCAGCAGAAGTCCACGGCCAAGATGTCCGTGTTCCAGCCGCTGATCACCGAGATCCAGCAGAAGTACAAGAACAACCCCCAGAAGCAGCAGGAGGAGCTGATGAAGCTCCAGCAGGAGCACGGCTACAACCCCATGGGCGGCTGCATGCCCATGCTGCTGACGATGCTGGTCCTGTTCGGCTTCCTGGGCGTTGTGTACTACCCCGTACACTACATCTTCGGCGTCAGCAATGAGGCCGTCAAGGCCGCGTGCGAGGCCATCGGCCTGGCAACGACCAACACCTCCACGATGCAGACCGCGCTGATCCAGGCCATCCACAACGGCGCGTCCATCGACCCGTCCATCATCTCCGCCAGCGTTGTGGCCGAGATCCAGAACTTCAACACCTCCTTCTTCGGCATGGATATGTGCGATGTGCCCGGCTTCCACCTGACCCCCATCGCCATCTTCCCGGCCATCGCCACGGTCACGATGTTCGTCAGCTACTTCATCACCCAGAAGCTCTCCGGCATGGATGCCCAGATGCAGGGCAGCATGAAGGTCATGATGCTCGTCATGAACCTGATGTTCGTCACGTTCTGTTTCAATGCCCCCGTCGGTTTCTCCCTGTACTACGGCGTGTCCAACGTGGTCCAGATCTTCCAGTCCTACGTGACCTACAAGATCTACAGCCCCGAGAAGTTCAAGGCCCAGTATGAGGCCGAGCTTGCCGCCAAGCGCGCCGAGAAGAAGAAAAAGCGCACCGTCACCGTCGAGCAGAACGGTAAGCAGGTCGAAAAAGAGGTCACCTTGGGCGAGGCCAACAAGCTGCGCCTGGAAATGGCCCGCCAGCGCGAGGCCGAACTCTACAAGGACGAGCGCACCACCCCACTGAATAAGGATTAAAATATACGACGCACCAACCGTAGGGGCGAGCATTGCTCGCCCGCGCCGTTGGCGGCTGTGAGGGAGTGTATCCCCTGCCGCCGTAGGGGCGCATTCTATATGCGCCCGCCCCACTCCCCGTTGTGATGAACGTAACGATAAGAAATAAGAAGGAGGTTCCCCCTATGCGCAGTATGGAAATGAGCGCCAAGACCGTTGAGGCCGCCGTACAGGCCGCCTGCGAGGCTCTCGGCGTTGACCGTGATGACATCAACGTAAGCTACGAAGTCCTCGAATTCCCCACCCGCAAGCTGTTTAAGACCATCCCCGCCAAGGTCCTCGTGAAGGTCGAGGAGCCCGAGGCGGAAAAGCCGGCTGAAGTTTCCACAAAGCCCGCCGAGGTTGTTGAAATCTCTGACGAGACCGCCCCTGAAATCCAGAAGGAGGTCGTCGAGGATATGGTCGAGGAGGCTGAGTTGGCCCCCGTCCCCGGTGAGGAAGTCGAGGTTCCCCTTGACATCGACGCCGACCCGCGCCTGCAGGCCGCCGTTGGCTACCTGACCCCGATCTTCAACCTGATGGGTGTGGAAAACTTCACCTTCACCGCTGTCAAGAAGGGCGCTGCCACGGTCCTGAAGGTCTCCGGCGAGCACATGGGTGCGCTGATCGGACGCCGCGGCGAGACGATGGAGTCCCTGTCCTACCTCGCCAGCCTCGTTGTGAACCGCATGGAGGGCCCTTACGTCAAGCTGGGCCTGGATGTCGGCGGCTACCGCAACAAGCGCGAGGACGACCTCTCTGCCCTTGCCAGACGCATTGCAGACCGCGTCATCCGCACGGGCTGCTACTATGAGATGGAGCCGATGAACCCCTACGAGCGCCACATCATCCACACGGCCATCGCTGAGATCGACGGTGTGCGCAGCGAGAGCAAGGGCGACGGCCCGGCCCGCCATGTGGTGCTGTACTCCACCGACCCCGATGCCTGCAACCTGCCTGACCGCGACAACGCCCGCAACCAGCGCGGCGGACGCCGTGACGGTGGCCGCGGTCCCCGCCGTGACAACCGTGGCGGACGCGGCCCCCGCGGCCCGCGTGAGGGCGGCAGAGGCCCCCGCTACGGTGCTCCCCGCCGCGACAACCGTGGTGGCCCCCGCTACGGCGGCCCGCGCTCCAGCGTGCCCGCCCGCGAGTTTGCGGATGCCCCGCGCGACCCCGCAGCCAAGCCGATGGCACCCAAGACCACCGAGCGCATCCACGACGGTGACGATTTCGCATTCGGTAAGATCGAGTTTTAAACAACAGTGTTGAAAAAAGCAGCTGCTCCTGTGCGGGCAGCTGCTTTTTGGCTTTTATGCGTATGAGAGCGAAGCGAGCACAGAAAGCCTCCCCTCACAGGACAGACTCCCCCGATACGGGGGAGGTGGCCGCGCAAAGCGCAGGCCGGAAGGGCTTTGACGGGGCTCCCGCAGTCTCCTGTTCCCCCACTAAACTCTTTCCACACCGTTTTCCACAGTGATGTTGAAAACTCTTATTTTTCCACCATTCACAACCGGCTATACATGGGGCAAAAATGAACCGTTTGTAAACAAGATATAGGCGTAACCACGGCCCGGCACCCCTACAGGTACCCCTTTTCCACAGGAAAACCGGTTTTCCACCGTTTCCCGGGGTTTTCCATGTGGAAAACTCGTGAAAACTGTGGAAAACTATAAAATAACGGTGCTTCGCAGAAAACGAGCAGAACTTTTTGCGAAAGGCTCTCTGCAGACCTTATTTTCCTGTTGAAAATGTTGAAAACTGCCTATAGTTGTAGAACCCCGCGGTGGAAAAGTCCGAAATGTTGTTAAAAACACAGATGTAGCCGTACTGAAAACAAAGTGGGATGCAGTCGGTTATCAAACGTCCATGCCCGGCAACGAAGATACATTTTCAACCGTATGGCCAGCCCAATGTTGAAAGAAAAACAACAACCGGCGAACGGTATCTCACATAAACTCGCGGGCGGCATATAGGCCGCCCCTACAGCGATTACGTGAATTACATCTGTAGGGCGGGGTGCCCGCACCCCGCCGCAAGTTCGCGCGGCAGCCCGTCAACGGGCAGCCACCCACGTAGGGGGCGGCGTCCCCGACGCCCCGGAAACCTCCCGTCACCGCCCATCCCCGGGAAAACCCCCGGGCCTGGCATGCCCGGCCCCTACCGCGCGGCGGTGGGCAAGCCCCATGCCGTCCGTAAACGCCCACGGAGGGGTCAAGACCCCTCCCTACGGACTGACCCATCAGCGCTTACGTGAATTACATCCGTAGGGCGGGGTGCCCGCACCCCGCCGCAAGTTCGCGCGGCTACCCGTCAACGGGCAGCCACCCACGTAGGGGGCGGCGTCCCCGACGCCCCGGAAACCTTCTGCTGCCGCCCATTCCCGGGAAAACCTCCGGGCCGGGCATGCCTGGCCCCTACCGCGCGGCAGCGGGCAAGCCCCATGCCGTCCATAAACGCCCACGGAGGGGTCAAGACCCCTCCCTACGGACTGACCCATCAACGAGTGCCTGCCCCTACAGCGCTTACGTGAATTACATCCGTAGGGCGGGGTGCCCGCACCCAGCCGCAAGTTCGCGCGGCTACCCGTCAACGGGCGGCCACCCACGTAGGGGGCGGCGTCCCCGACGCCCCGGAAACCTCCCGTCACCGCC
>OLSJ01002247.1_pt1 | contig 10265 bp, 10 predicted proteins | sample 1672151 | NCBI WGS metagenome assembly OLSJ01 (sample SAMEA3136653, study PRJEB25190) | human gut metagenome | biome: human gut; feature: human-associated habitat; material: faeces | place: Austria | collected 2013 | reverse complement strand
ATAATATATAAGAAAGGACTTATAACTTATGAATGACGCATTATGTGAACATATTGTAGCCAGAAAATCAAAACCAATGGATTTTGTTATCCGTATTCTTATTATTGTTGTGATCGTTGCAATCGCAATCGGAGGAATGCCATTTCTTGGATTCTTTGCTTTTGCTCTTGCAGCAGTCCTGGCTTTGCTTGCTTATTATTTTGCATTTCCACTCTTAAATGTGGAGTATGAATATTCCCTTCTGAACCACGATCTGGAGATTGATGCAATTTACAGCAAAGAGAAAAGAAAATCCAAAATGAATCTGGATATTCAGAATGCTGAGATTATTGCACCAAAAGGATCTCATCGACTGGATTCTTATCATCCGGAAACAACTTGCGATTTTTCATCCGGAAATGCAAATGCAAAGGTTTTCGCAATCATGATCCCGATCAATCAGAAAATGACTTGTGTTTATATTGAACCTGATGAAAAGATGATTGAACATATGAAACAATGGATGGGAATGAAGATGTTCGTAGATTAATATTGAATGTTTGTTTCTAACTCAGGCAAGTACCACAATCAGTAACTACTAATTGTGGTACTTGTTTTTTCTTTTCTGTCTGGTTGTAGATTACGAATTGCAATTACATACTTAAAACATCATAATCTTATTTTTCAGCAACATCTGCTATATATTTACATGCGGCAAGTGCAGCTACTGCACCGTCCGCTGCTGCTGTTGTAAGCTGACGTACTTCTTTTGTCCGGCAATCTCCTGCTGCATAGATTCCCGCTTCTGACGTCTTGCAATCTTCTCCGGCAACAATAAATCCACCCTCATCTAACTGAACAACATCAGCAAATTTTTCATTCTGTGCAATCTGTCCGACAGCTACGAAAATTCCTGAAACAGCAAGTTCTGATTCTTCTCCTGTTACTTTATTCAAAACCCGCAGACTTTCCACCATCTGCTCTCCACGGATTTCCTGAACAGTTGTATTTAAGATAAACTCTACATTTTCTTTCTCTTGCAAACGTTTTACAATCTGATCTTCTCCCCGGAATTCGTCTCTTCTGTGAATCAGATATACTTTGCTACAGTAATTTGACAGAAATTCTGCATCCTGGAGTGCTGTACTTCCACCTCCGACAACTGCAACTTCTCTTCCCCGGAAAAACATTCCATCACAAGTCGCACAGTATGAAACTCCTGCACCTGTCAGACGTTCCTCTCCCGGAACTCCAAGATGGCGGTGTGTCACACCAGTAGCAAGAATAATGCTTTTGCATTCATATTCTTTTTCCGTTGTTACAATCACTTTATAATCCGCTTCTTCACGGATACCTGTCACCTGCTCCATTATGGTCTGTGTTCCCAGCTTTACTGCCTGATCCATCAGATTCATAGAGAATTCACTGCCGCTCACACTTGCAATTCCCGGATAATTTTCTACATTCGGAGAAGATGTGATCTGACCACCGAAGGTTGTTCCCTCGAAGAGTACGGTCTGCTTTCCTGCACGCTGGCCATAGATAGCCGCAGTCATCCCTGCAGTTCCGCCACCGATGATTCCAATATCATAAATTCCCATATTTTTCCTTTCCCAACAAACTGTTTCTACATTTTCTGATTGCTGTAATTCATTTTTTCATTTACGCTAAACTGTAAGATGTTTCAATCACTTCTTACATATTTCTGGACATATCTGCGCAGACTTTCTCTGCCTCGATCACTGCGCTTCTAAGTCCAAATTTCTCAAGTACACGTACTGCCTCAATCGTTGTTCCTGCCGGTGAACATACCATATCTTTCAGTTCTCCCGGATGCTTTCCTGTCTCGAGTACCATCTTTGCACTTCCAAGTACTGCCTGTGCTGCGAACTGATACGCCTGTAATCTAGGCATTCCCTCAGCTACCGCTCCGTCTGCCATTGCCTCGATAATCATAAAGATATATGCCGGTGAACTTCCGCTGACTGCAACAACTGCATCGATCAAATGCTCCGGCACGATTTCTACTTTACCAAAAGAACTAAGAAGCTCCAGTGCATAGTTCTTTTCTTCTTCTGTCACTGCATCATTCGGGCATGCCGCTGTCATTCCCTCTCCAACTAATGCTGGTGTATTCGGCATTGTTCTTACAATCTTAACTTTCTTTCCAAACTGCTCTTCGAGCCATGCGAGAGTCTTGCCCGGTGCGATTGTAATAATCAGCTGGTCTTCTCTTACTGCATCTTTGATCTCAGCAATTGTCTGTGCATAGAATTGTGGTTTTACAGAGAGAACTAATACTTCTGCTTTCTGTGTTACTTCTATATTATCTGCTGTCACATGAATTCCATGCTCTTTTTTCGCACGTTCACGTCCTGCTTCCATAATATCTGAACCGATGATCTCTTCCGGGGCAATAATTCCCTTTTTAATGATTCCGCCCATGATTGCTCCTGCCATATTTCCTGTTCCGATAAATCCTAATTTCATGATCTTAAGTCTCCTTTTCTTTTACCATTACTGTTCTAAGAACCGTGTCCAGTAACCTTTTATCTACATGTATCCGTCTCTCACCCAGAATTTTTTCTCATCCTCTAATGGAATTTCTTCTGTGTCCATCCAGTCGATTGTAATAAACTGATTTCTGTTCAGCCCTTTTAGCAGTTCATTGATCAGCCATTCGCGTCCCTGAACTTCCATTGTAACGGTTCCATCCCATTCGTTCTGAACCCAGCCAACCAGATTTAGTGAATTCGCCAGATATTTCGCTGTATAGCGGAATCCAACACCCTGTACACGACCGTGAAAAACAATGTGCTTTCTAACTTCTGCCATATCTGATCACTCCCTTGAAGCAATTTATGTTGTACACTACCGTTATTCTAACATATTTTTTTACCTTGTACAGTTCTTTTCGGTAAACAGTTCCTGCTTCCCGTGTTATAATGGGAATAACTTTTCTGAAGGAGGACTTCGAGAACGAATGAGTAATTATGAAACATCACAGACTTCTGATCTGAAAGAATCGATAAATAAATTACGAGATACACAGACTCTCTCTAAAACTGAATGGATTCGGCTAATTGACGGAAGAACCCCTGAACTTGCCGACTATTTATTTGAAAATGCGCGCGAAGTACGAATCACTCACTATGGACATAATGTTTATGTCCGCGGACTAATTGAATTCACTAACTATTGTCGTAATGATTGTTATTACTGCGGTATCCGCAAAAGTAATCTGAATGCACATCGCTACCGTCTTACCAAAGAAGAGATTCTTAACTGTTGCAGAACCGGTTATGAACTTGGTTTCCGCACCTTCGTTCTTCAAGGTGGAGAGGATGGCTGGTTCACGGTTCCGCGTCTGGCTGATATTGTCTCTGACATCCATAAGAACTGGCCGGACTGTGCGATCACGCTTTCTGTTGGAGAGATGGAACATGATGCATACCAGACTTTATTTGATGCCGGTGCTGACCGCTATTTACTTCGTCATGAAACTTATGATGAAGCACATTACCGCATGCTTCATCCTGCTTCCTTAAGTGCGCGTCACCGTCAAAACTGTCTGTGGGATTTAAAATCGATTGGCTATCAGATTGGAACCGGATTCATGGTCGGTGCACCTTTCCAGACAACTGAGAATCTTGCTGATGATATGCTTTTCTTAAAAGAATTGAATCCGCATATGGTTGGGATTGGTCCGTTTATCCCTCACCACGACACACAGTTTGCTGAGGAACCTGCCGGAACGTTGGAATTGACACTTTATCTGCTTGGGCTGATCCGTCTTATGCTACCGAAAGTACTTCTCCCGGCAACAACCGCCCTCGGTACGATTTCTCCCACCGGAAGGGAACAGGGAATTCTCGCAGGAGCTAATGTCGTTATGCCAAACCTTTCTCCAACAGAAGTTCGCAAAGATTATCTGCTTTATGATAACAAGATCTGCACCGGTGATGAATCGGCACAGTGCAAGAACTGCCTGGCCCAAAGAATGGAGTCTGTCGGATATCATGTTGTGGTAGACCGGGGAGATTCCTTGAATAAGTAAAAAGGAGGTTACTGTTCACTCCCGTGTCAATCACTTCGCTGATTGACACGGAGGATGCATGTTTTGGCTTGAATGCATCTCGCCCCATCGCCAAAGGCGATTTAAAATGGCGAGATGCGTTGCTGGTCACACATCGTGTGAACAGTAACAAAAAGAGTCCATGGTATGCGACATATCGCATTTCCATGGACTCCTTTTCTATTCACACCTCGCCTCACAGCGCAGTGTTATTTTTTCATTTTCTCTACTAGCTATAAGAATTACTCTACAACAGCTAAGATCTCGATCTCAACGAGAACAGCCTTCGGAAGATCCTTAACTGCTACGCATGAACGAGCTGGTTTGCTTGTGAAGTATTTCTCGTATACTCCGTTGAATGCTCCGAAATCAGCGATATCTGCAAGGAAGCATGTTGTCTTTACGACATTGTCAAAGCTTGATCCAGCTTCTTCGAGAACAGCAGCGATGTTAGCGATAACCTGCTCTGTCTGTCCTTCGATTGTTGTGGCATCTACATCACCTGTAGCCGGGTTGATCGGGATCTGGCCTGAAGCGTATAACATTCCGTTAACTACCTTTGCCTGAGAATATGGTCCGATTGCAGCTGGTGCCTTTGGTGTTGAAATTGTTTTCATTGAATTCTACCTCCTGATTTATTGAAATTATAAGTTCTTAATGAAATTATATAACGTTAAAATCGTTTAGTCAATAAAATTTCATTCACTTAACTATTTTTCATTGACTTCTTTTTCACACAAACCAGCATATCCATGATAAAATAAAACCATCAATATACTATTTGTCTGTTTTGACCGGACAAAACTGGATATCTTTCACACAGACAGAAAGGACGCATGATTATGCCAACCGGAAATTTAAAATTAACTTCACTTGACAAAAAGATTCTGCACTCATACTGTCAGACACTCGATGGACTTTCCAATTATCTTGGAAATGGATACGAAATTGTCCTTCACAGTCTGGAAGATTATGAACACTCTGCAATCAAGGTCATCAACGGATATCACACAGGACGTACCGAAGGTGCACCGATTACCGACCTTGCGTTGAAGATGCTCGAGCAGATCCGTCGAAATGAAGAAAATGACCATGGTGTTATTTATTTTTCCACAAATGTAAAAGGAGAACCGCTGAAGTCAACTACAATTCCTGTCAAAGGAGAGAAGGACAGAATTATCGGACTGCTCTGTATCAACTTTTATATGAATACAACAATGGCAGATTTCTTCTGCAACTTTGCTGTTCCGATTCCATCTGATTCTGACGGTCTCACAGTCTCCGGTCAGATTCATGAGACATTTTCCCAGAGCAGTTCTGATCTTCTTGAGCAGACCATTCAAACCGTTCGTCAAGAAGTGTTGATGGATTCAGCAATATCGAGCACAAATAAGAATAAAGAAATCATTTTCCGACTTTACCAGCAGGGAATCTTTAATCTGAAGGATGCGGTTATTACGATTGCCGATGCATTGGGCATTAGCAAAAACACTGTATATCTGCATCTGCGCAATCTTGAGAAAGTAAATAATTAGCACTATCTGATATGCAAAACATTACTGTTTACGCAGTGAAAAGGACAAGACACTTTCATTTTATCTAACATTTCATTCGAAAGTATCCTGTCCTTTTTTCATCCTTTATTTTCCAGCCGGCATATATCTCAGAAGTTCTCCTGCCACGCTGGAGATTGGCATTGTCTGAAGCCATACATGTCCAGGTCCGGTGACAACTGTATTGAACACACCTTCACCGCCGAATACCATATTCTTAAATCCCGGTACTGTCTGAATCTCCATGCTACAAGTTGCATCCATTGCTGCAAGATATCCGGTATCCACTACAATCTGTTGTCCCGGTCTCAGTTCATACTCTACCACATGTCCATCAAATTCAAGAAATGCTATTCCATTTCCCGAAAGTCTCTGCATGATAAACCCTTCTCCGCCGAAGAATCCTGCTCCGAATTTCTTTTGGAAGAAAATAGAAAGATCAACACCTTCTTCTGAAGCGAGAAATCCTGACTTCTGTACGATCAACTCCTGTCCTGGTGCAATCTGGCGTGCTACAATCTGTCCCGGAAAACTGGATGCGAATGCGATCATCCCATTACCTCCCGTTGCTGTATAACGGTTCTGGAACAGTGCCTCGCCTGAAAACATTCTTCCAAATGCTTTTCCGATTCCTCCGTTGGAAGTCGTCTCCATTTTCATATTCGGAGACATCCAACTCATAGAACCGCGTTCTGTAATCATTCTTTCTCCATTCTCCAGATAGCAGATCACTACCGGAAGGGTATCACCTTTGATTTCATATCTCATGGTTTATTCCTCCTGAATCATTCTTCCTAACATATTCTGTAAAGTTCCATCTATTCTAAGAATACTATTCTTTTACAACATTTTCCAGTCCCTAATCTTCTTTTTTCTCGCTCATCTCCAATTTAGGAAGTATGATCTCCGCCTTGAACAGGTCTGCTTCTGTTGTAATATTTAAATTACCATGCTGTAGCTGTGCAAAGCTCTTGGCAATTGCCAGGCCAAGTCCAGATCCTTCGGTATTTCTTGAAGAATCTCCTCTTACAAAACGGTCCGTGATCTCCTCTGTATTGAAATTCAATTCCCCTGCGGAAACATTTTTCATAAAAATCTGCACGTCATCCGGCCGCTCATTCATTTCTATATAAACTCTCGTATGCGGCATTGCGTATTTTGTAATATTAACAATCAAGTTCTCAAAAATTCGATATGTTTTTTCACTATCCAGCCAGAGAACTACTTTGTCCTCCGGAAGTTTCCAACGAAATTCCAGATGTGCTTCTCTAATCTTTTCCTCATTCTCAAGCTCCGCCTGACGGATCAGTCCTACGAGATCCACTTTCATGTAATTCATCTGGATTGTCTTACTTGCTGCCTTACTCATCTCAAAGAGATCCTCGATCAGGGCTTTCAGACGAAGAGATTTTCTCTCAAGTACTTCTGTATATTCTTTTCTCTTTTCTTCGTCTTTTTCATTCTTTAAAAGATCAATGTAAGTAATGATTGCTGTCAGCGGCGTACGGAGATCATGAGAGACATTTGTCACAAGCTCTGTCTTCATACGCTCATTTTTCACTTCTTCATCCACCGCCTTCTTGAATCCGCTCTGAATCTTCTTTAATTCATCCTGAATCGGACGGAAGATTCCAACATCACCTTCGATTGGAAGATCTAGCTGTCCTTCTGCCAGCTGATTCGTTGATTTAAGCAGAAGCTGATATTTCTTCTTGATTCCATTTAGCACTTTCTTCATTACAAAGAATAAAATGATAGAATAAACAATTAATGGTATCAGTCCTATGCTGTAAGAAAATAATTTCACTACTAAGAGCAGAAGAAAGTTCAGGATCACGATTCTGAGGATTCCTTTATTTCCATTATCCCGCAGATCCATCTGAAGAATTGCTTCATATTGATGATGCAAAAATGCTTTCATATCTTTCCATGCTTTCTTCAATAAATGTCTCTTTTCATGTACTTCTCCACGATTTTCCTTTCCCCAACGGATCAGCATTCCTACTATTGTGTGTTCTTCCCAGTAATTTCTTCCCTCTGTAAATATAAGTCGAAGACTCTCTGCCACACAGAAGAAAACTCCCAGTAGGCAGAACCAGATACCCCAGTTGATTCCCAGCATACTGATTGTATTCCACATAATATTTCCTGACGGGTGATAGTTTTCAAAAGACCAGTATACTAAACCTGCAAATGCATCATAGCCTATACCCAATGCAGAAATCCCCAGAATCACTGCAAGTTCAAATGGCATACGGAATAATTTTCCTTCGTATCTTCCAACTTTCGGAATACATGGAAGAAGTAATGCTGCAAGCAGAGCTCCTAAAAAGAAGAGTGCAGCGGAACTCCAGAACACGGAATAATTATAATCCACATACTCGTCTTCCTCCTGATTTGCAGAAATGAATTCATCATAATTTGCATCTGTCATCCCATAAACGATACTGATTCCGTTTGTCTGCTCTTCATCGTCAATCTGATCCTCAAGATCTGCATCCATACAATAATAAGACAGATCTTTCTCCACATCGTACGCTTCTTCCGGTGACAGTTTCGTACCGCTAACTGTTACATTTGACATTGTTCCGGATGTGCCATACTTATATTCGATTTTGAGAACATAAGAATTATCTGACTTCAAAGCCTCGTTTGTCTGGTCGTCATTTCCTTCAAGCAAGGGATTCCCTTCTTTGTCAAAGATCTGATAATCCATATATTTTTTAAAAAGAGAGAATGCACTGTCTGACATTAATTCCATCTGTTCCGATGCATCCATCGCATCTGTGACCTCGCTATAGAGAAGGCGATTTCCTATCGCAAGGGAATAGTCCATTCGCTCAATACACTCTTCAACATCATCTTCTACTGTAAATATTGATGCGATATTTTTTTTTACCACATAATAACTTTCCACAACACCTGCTGCGAATAAACTAAGAATTACTATCGTTATAATTGTTCTTATCTTACGATTGCTTTTCAAGTTTGTATCCAACACCCCACACCACCTTTAAATATTTTGGTTTCTTCGGATCGATTTCAATCTTCTCCCGAATATTTCTTACGTGTACCATGATCGTATCTGTATTAATTGCCTTTTCCTGCCATACTCTTTCGTAAATCTCTTCGGATGAAAAGACTCTTCCCGGATTCTTTGCCAAAAGAAGCAGAATCTTGTACTCGATCGGAGTTAATTTCACCGGATTGCCATCCATTGTGACTTCTACCGTATCCTCATTGATCTCAAGTCCTCCGATCACATGTACATTCTCCTGTGGTACGAGCTTCTCCAGGAATCTTCGGTAACGTCTCAGCTGAGAGTTCACACGCGCCATCAGTTCCATTGGTGTAAACGGCTTCGTCACATAATCATCCGCTCCGATGTTGAGCCCTGTGATTTTATCAACTTCCTCTGATTTTGCTGACAACATGATTACAGGAAAATCGTATTTCTCGCGCAACTTCATCGTCATACGAATCCCATCCATACGTGGCATCATGATGTCAATGATTGCCAGATGGATTTCTTCCTTCTCAAGGACTTCTAATCCTTCGATGCCGTCTGCTGCCTGAAACACCTTATATCCCTGACTCTGCAGATAAATCTGTACACCTTCTCTAATCTCTTTATCATCCTCTACAATTAATACGTGATTGATCTCCATTTTGTTTCCTCCTAAAAAAATAACCTCCTTTATATATCTACAGAATACTCTGTAAATCTAAAGGAGGCTTTTATATGTTTCAAAAGATTTTCTTAAGCTTACTATAGCTTTTTTAAAAATATTGGTCTTTTAGTTCTCTGCATTCTGCTCTCTGAAGAAAATCTGACCCGTAGAAGCGTCCATTCCGTCCACAATTGCCAGTGACTCCAGCTGGAATCCAAGATTACGGATGATTCTTCCGCCTGACTGGAATCCTTTCTCAATTGCAATTCCGATACCTTCTACTGTAGCTCCTGAAGACTGAACGATCTGAATCAGTCCCTGCAGTGCACATCCGTTCGCAAGAAAATCATCAATAATAAGTACATGATCATCCTCTGAAAGGAACTTCTGTGAAACGATTACATTATTCTTACACTTATGTGTGAAAGATTCAACCTCTGCCACATACATCTCGCCGTCTAAATTGATGCTCTGAGACTTCTTTGCAAATACGACCGGTACATCAAAGTGTTCTGCTACGATACAGGCGATTCCTATACCGGAAGCTTCTATAGTAAGAATCTTATTGATGTTCTTGTCAGCAAATCTCTTCTTGAATTCTGCACCCATCTGATTCAAAAGTTTAATGTCCATCTGATGATTCAGGAAACTGTCAACCTTGAGAACATTGCCCTCTTTTACAATACCGTCTTTTACAATTCTTTCTTCCAAAAAATTCATCTTTCTACCTCTTCCTCTGTAATTTCCCCAAAATGTGTTACTGCTCAGTGTAACCCCAAAAATATTTCTTAAAGTATAGCACAACTCCATATAAGAAACAACGTTAACAGGACGAAAAAATAGTACAAAAATAATTGAAAAAAAGCACTTTCCTTATCCGGTTTATCAAAACCGAATCTATGGAAAATGCTTCGCGCTATTTCTGTACAACTTTGATTCTGCCCTCCAAAATCAGGGCAACAAAAAAGCGGGTGATGGGAATCGAAC
>OLSJ01002246.1_pt1 | contig 10269 bp, 9 predicted proteins | sample 1672151 | NCBI WGS metagenome assembly OLSJ01 (sample SAMEA3136653, study PRJEB25190) | human gut metagenome | biome: human gut; feature: human-associated habitat; material: faeces | place: Austria | collected 2013 | reverse complement strand
CTTCCGATCTCACGATTTCCCGTTCGTACATATTCATATGGACGAACGGGAAATCGTGCGGGAATGCCTGCCGCTGGTACCGAAGCGATAAATAGGACTGGGGGATATATTGTACATGAAACCTTGGAAATTGTCAGAGTTGGAAGCGGTGCTGCACTGTGCTGTGCCGGTAGAAGCAGAGATCACCTGTGTCAGCACAGACACCCGTGACCTGCCGGCAGGCTGTCTGTTCGTGGCACTGCGTGGGGAAAAATTTGACGGCCACGCTTTTGTGGAACAGGCGATCGCGGCGGGAGCTGTGGCAGCCGTCACAGACCGGCAGGTGGGGGACTGTCCCTGTCTGGTGGTGAAGGACACCGGTCGGGCATTGCAGCAGATCGCACGGTTCTATCGGGAGAAATTTCACCCGATTCTGGTGGGCATCACCGGCAGCGTGGGAAAGACGACCACCAAGGAAATGATCGCCTGCGTACTGGAATCCCAGTTCTGCACCCTGAAAACACAGGGCAATCTGAACAACGAGATCGGACAGCCGAAAACACTGCTGGGGCTGGAGGACTGTCATCAGGCGGCAGTCATTGAAATGGGCATGTCCCACTTCGGCGAGATCAGCCGCATGGCACGGACAGCCGAACCCAGCATTGGTGTCATTACCAACATCGGCTATTCCCACATCGAAAACCTCAAGACACAGGAGGGGATCCGGCAGGCAAAGCTGGAGATCCAGGACGGCATGGCGGCAGATGCTCCGCTGGTGGTCAACGGCGATGATCCGCTGCTGGCACCGCTGAAGCGGGAGCTCTCCCGTCCGGTCATCACCTACGGCATGCACAGTGAAAAGGCTGATGTCCGTGCGGCAGACGTGGAGCGAAAGGCACAGTCCACCAGCTTTTCCATTCTGGCACAGGACGGCAGCACCTATCCGGTGGAACTGCCCTGTGCCGGCGACCACAACGTAATGAATGCCCTTGCGGCGTTCTGCGTGGGACGGCTGGCAGGCATTGCACCGGAACAGATCTGCAAGGCTCTGGAGCAGTATCACACCGTAGGACTGCGGCAGAATATTTACCGGCGGGGTGCATATACCATTATTGCAGACTGTTATAATGCCAGCCCTGACTCCATGAAAGCGGCTCTGACTGTGCTGCGGGATCTGCCGTGCAAGGGCAGACGAATCGCCGTGCTGGGGGATATGCTGGAACTGGGCGAAATGTCCCGCCAGCTGCACACACTGGTAGGCGATATGGCAGCAGAAAGTGAAGTGGACGCTCTGTTCTGCTATGGGAAAGAATCTTTTTATCTGGCACAGCGTGCCGCAATGCAGGAAGTTGCCGTGTATCACACCGAGGACAAACGGGAACTCTGCCGCGTGATCCGGCAGTATCTCCGTCCCAATGATGTGATTTTGTTCAAGGCAAGCCGCGGCATGCACCTAGAGGATTGTATCGATGTGATTTTTGAGCAGGAGGAGGACGCAGATCATGCCGTTCTGGATTAACATATTGGTGGGACTGCTGGCGTTTGTCGTGGCAGCCCTCGGAGGAAAAGCACTATTGCCGTGGCTGCACAAGCTGAAATTCGGGCAGCCCATTAAGGTGGACTTCGGTCCCAGCTGGCACGCCAACAAGCAGGGTACGCCTACGATGGGCGGACTGCTGTTCATTTTCGGCAGCATCATTGCCACCGCGGTGGGCTATGCCCTGTACCGTTTTTTCGGCACTACCGATTTCGTTTCCACATTCAGTGATCGGGAGGCACTGCGGCTGTTGAGCTGCATGATTTTCTGTCTGCTGTTCGGCGTGATCGGCTTTATCGACGACTTCGCAAAGGTTGCCAAGAAGCAGAACGAGGGGCTGAAGCCTATGCAGAAGATCGTACTGCAAGTGGTGGCAGCAGTGCTGTGGCTGGCGGCAATGTACTGGCTGGGCGATCGGGACACCCACATTGATCTGGGCTTTGTCCGGTTCAACATCTCGTGGTTCTACTATCCGCTGATGGTGCTGGTAATTCTGTACCTGACCAATGCGGTGAACCTGACTGACGGCGTGGACGGTCTGTGCGGCACGGTGACACTGGTGGCAATGCTGATCTTTACTCTGATTTGCAGCAAGCTGCAAATGGGCTGCTACACCCTGTTTACCATGGCACTGGCAGGCGGCTGTCTGGGCTTTCTGGTGTGGAACCTGCACCCGGCGAAGTGCTTCATGGGGGACACCGGCTCGATGTATCTGGGTGCCTCTGTGGCAGCTATCGGACTGGCAAGCCACCAGCACCTGAGCATGATTCTGGTGGCTCTGGTGTACATTCTGGAAGCACTGTCCGTTATGATCCAGGTGACTTATTTCAAGTATACCAAGAAGAAGTACGGCGAAGGCCGCCGTATCTTCAAGATGACACCGATCCACCACCACTTTGAGATGAGCGGATTCAGTGAGTATAAAATTGTGATCACATTTTCGCTGTTCGGTGCAGTTACCGGACTGTGCGGACTGCTGCTGGTACTGCTGTAAGGCAGAAGGAGGTTCTATATGGCGGAAAAAGAAACTGCCGGAAAAAAACGCAGACTGGGGGATATGCAGCTTTTCTGGAGGCGTGGGGTACAGTACGGGGAAGTCGATCTGCCGTTTTTCCTCATTGTCATTGCACTGCTGGTCATGGGCATTGTCATGATGTTCTCCGCCAGCTATGCGTGGGCAATTGCCGAGGGAAAAGAGGGTTCTTACTATGCCGTCAGCCAGATGAAAAATGCCGGACTGGGTCTGGTGCTGATGCTGTTTTTGTGCATGGTGGACTATCATTTCTTTCAGAAAAAACTGATCGCGATCGGTGCGTATGTGCTGCCGCTGATCCTGCTGGTCATGGTGTTTATTCCGGGAATCGGCGTTACTGACGGCGGTGCGACCCGCTGGATCGCCATTGGCAGTTTCAACTTTCAGCCTTCGGAAACCATGAAGATCGGCATGGTGATCTTCTACTCCTATGTCATCACCAAGAACTATGACAACATGCGGTATTTCCTGCGGGGCATGCTGCCGATGCTGCTGGCACTGCTGGTACCTGCGGCACTGCTCATCAAGGAACCGCACATCTCTGCAACGGCTCTGATCGTCATGACTTGTATCATTCTGATTTTTGTAGGCGGTGTCAATCTCAAGCAGTTTCTGCTGATCGGCATTATCGGTGCGGCGGGTGCCCTGCTGGTGGTTTCGATCATGTCCCGCAACTACGACTACATTCAGAAGCGTATCCAGTCATGGGTAGATCCGTTTGCAGACAGTCAGGGCAATACATGGCAGACCTGTCAGTCTCTGATCGCCATCGGCTCCGGCGGACTGTTCGGTCTGGGACTGGGGGAATCCCGCCAGAAGTATCTGTACCTGCCGGAAACCAAAAACGACTTTGTATTCTCTATCGTCTGCGAGGAACTGGGGCTGGTGGGAGCACTCACAGTAGTGCTGCTGTTCACCCTGCTGGTCATTCGCGGATTCTATATCGCCATGCGTGCCAAGGATAAGTTCGGCATGTTAATGGCAATTGGTCTGACATCTCATATCGGACTACAGGCATTTTTCAACATTGCAGTTGTCAGCAACCTGATTCCCAATACGGGCATCAGTCTGCCCTTTTTCAGCTACGGCGGTACGGCGTTGATTCTACAGCTGGCGGAAATGGGCATTGTCCTGAACATCTCCCGTGTACGGTATCAGTCGCCCCAGCGGGTACCGGCAGCGGAGAGAGCACCACAGGCAGAAGTACAGCTGCAGGGAGGTAACGCGTGAAAGTATTATTAGCAGGAGGCGGCACCGGTGGTCATATCAATCCGGCACTTGCCATTGCCTCGATCATCAAAAAACATGACCCGTCCGCAGAGTTCCTGTTTGTGGGAACGCCCAACGGCATGGAGGCACGTCTGGTGCCGGCGGCGGGGTATCCGATGGAAACCATGCATGTGGCAGGCTTTCAGCGGAAGCTGACGCTGAAAAATATTCGCCGGAACTGTAAGGCGGTGTACTATCTGGCAACTTCGCAGCACCGTGCCAAGCAGATTCTGAAGCAGTTCCAGCCGGACATTGCCATTGGCACCGGCGGCTATGTGGCAGGACCAATCCTCCACGCCGCAGCCCGCATGGGGATTCCCTGTGCCATTCACGAGCAGAACGCATTCCCCGGTGTCACCAACAAGATGCTGGCAAAGGAAGTAGACCACGTGATGCTGACTGTGGAAAAGGCGTTGGAATTCTTCCACCTGAACTGTCCGTATACCGTCACCGGTCTGCCGGTGCGTGGCGGCATTTCCGGCATGGACAGAGCCGCAGCACGGAAGCAGCTGGGCTTTGATGACGGCATGTGCATTCTCTCGTTCGGCGGCAGTCTGGGAGCAGGCTGCATCAACGAAGCGATGGCAAAGGTGATTCCGTGGCACGTGCAGAAGGGGCTGTCGATCAACCACATTCACGGCTACGGCGGCATGGGAAAAGAAACCTTCCCCAAGGCAATGGCTGCGGCAGGCATTCCGCTGAAAGGCGACCGTCTGCGAATCACGGAATACATCAATGACATGGACGTTTGTCTGGCGGCGGCAGATCTGGTCATCTGCCGTTCCGGTGCGTCCACGCTGGCGGAACTGGAGGCTGCCGGACGGGGTTCCATTCTGATCCCGTCCCCCATCGTCACCGGCAATCACCAGCTGCACAACGCCAACGTGCTGGGCGATGCCGGTGCGGCTGTGGTCATTGAACAGAAAGACGCTTCGCCGGAACGCATCATTGCAGAAGTGGAACAGCTCTATGCCGATCGGGAACGCCTGACGGAAATGGGGCACAAGGCGAAGTCGCTGGAAATTGCAGACACGGACGACCGTATCTGGAACGTGGTCGCCCAGCTGTATCAGAAAGCAAAATCCAAATAAGACCGCGGGAAACACTGTAGAAAGCCCGCCTGCCTGCACATTTCACCAATTCTGTCGAAACTGCATACACTGAAAATAAAAAGAGGTGATGCAGTTTGCAAAAACTGGTGATTGAGGGCGGCAAACCGCTGGAGGGAGAAATTTTTCTCCATGGGGCAAAAAACAGTGCCCTGCCCATTCTGGCGGGAACGCTGCTCTGTGACGGCGAAACGGTTCTGGAAAATTGTCCCCGCTTGACAGATGTATTTGCGGCATGCCGGATCCTGACACACCTGGGCTGCCGGTGTACCGTGCAGGAACATACCGTGACAGTACAGGTGCGGGACTTGTGTGCGGATACGATCCCCGAAGTGCTGATGCAGGAGATGCGGTCTTCGATCATTTTTCTGGGGGCTGTGCTGGGACGCTCCGGCAGCTGTCATCTTTCCTATCCCGGCGGCTGTGAGTTGGGTCCCCGTCCCATTGATATGCACTTAGATGCCCTGCGGCAAATGGGTGCACATTTTTCTGTACATGGGGGACAGCTGGACTGCACCGCACCGGAGGGACTGCACGGAGCAGGCATACACCTGCCGTTCCCCTCGGTGGGAGCTACGGAAAATGTCATGCTGGCGGCGGTGCTGGCAGAGGGCAGAACGGTGCTGCACAATGCGGCAAGAGAACCGGAGATCTGCGATCTGGCGGCATTTCTGCGGGGCTGCGGGGCAGACATCTCCGGCGACGGCGAAAGCACCATTGTGATCTCCGGTGTCCGGAAGCTGCGGGGCAGCCGTCACACGATCATGCCCGACCGCATTGCCGGCGTGACCTATCTGGGGGCGGCGGCAATTACCGGCGGGACGCTGTGCCTGCGTGGTGTCAGCACCCAGCCCATGGAGAATATGCTCCCTGTGCTGGAACAGACCGGCTGTCGGGTATTTCCGGAGCCGGATCGGCTGCACCTGCTGGCACCGCGGCGGCTGCGGGCGGTGCCGTTTCTCCGTACCATGCCCCACCCCGGTTTTCCCACCGATGCACAGGCGATCTTCATGGCAATGCTGAGTCTGGCGGACGGTGTCAGCGTGCTGGAAGAAAACATCTTCGAGAACCGCTATCGCCATGTGGACGCTCTCGTGAAAATGGGAGCGAAAATTCGCGTGTCCGGCAGAATTGCCGTAGTCACCGGTGTGCGTTCTCTTAGCGGTGCTTCCGTTGCCGCCACCGATCTGCGGGGCGGAGCCGCCATGGTGCTGGCGGGGCTGGGAGCACAGGGGAAAACAGAGGTGCGGCAGATCGCACACATTGACCGCGGATATGAGGCGATCGAGCAGGCATTGCAGGGCGTTGGGGCAAAAATTTCCCGCGTGGAAACTGCCCCTGTATCGGAATCCGCCGGCAGAACAGACACCAAAACGTGTCGGATAGGGAAACACTGAATAAAGCCTGCACGCAGATTGCGTGCAAAGCCGTCAGGCGGGCTTTATGCAGTGTTTCCATAGAAAAGAAGTGAGGAGCAGAAGTCATGCAGGACGTGGAAAAAACAGAGATCCAGAGCCAGACCAGTTCAAAACGCCGCCGCCGCCGGAATCGGTTCCGACCGCTGTACGGGCTGCTGGTGGCAATTCTGGTGATTGGTGTGGGTGTGTCGCTGTCGATGACAGTGTTCTTTAATATTGAGCAGATCGTCGTTGCCGGAGATGCCAACCAGCCGTATCAAAAAAACGACGTGGTAAAGGCTTCCGGTGTACATACCGGTGACAATATGATGCGGCTGAACCGCGAAACGGTCAAGGAAAACATTCTGAGCCGGCTGATCTTTGTGGACAGCGTTTCGATCCAGAAGGACTTCCCCGACCGGCTGGTCATCACCATTGAACCCAGCAAGGCGGCGTTTAATGTGACGGATTCCAGCGGTACGCTGCAAGTCAGTGCCGCCTGCATAACCAAAATAAATTGTCTGTGTACCAGAAGAATAGATAGACTTATCGCCGGAAGCTTCGTTTACTTCCCATGTTGGTCCGAGGAACCAGATATTTCCGGCTGTCCATTTGCCTTCCATGTCAGTCAATGTGATGTATGTCCAGTTTCCACCGACCATCAAGGTATCATCGCTATTGGTCATCTCAATTGTATCATAGCAGTTTGCCTGACCGAAATCAAAGCAGTTGCCAATTATGATAGTACCATTGTTCAGATCCATTAGCTGCCCCGTTGTTCCACTCCATCCATCAGGAGATGCTGTACGGAATACCAGATTATTTTCAATCATCAGCAGACCGCCGTTGATGTCCAATGTTGCTCCATGATCAGACCAGAACTGCGGCATATCTGTATTGAATGACATACAGTCTGCAACATAAAGAGCGCAGCCGTTCATGTCGAAATTTGTGTCATGAAGATTGAAACTGTAGGGGAACATACCGTCTGACAGCATTGTCAGATTTCTCTTAAATGCATGATCCCAGTCCAAACTTCCGGTTTCTGGTTGAGCATCTGAAAACCAATTAATATCGAAATCGTCAATGATGCCACTGTTGTCCTTATCCATGTATTCATAGTAATTGCTGGAGCGATCTCTCAATTTAATTTGTTCATTTATTTTGTCAATGCCTTCATTGTAGTCCTCTGCATCTACCTTTCCATCATTTGTATAGTAATGGTTATAGACAAATGCAGGGGACTCGTAATCCCGTGCTGATTTAACAATGCTGGCAAAATCAGCCAGTTCCGCCTCTGTTGCACCTGTATCTTTCTGTTTTAACTGTAAGTCATAGTAGTTAATAACTCCGTTATTATCCAAGTCATATTGATATATATCCAACTGGTTCATATCATAGAACTCATTTTCATCGAGTTCTTCATACAATCTATAAAAATAATCCCAATCGGCATCGCCTACAATCCCATCTCCATCATGATCCATACTTGGATTAAATCCAGGATCACCACGATAAGCGCCGTAGCAGCTTTGCACATATGCCAAATCGCTGCTATTGATTACATCGTCGCTCCATTGGTTTGCATTGTCCTCATTCCATATCGTATCACCGGGCACAAGTGTTACCGTATCCAGCGAATCACCAGAGCCAATCTGGAACGAACCTGTTCCGAAGTCCTTCAGGTAAAACGGCAGATAACCATCGCACTCAAACTTCACATGATGCACGCCGGAGCCAGTTACAGTTGCAGTGTATTCTTCGCCTTCGGAAACCTCCCAGCTTTCAATTTCATTCCAATCTCCGTCAAAAATACGCACATAAATCGGTGTATTGTCGGAAGCAGCATGACCGTTTACTGTACCTTTCTGTACTTTACCGGTAATAGTTAAGGCAGATGTATCCTGAACGCCTGTTGCTTCTTTCAAATACTGAATATATGATTTTGCAGTGAAATCCCATGTAAAATCAGATGCAGACTCAGTTTCAGCTTCAACCTGTGCTTCTGTTCGGTTGCTATACGTCATGATATTCTGCTCAACCGATTCCGGCAGCTCAAAGTAATCTACCTCGCCAAGTCCCTTTGTCGCTTCTTCAAATTCTTCCGCCAACTGATCAGCATTTTTCATGCCTTCAATTGCTTCTGCTGCAGAAGCGATAGTATCCGCGTGCAGAATGCCTTGAGATGCACCGTCACCAAAAACCATGATTTGTCCGACAAACATGAGAGACATGACTCCGGCTAATGTGCGTGTTAACTTTTTAGCCATCAATATCCTCCTTTTTAATTTTCATGTTATATACTTTTTTCGACAACCCATGTTTCAAAAAATGCAAGATTTTATACCCAAAGTATAGATATAAAGCCTTGCATTTTACGTTCATATAGTTGTTGTTTTTCTTTTATGATTCATCGCACCACCGATGATAAGCATCCATGCTTCTGTAGACAATCCCAGTACAATTGTTGCGGCAATCTGTTCTTTCAAAAAGATTAAAGAGAATATGCTAGCCGCCGCTTCAATTCCCAGAACAATTCTTGTTCGCTTACGATACACGTATTGTTCTGTATCATCTAATGGATTATTTTCCGTTTCCACCGGAGCCAGAATCCAGATGACAATACTTGCAACCACAAGTAAAATAACGGATGCAATCGGATTAATTGGAATCCACTTAATTACCGCAAGCAAAATCGCAATCATGATGGTAGAATTGATATAGCATCGAAAGGGACTGTCTGCATGATGACCACCAGCGCTGATCCGAATTGGTATGTATGCTGCATTTAACAACATGCAGAGAAGAAGCTGTTGAAACAATATGCCCAACAATAACGTCGTTATCACGTTCAGAAGCAGCATCATGCCCTGAAAAAATCCGTACACGTACACGTCTGCATCTGCTTCGGAAATAATTCCAGCACAGATTAATTTCCCTGCAAACCTTTTAGACAAATGTTCCAGCATCAGAATTTACGTAGCTTCTTTACAGACTTCGGCATTTTCGGTTCATAGTCCCACCACATACAAGCCTGTCCGGCACTGATCTGCGAAGTTTTCTTTGCAGCCATAGCAACACCTGTCAGCAAACTTTTTTTCAAGCTTTTCTTCTCTCGCATTTTCATGACCTCCTGTTCATAATTTCAAGATATCTTGCACATGCAGTATACCATGCCTGATTTGGAAATACAAGAGATTTACGTCAAATGGTCGTTTTTTTACGTCAAATGGTCAAACGGACAAAAAAATACCGGCTTTCCTGCCGGCATTTCAAGATTTGATCGGAATCGTCACGGAAACCTGAAACAATTCTTCTTTCGTCCTGACGGATACCACACCATGGTATTTTTCCACAGTTTTCCGCACATTGGATAAGCCAATTCCCATATGATCCTTTTTGGTGGAATGCCATTGCCGCGGAGAAAGATCCGCTGCTGCCTGACAAGTATTTGTCATTCGTAGGGCAAGAAGTCCCATCTTCTGACACAAAACCACCTCAATTCGTTTTACCGAACGATCCAGTTCCATACACGCATCTATGGCATTATCCAGCAGATTAGAAAAAATTGTCGTGGTATCCATATCGGACAAAAAATCCATGGGAAAATCCTCAATTTCCAGACTGAGCTGAATCGCCTCTTGTTCACAGCGCCGAGCGGCTGTATTCAGGATTATCTCTAAAATTGCATTCTGATTCCGAATTCTCGGCTGTAGTTGCTTCGCCGCCGCGGACAGATCGGAAAGATATTGTTCCCCATCCCGTGTGGATTTTCCCGCGATCCATGCCTGTAAGGCTGTAATGTGACGGTTGATATCGTGCGCCGTTTCACATGTCTGCTGATAGAGCTTCTGTAATTCCCGGTACATTTGCAGCTGGAGCTGCTGATGCTGCTGCATCAGGTCAGTCTGACGTTCTTTCTCCCGCATTTGAGAAATTTTATGG
>OLSJ01002239.1_pt1 | contig 10277 bp, 9 predicted proteins | sample 1672151 | NCBI WGS metagenome assembly OLSJ01 (sample SAMEA3136653, study PRJEB25190) | human gut metagenome | biome: human gut; feature: human-associated habitat; material: faeces | place: Austria | collected 2013 | reverse complement strand
TTGCATATATCTTTGCACATATCATGCACATATCTCGCACATATCTACAGAAAATGCTTGACATATATCGATTGCCGATATACTATGTAGATAGCCGATATATCGATTGCCGATATAAAACGTTGTTTTAATGATGAAAGTCAATTTATATCAGTTATATCGGATAAGATGTGTCGGCAGGGTAGATATGAATGCAAAAATCAGAACTGATTAAAAAGATTCTGAATTGAAAAAGAAAGGGGAGGTATAAAATGGCAGTAGATAAAAGCCTGGTGTCCGGAAGCACGATGATGTTGATTCTTAAGCTTCTGGAAGAGAAAGACATGTATGGTTATGAGATGATCGAGACTTTGAGGGAGAAGTCAGAGAATGTATTTGAGTTAAAAGCAGGAACATTATATCCGCTCCTTCATGGACTGGAGGAAAAGGAGTTTGTAAAGTCTTACGAGCAGGAAGCGGGTGGAAAGACAAGAAAGTATTATTCCATAACAAGAGAAGGAAAGAAGCAACTCCGGGCAAAAGAAAAAGAATGGAAAGAATACGCCGGAGCAGTGAGAAATGTTCTGGGAGGTGTATGCTTTGGATAGACAGGAATATTTGAAATCTTTGACGGAACAGATTCGTACAAAGCGTGCGCGAACCATGGTTGCGGAGGAAGTAGAAGCACATATTGAAGACCAGAAACAGGATTTCATGGCTCATGGATTAGGTGAAGAAGAAGCCGAGTCGATGGCTGTAGTGGAGATGGGAGATCCAGTGGAGGCAGGCGTGAAGCTTGACCGGGTGCACCGCCCGAAGATGGAATGGACAGTTCTGATGGCGATTTTAGTTATTAGTATTATGGGACTGATCCTACAGGCGGTAGTTACTTCGTCTTTTCCAACAATGAATATAAGTACACTGGAAGCTTTCAAAGATAACTTTTTATATGGTGGAATTTGGAGTGCAATGTTAATAGGAATAGCGGTCATGTTAGGAATCTGTTATCTGGATTATTCTATATTAGTAAAGTGGTCATTTCCAATTTGGGCAGTCATGCAGATACCGGCAGTCTTTTCCATAGTTAGTAAGATCTTTTTTGATGAAACAATGTGGATTGGACCGATGGTCAATGGCAGAAGTATAGTTCAGATGTTATTGTCCTATCTGGTCATTCCCTTTTACGCAGGGACAATTTATCATTTCCGAAGAAAAGGAACAAAAGGACTGATCATTAGTACCGTGTGTCTTGGAATATCAGTACTTACCGATTTGATGATACCATTTATGTCATCTGCAGTTGTTACAGGAATTACAGGGCTGGTCTTACTGCATGTGGCGGTCTGTAAGGGCTGGTTTGGAGAAAATAAAAAGAAATTTTTGATTAGAATGTGGGGTGTGATTGGAATCTGCCTGATACTGATGTCCGGAATAACATTTTGGGGGAATGGACGTTTCGTTACAGATTATCAGGTACATCGACTGGAAGCTTTAATTACCGGAGAACACTGGGATTATACAAGAGGTGCGGTTGCAGACGTAGCAAATGCTGCAAAAGATTCAAACTCAAGTAAATGGCATGAGTCGCAATCTTCCGGAAAAATAGAAGTAACGGATCCATATAATGGTGCCACAGAAGTAGAAGCTGTCACGCTTTATAATTATGCAAGAAATGATTATATCTGGACATACCTGTTCCATTATTTTGGAAATGTAAAAGGAGTTTTTCTGGTTGTAGTATTTGCGGTATTTATGGCACTATTGCTTCGAATGGCGGTAAAACAGAAGAATCGCCTGGGATATATGCTCAGCATCGGCTGTGTAATATTTTTGATTTTACAGTCACTGTTCTATATTGGAGTAAATGCAGGACTTTATCCGATTAGCGGAAATTATATGCCATTTTTATCTCATGGAAATATGACCATGATGATTACTTACTTTTATATGGGAATATTGTTGTCCGTGTATAGAAATTCAAATATTGTGAAGAATTAGATAGAGATTATAAGAATATACCAGTGAAAAACACCATGTTTCGGAAAAAAGAAGCATGGTGCTTTTTTACCATTTTGCTATTTAGACAAAGATTCAGTAGTCTTTGGAATTAACTGAGCTAAAATTTTCTCAGCATCAAAATCAGGTGCCTGCTTTATGGCAAGGTCATAGATTGGCTGGATAGTGTCAGGGGACTCGTCTAAATTATCTGAAATTCGTTCAACGGAATAATGTTTTTGAATTTTTTTGATAATTTTTTTGATTAAGTAGAGCTGTTCACCCTCGATACGACCAGCACGTTCACCCTCTTCACGGCTGATACGTCTGGTCTCCTGTACATCATATGCTTCAAAAGAATCAAACATCATATTAAACTGCCTCCTTGTAATATGGTCTGTAAGGTCATTGATTTCTTCAGCAGGGACATTGATTGTATGAAGAAATGCTGAAAATACAGAGCCCATAAGCCTTAGATAAAACTTTCTGAATACATTTTAACATTGTAAGTATAAAAAGACAATATAGAAATTGAATGAAAATAAATTCTATACAAAAGGGATTTGTCAAAATTTCAGAAGTACCGTAACATTTGCCCGGTGTGCATGCAACTTATGCAAGTGCAGGGTCACTTAAAGTTGCGGTGAATGAGTAACATCATCAAAAATCTGAGTGAATTCTTTGCTGAAAAAGCAATGAAATTCAGAAATGAAATCCTGGCTGGGGATTTCCATGGGCGTTGAAACATAATGAAAATATCGTGCCCGAAATTTGATGTAGGTGTAGTGTAGCACAGATGAAGTGCATACGCAATAGATGCAACAAAATGTTGCAGGAGTCTAGGGGTTTTAATTCTTGGAATAAGTAAAAAATGATATTCACAAGACCTATAAAAAAGTTGAATTATAGAAAATGTGCGATACCTACAAAAATCACAAATGAATTGTTGTGTATGAACGATGAAAACATCAGAAGGTATAGATATAATGTGTATCGTAAAGAAATGTGTCTCAGACAGCGGCAAAGCTAAAGATTCACAGGAATACGCTACTTCCACGTCTGACCCGGTTAAATGATATGCTGGATCTGGACAATCGCGACGGGGCAGAGTGCGAAAAACTTTTGGTTGCCATGGAAATAGAAAGAATGAAAAACAGTGATGAATAATAGAAACAATTTATAAATGCAATGCAATTATAGAAAAAATCAATTTGCATATTACGCTATAAAAGTCTAAAATTTTAAACAGAATGGTTAATTGTGTCCGTTTATAGATACGAATAAATTTGATGAGGTGAAAGAATATGGAGATTATTAAAGATTTGCCAGAGGTTTTTGAAGAATTTGCTGAGCAGAGACAGAAATCGTTTCTTATGATGAAAGAACTGAAAGACAAGGGAACACCAGTAGTAGGAGCTTATTGTACATATTTCCCAAAAGAGATTGCTATGGCTATGGGAGCTTCAACAGTCAGCCTGTGTTCCACATCTGATGAGACAATTCCAGAAGCAGAAAAAGACCTTCCGAAGAATTTATGTCCATTGATCAAATCCAGTTACGGATTTGCAAAGACAGATAAATGTCCGTTCTTCTATTTCTCAGATGTAGTTGTTGGGGAGACTACATGCGATGGTAAGAAGAAAATGTATGAGTTGATGGGCGAGTTCAAAGATGTGTTTGTAATGGAGCTGCCAAATACTCAAGGACCAGAAGCACTGAAGCTTTGGAAGAAAGAGATTATCCGTTTCAAAGAGTATCTTGAGAAAAAATTCGAAGTTATAATTACAGATGAAGATGTAAGAAAAGCTGTAAAAATTGAGAATGAAGCAAGAAAAGCACTGAAGCGTCTTTATGAAGTTATGCAGCATGATCCGGCTCCAATCAGTGGACATGATCTGTTCAAGGTTCTGTACGGAAGTACATTTAAATTAAATCGTTCTGAGATTGCCGGAGAAGTGAATGCCCTTGTTGACAAGATTGAGGCAGAGTATGCATCTGGAAAGATGCTGGAGAAGAAACCAAGAATTCTGATCACAGGATGCCCAATCGGAGGAGCAACTGAGAAAGTAATCCGTGCTGTTGAGGATAATGGTGGTGTTGTCGTAACTTATGAAAACTGTACTGGAGCTAAATCTATCGATCGCCTTGTTGACGAGAACGCTGAGGATATTTACCAGGCAATTGCAGAAAGATATCTGGCAATCGGTTGTTCAGTTATGACACCAAACCCGAATCGTTTTGATCTTATGGGACGTCTGATTGACGAGTATCAGGTTGACGGAGTCCTTGAGATGACACTTCAGGCCTGTCATACATATAACGTTGAGACTCGTGCAATCCGCAAGTTTGTAAATGAGGAAAAAGGAATTCCATACATTAATGTGGAGACAGATTATTCTCAGGCAGATGTCGGCCAGCTCAATACAAGGATTGCAGCATTTATTGAAATGTTGTAAGATTGCCGGTTACAGACTATTTTAAAATGAATTTTGAAATTCATGTTGTGTAAATTCATGAGAGGGAAAGCTAAGATATGAAGTTTATAGGAATTGATATTGGATCTACTTGTGCCAAGACTGTTGTTATGAACGAGAACAAAGAAATTGTTCTTGAGTTTGTGCAGCCGACAGGATGGAGCAGTGTGGATACGGCAGAAGAGATTCGTAAGAAGCTTGTGGAAAATGATGCGGATCCTGCAGAAAATGTATGTGTTGCTACTGGATATGGCCGTGTGTCTGTGCCATATGCAGATAAGATGATTACAGAAATTACCTGTCACGCCATGGGGGCTGTCTGGATTTTTGATAATAAAGATATGACAATCATTGATATCGGTGGCCAGGATACAAAGATTATCTGTGTAGAACAGGGATTTGTAAAAGATTTCATGATGAATGATAAATGTTCTGCCGGAACAGGAAGATTCCTGGAAATTATGGCAAATACATTGTCCATGCGTCCAAATGAGATGTGTGAGCTTGCAAGAGAAGGCTCAGGTGTAACGATCAGTTCTATGTGTACGGTATTTGCAGAGTCCGAGGTCATAAGTCTCATTGGTCAGGGAGAGAAGAAGGAAAATATCGCATTTGCAGTGGTTGATTCTATCGTACGAAAAGTTGCAGCACAGGCAAATCGTATGAGTGAAGACCGTTCGATGCTTTGCCTGACTGGTGGTCTCTGCGAGTGCAGCTATATCAGTGAAGCGCTGACAAAGGAACTTGGCATGGAAGTTAAGACAGATCCGCAGAGCCGTTATGCAGGAGCAATCGGTGCGGCACTTGGAGCAGTAAAGAAAGGTAAGAAGAACTAGGAAAGTCTGGATTAAAGGAGTTTTACATTTTTGTTGTAAGCTCCTTTTTTGTATGTTATATTAGATGTATAACAGAAAACTTAATCTGTTCATGAAATCATCCGTAAGGATAGAACAAAAGAGATAATGAGGGTGATACGATGCTGATAGAGATTGATTTTAACAGTGATGAGGCACTGTATGTGCAATTACAGAATCAGATTATTATGGGAATTGCGACTGCGACGATCCAAGAAGGAGAATCCCTTCCATCTGTCCGTCAGCTTGCGGATACGGTAGGCATCAATATGCATACAGTGAATAAAGCATATTCCATATTGAAGCAGGAAGGATTTATCCAGCTTGACCGCAGACGTGGCGCTGTGATTGCAATTGATGCAGATAAGGCAAAGGCTTATGCAGAAGTAAAGCGTGCGCTAAGAATCGCGCTGGCTAAGGGAAGTCTTAAAAATGTCAGTAGAGAAGAAGTTCACGAGATGGTGGATGAATTATTTGATGAATACGGTGGAAAGGAATAACAGACAGCATGAATTATACAGAACCAGCAAAAGAAGTGCTGAAAAAAGCGGAAAAGATTGCCAGAGAACTGGATCATCCATATGTAGGAACAGAACATCTGCTGCTTGCATTTATGCGGGTATGTACAGGTGTGGCGGGACAGATATTGTCAGCGAATGGTGTAGAAGAAGCAAATTTATATAAGATTGTAGATGAACTGATCTCACCGGTCGGAGAAGTGACTTTTCAGGAAAAGCCAAAGAGAAGTCCGAGACTTGAATATACTCTGGAGGAAAGCAAGGAAGAGGCAATCCGTTTTCAATCAGAGGCAATTGGAACAGAGCATATGCTCCTTGCAATCCTTCGGGAACCGGACAGTGTTGCAACCAGAATACTTCTGACACTCAATGTAAATATACAGAAAATCATGCAGGATACGCTGGAAGTTCTCGGCGTGGATATCAAGGAATATCAAGAGGAGCTTCAAGAGGCATATCAAAGAAAAGATGGGATTTTAGACCAGTATGGCACAGATCTGACTATGCAGGCAGAAGAAGGAAAGCTTGATCCGGTCATTGGAAGAAAAGCAGAGATTCAACGCCTGATGCAGGTACTTGGCAGAAGAACGAAGAACAATCCGTGCCTGGTGGGAGAGCCGGGAGTCGGTAAGACAGCAGTGGTAGAAGGACTTGCCGCACAGATCGCAAGTGGCATTGTACCGGAAGGAATGCGTGACAAGCGGGTCTATACGTTAGATCTTGCAAGTATGATTGCAGGTACAAAATACCGTGGTGAATTTGAAGAACGTATGAAGAGACTTTTGCAGGAAGTAAAGTCGGCGGGAAATGTTATTTTATTCTTGGATGAAGTGCATACAATCATCGGCGCAGGCGGTGCGGAAGGCGCAATGGACGCATCTAATATTCTGAAACCGTCTCTTGCAAGAGGAGAACTTCAATTGATCGGAGCAACAACGATTGCGGAATATCGAAAATACATTGAAAAAGATGCGGCACTGGAACGAAGATTCCAGCCAATTACAGTGGAAGAACCAGATGAACAGCAATGTAAGGATATTTTAAAAGGATTAAAAAGCAGATATGAAGCCCATCATCATGTAGAGATCACAGATGAAGCTCTTCAGGCGGCAGTTACACTTTCTGCACGTTACATCAGTGACCGTTTTCTTCCGGATAAGGCAATTGATGTGATTGATGAAGCATGTGCGAAAGTGAGTCTTAGTGGATTCAAGACACCGGAGCATATCTATGAACTGGAAAAGGTTCTTGGTAATTACGAAGCAAAGATGGAAGAGGCAATTCTTGCAGGTAATCTTGTGGAGGCTTCCAGGATCCGGGCAGAGAAAGAAGATGCTCAGAAAAAGATTATGCAGACGAAGAAGAGTTTTCAGAAAAAGCAGGCGGGCAGAAAACCACTTGTAACAGAAGAAGAAGTGGCAGCGGTCGTATCTGACTGGACGAAGATTCCGGTGCAGAAGCTTCAGGAATCTGAAGGTGCGCGCTTGCAAAAGTTAGAGCAGACGCTTCACAAGAGAGGGGTTGGGCAGGAAGAAGCTGTTACGGCTGTGGCGAAAGCTGTACGAAGGGGGCGTGTGGGGCTAAAAGATCCAAAGCGCCCGATTGGCTCATTTTTATTCCTTGGACCGACCGGAGTTGGTAAGACGGAATTGTCAAAGGCATTATCAGAAGCATTATTCCATGATGAGAATGCCATGATCCGTGTTGATATGTCCGAATATATGGAACAGCACAGTGTGGCAAAGATGATCGGTTCGCCTCCGGGATATGTTGGCCACGAGGAAGGTGGACAGTTAAGCGAACAGGTGCGAAGACATCCGTATTCAGTAATCCTTTTTGATGAGATTGAAAAAGCACATCCGGATGTATTTAACATTTTACTGCAGGTATTAGATGATGGACATATTACAGATTCTCAGGGTAGAAAAGTTGATTTTCGGAATACGGTCATTATTATGACGTCGAATGCAGGCGCACAGGCGATCATTGATCCCAAAAGGCTAGGATTTGGCAATAAGGAGAATCAAGAGGAAGATTACAAGCGCATGAAGATGAATGTTATGAATGAGATCAAGCTTGTCTTCCGCCCGGAATTCCTGAATCGAATTGACGAGATTCTTGTATTCCATCCGCTAGGTGAACCGGAACTTAAAAAGATTACGGGAATGATGTGCCAGGAGGTGGTCAAGCGTGCAAAAGAACAGCTGGATATTCATTTGACGGTGCGTGATTCTGTGAAAAAGCTGATTATGGAAAAAGGAACCGATAAGAAATATGGAGCAAGACCGTTACGACGTGCAGTACAAAGTGAACTGGAAGACAGTCTGGCCGAGGCAATTCTCGCAGGTGAGATTAAGCGTGGTCAGGAAGTCGTTGCCGGCGTATCGAAAAAAGAAATAAAATTTGAGGTCAAGACTACCAAATAAAAATAAATACAAATGAACCTTAGGAGGAAAGAGCTGATGGCAGCAGTGAAAGAGCTATTAAGAGCTGAAGCAGACGGAGCACTTGGTTTTGGAGACTATACTCTGAGCAGCAAGACAAAACTGGACGGATTTGAATTCCAGGGAGATGTGTATAAGGTAAAGACATTCTCTGAGATTACAAAGCTGGAAAAGAATGGTATGTTCGTATACGAATCTGTTCCGGGAACAGCAGTAGAAGATTTTAAAGCTTCTGAGAGAGAGGTTTCTTTTAAAGTATCCGGTACTGAGGATGCGCAGATTACACTGGAGCTGGAAGCAGACAGCGAATATGTTGTGTATATGGACGATGTGAATGTCGGCGATATGACAACGAACTTAAGCGGAAAACTGAGCGTGAGCGCAGAACTTGATCCGAATAAAGAGATTGAGATCAAGATTATCAAGAAGTAAATACGCAGAACATCGGGGGAAGCTCGCAGAGGCGTAGCTTCCCCTTTCTGGTAAAATGGAAATAAAAAAGAAATGATAAATCAAGGTTTAAGAGTGGATTTATAAGTAGAAGTATAAAAAGATGTAAGGGAATCGTACATGGCAAAAGGTAAAAAAAGTATATTTTTCTGTCAGAACTGTGGACATGAAGAAAGCAAATGGCTTGGGCAGTGTCCAATGTGTAAGGAATGGAATACATTTGTAGAAGAGAAAGTTTCGGTAACAAGAGGAAGTACGGCTGCAGTGCAGCAGGTAAGGGATGCGAAAGACGCGAAGGTAGTGACACTTTCCAGTATTACGACTGATGACGATGAGCGGATGCAGACGGGGATTCTGGAACTTGACCGAGTGCTTGGTGGTGGAATCGTGCCTGGATCGCTTGTGCTGGTGGGAGGTGATCCGGGAATCGGTAAATCAACACTTCTCCTGCAGGTATGTCAGAAGTTATCAGGACAAAACCGTAAGATATTATATATTTCCGGTGAAGAATCGTTAAAGCAGATTAAACTGCGTGCGAATCGGATGGGAACATTTTCTGAGAGTTTGTTTCTGTTGTGCGAAACGAATCTTGGAATTATACGTCATGTGATAGAAGAACAGCATCCAGATATGGTCGTGATCGACTCAATCCAGACGATGTATAACGAAGAGGTTGCGTCGGCACCGGGAAGCGTGTCTCAGGTGCGTGAATCGACCAATGTATTTATGCAACTTGCAAAAGGACTTAATATTTCAATATTTATTGTAGGACATGTGACAAAAGAAGGCACAGTTGCAGGCCCACGCGTATTGGAACATATGGTGGATACAGTGTTATATTTTGAAGGAGACAGACATGCATCTTACCGGATTCTGCGTGGGGTGAAGAATCGTTTTGGATCTACGAATGAGATTGGCGTGTTTGAGATGCAAAAAGGTGGCTTGGTGGAGGTAGAGAATCCGTCCGAGTATATGTTATCAGGAAAACCGGAAAATGCATCGGGTTCTGTTGTGGCATGTGCAATGGAAGGAACAAGACCGATGCTCATGGAGATTCAGGCACTTGTATGTAAGACGAACTTTGGAATGCCGAGACGTACGGCAGCAGGGCTTGATTATAACCGAGTCAATCTTCTGATGGCAGTTCTGGAAAAACGTATGGGAATGCCGCTTTCCGCGTATGATGCATATGTGAATATTGCAGGAGGAATCCGGCTGAATGAGCCGGCAGCAGACTTAGGAATTGTGATGGCGATTGCATCAAGCTATAAAAATCGCCCAATTGATGAGGATACCATCGTGTTTGGCGAAGTAGGATTAAGTGGAGAGGTGCGGGCCGTGACCATGCCGGAACAGAGAGTATCAGAAGCAAAAAAACTGGGATTTAAAAGATGTATTGTCCCTGCAGTTTCCATGAAGACGATTGGAAAGATGGAAGGAATAGAGATATTGGGAGTAGAAAATGTAAACCAGGCTATGAATCTTGTGTAACGGCTGAAAGAGATATGAACAGGAGAGTAAAAGATGGCGTTAAAAGACTATAATAAAGCATTTCGTTATGGG
>OLSJ01002236.1_pt1 | contig 10284 bp, 9 predicted proteins | sample 1672151 | NCBI WGS metagenome assembly OLSJ01 (sample SAMEA3136653, study PRJEB25190) | human gut metagenome | biome: human gut; feature: human-associated habitat; material: faeces | place: Austria | collected 2013 | reverse complement strand
ATTTTTTCCACCAGGCTCTTTTTACATTGTTCTTAAGTTCTACACCGAGATTTCCATAATCCCATGTATTCGCAAGCCCACCGTAGATCTCAGATCCCGGATATACAAAACCTCTTGATTTTGCCAAGGCCACGATTTTGTCCATTGTCTTCTCCATAACTATCTACCTCACTCTCTTCTCTTCATCCATGACAGTTTCCATCCACAGATAAATAAGATATTAATGTCTGTTATTATACCCTTTCCCGTTTGTTTTTTCAAGCAATCCAGGATAGTTTTTCCTAATGGCAGTATGGAATAGCATTCCTTTTATCGAATACAGACTTCCAGTACTTCCAGTGATTTAAAATTCTTGTCAATATGATGCCGGATATACTGCTTCATCAGCTGTTTCAGTTCTTTCTGCACCTGAGCACTTACCGTAAAGGTATAAAGCTTCTCGATCGAACTGTAAAGAATGTACTGAAGTGTATATAATGTTGCAGGACTTACTTTCACTTTCCCATGTTCACATTTGTTACATACCACTCCGCTTTCTCTTGCATCAAACCAGATCAGATCTTCCCTGCTCCCACATTTTACACATCTGGATGCTTCGATTCCGATTCCATATAATGCAAGAATCTTAATCTCATAAATACAGCGGACCAATTCAATATCAATCGTCTTTTTTTCTAATGCACGCAGTGTCTGATAGAGTAATTTTAAGATCTCTAACTCATCGTTATTCTCCCTTGTCAGGTAGGATGCAAGTTCACAAAAATAACTCGCATAATAAATGAGATCCAGGTCTTTTTTCAGAGTATCAAAATAATTCTCAACCCCTGCCCACATCAGATTAAAAGAATTTTTTCCCTCATATAAAGAAAACTCTCCAAACGTAAATGGCTGACAGGCTGCCGCATACTGGCTGGTTGCTTTTTTAGCACCTCTTGCAAATGCCGAGATCCTTCCACGTTCTTTTGTAAGAAGTACGATCCGCTTATCATACTCCCCAATATTGCCAGCCTGTAAGACCATTCCCGTCACTTTGATCTCTTGTGACATCTTTATACTTCTTTCTTATCATATCCATAGTTCTTAAGCAGCATATCGCTGTCTCTCCAGTCTTTCTTGACTTTAACCCATAACTGAAGATTTACTTTCATATCCAGAAGATTTTCCATCTCGATCCTTGCCTGTGTACCGATCTTCTTAAGCATAGATCCCTGCTTTCCGATAATGATCCCTTTATGAGAATCTCTCTCGCATACGATTGTTGCATCGATATCCACGATATGTCCATGACGTCTGACTTTCATCGCATCAATGACAACAGCGATCCCATGCGGGATCTCCTGACTTAACAGACGAAGAGCTTTCTCACGAATCAATTCCGCACAGATCTGTCTCTCTGGCTGATCTGTGATCGTATCTTCATCAAAGTACATTGGACCTTCATCTAAATATTTGTAAATACTGTCGATGACATCATCCGTATTCTTGCCTTTCAATGCAGATACCGGGATGATCTCTGCAAATTCACATACATCTTTGTATGTATCGATTGCTTCTAAGATGTCTTTTTCTTCTACTGTATCAATCTTGTTGATGACTAAAATGATCGGTGTTTTGATCTTAGATAACTGTTCAATGATATATTTTTCACCACCACCGATGAACGTACTTGGTTCTACTAACCAAAGTACGACATCGACTTCATTTAATGTGCGTTCTGCAACCTGCAACATATAGTTTCCAAGTTTATTTTTCGCCTTGTTGATCCCTGGTGTATCAAGGAAGATGATCTGCCCTCTTTCATCGGTGTACACTGTCTGGATACGATTTCTTGTTGTCTGCGGTTTGCTTGATGTGATCGCGATCTTCTGTCCGATCAGACAGTTCATTAATGTTGACTTTCCAACGTTTGGTCGTCCGATAAATGTTACAAAACCGGATTTAAATTCATTTGCCATAAATTGTCCTTTCCCTGTTTTCTCTATAGTACATGTTTTACTTCATCAAAATATTCTTTATTCTGATCGATCTTCTCTTCATTTCCAATACAGCAGCGGTTTCCTGCTTCTACTACTGCTTTAACGATCGGTGCTAACGCTCTGATATCTTCCTGTGTACAGGATAATACCTGATCTCTGACCTTCTGAAGATCAGCTTCTGTCTTGCCTAAGAAATATGCATGAAAACTTCTTGCCCCCATATCAACAGCTTCCATTGGCATATCCATGCTTCCGATCGTTCCAATGATATATTTCTTCATATCACGATCATCTGCATCAAAATCTGCCACATAATCTGCTGCCTCATCGTATACTTTATAAGATTCAGAAAGGTTTGGATCACGGTATGTCACAAACATAGAATCTCCCTGATCTGAGAAACTGCACATGCATCCATACGCACCACCTTTGACACGGATCTGAATCCACAGATATTCATAGGAGAAGATCATCTGAAGCACTTTTAACGCTCCTGTATACTCAAGTCCTGCATCCTTAAAGTTTCCAGCGCATGCCACATACTGAACACCACCTGCAGTTGCAAATCCTTCATTGCTCTTTGTGCATGTAACTTTGACTTTCTCACCTTGTTTCTGGTCTTCATATAATCCTTCGATAAAGCTTTCCACTTCTGCTTTCATGAACTCAGGTGCTTCTTCTTTTCCTGTATAACTGATCGTCATATTTTGTTTTTCAAAGATCATTTTTGCAGCTTCTTTTAAACCATTGACGATATTGTCATATTCTTCATCGAAATCTTCATACCATTTCTTCACAGTCTCATACATCGTGATCCCCTGAATTGCTTCACGGTATGCTGCATATTCTGAAAAATAAGACATTGCACGGTTTGCCGCACTCTTGTGTCCTGTCTCTGTCAATGTGATCTTAAGGTTTGTATAAATCTGTCCGATGATCTCTTTTAGTCGTTTCTTATTATCTAATTTGCTTTCAAATGCCACTTCTTTTAATAAATCAAATGCTTTTTCGATATTAGAATAGAAGCATTTTGTCTTTAAGATAAACATTGGAAGAAATTCATGCACATCCGTTGGCATAACATCCATTGTTGCGCTGATGCCACCTGTCTCAATGCTGATCTCGTTTCCTAATTCCTGATAACTATAGTGTGTTGTATCAACGATCGTTAAGATCTCTGCTAAAAATGATGCATATGGCACGAGATCCATTGGCACATGACTCATATCAAATGCGAGCTTGACGTAAGCGATCTTGTTTGTAAAATACTGATGCCATAATACTTTCACACCACCAAGTTCAGATTCCACATTGGATAATGGTTTGACATCTTTTCTGATATCTTCAATGTCGATCACTGGAATCTTCTCTAATTCTTCTTTTGTAGATGCTTCTTCCTGTGATGCTTTTAACTGTTTCGTCTCTTCGACTAATTTCTTTACTTCTTCTTCGGATAAAGAATCTTTGTAAGCCTTTAATTTATCTGCTTCTTCCTGATCTTTGATCTTCTGTAAGCCTTTCTTTGGCTTCATCACCACGATCGTTTTATGGTTATTATCGATCAGATATTCTTTGATCAGATTCTCAAAATAGCCATTCTCGATTTCTTCTCTTAACTGTTTGAAGATCTCATTTGTCTTGATATGGATAAATGGTTTCTCATCGTCATATAACCAGCTGTCGTACATCTGAAGTCCATACATCAATCCCTTTGGAAAACGTCCAAAGTTTGCTTCTCTGTATTTGAATTCATAGTAATTAAATGCTGCTAAAAGATTTCTTCTTGGAATTCCTTCTTTTGCGATCTTGGCTAAGTTCTCTTCTAAGATCTTAACAAATTCATCTTCCTGATCATCCCTTGCTTCCTGTGCGATCACAGAAAATACTGGCTGCATGATCCCATTATCATAAGAACTTTGAATATCTTTTCCAATCTGTGCATCCATCAAAGCTTTCTTCACTGGTGCTCCAGGTGCATCGAATAATACTCTGTTTAAGATCTCAAATCCTAAGTAAAGTTTTGCATCCAAGCTGTCTCCGATCACTGCATTGTAGGATAAATAAGTCTTTTCTTCTTCAGAGTCATTTTCCCCGACTGGATAGTATTCTTCCACTCGTTTCACTTCTGTAAATGGTTCTTGTTTCTCCCATGATGAATCGATCTGTTTCTCATCGAAATCTTTTAAATAATGTTCATCAATAAATGTCAGATATTCATCAACATCCATATCCCCATACAGATAAATATAGCTGTTGGATGGATGATAATAAGTCTTGTGGAAATCAAGGAACATCTCATAAGTTAAATCTGGGATTGCCTTTGGATCTCCGCCTGATTCAAACCCATATGGTGTGTCTTCCAATAAAGACTTCTGAATGATACGTGCAAGCTGCTGGTCTGGAGATGAGAAGACTCCTTTCATCTCGTTAAACACAACTCCGTTATACGTCAGAGGAGCATCTTCGCTTAACAGATCATAATGCCATCCTTCCTGCTTTAAGATCTCTGGCTTCTTATAGATATTTGGATAAAATACAGCATCCAGATAAACATGCACCAAGTTAAAGAAATCTTTATCATTCTGGCTTGCAACCGGATAAACAGTCTTATCTGGATAAGTCATTGCATTTAAAAATGTATTCAATGATCCTTTGACCAGTTCCACAAATGGATCCTTCATTGGGAACTCTCTTGAGCCGCAAAGTACAGAATGCTCTAAGATATGAGGAACTCCTGTATCATCTTGTGGTGGTGTACGGAATCCGATCTGGAATACCTTGTTATCATCTTCATTGGAGATCACAACCACTCTGGCTCCCGTCTTATCATGCTTTAAAATATATCCTGTTCCATTTAATTCTTCGATAGATTCTTGTTTGATGATCGTATATTTATTATTCATAAACCTTTAACAAAATCTCCTTTTTTCTATTCATTGATATCCTTTATGCTACTACAAATGGAACAGATTGAAAAGGGGGTCGGTTTGATTTTTGCATAAAAATACGGCACCGAAAGCTTATTCTCATGCTTTCGATGCCGCATTGATATTTTTTATCGTTTGATTGATCTTACTTTGGAAAAACTGCTGTATCTGTACTTGCCGGATACTTTTTTCATTGTGCGGACTTTAAAATAATATTTCTTTCCTTTTTTTAGTTTTCCTTTGGTATAAGATGATTTCTTAGAGGAAAGTGTTGCGATCTTTTTATATCTTGATTTCTTCTTTGTGGACATATAGATCTGGTATCCACTGACTCCTGAAACCTTCTTATATGTAATCTTGACCGCTTTCTTTCCTCTCTTCTTTAAGCTCTTGATCGTTGTTGCTTTGGGTTTACTTACGGTTGTTTTCTTAACAGCTGTCGTTGGTGTTGCTGGTGCTACTGGTGTTGCTGGTGCTGGCGTATACCCTGCAGATGTCCAATTTCCAATCTTATAATCCAAATCAACATTTCCTGTAATTCCATCAATCTGACCTTTGTTTGTATACTGCCACATATGATAGCTTCCCTGATATCCACAGGTATCGTTATAATGTGCTACCCATCTTGGATAACGGTTAAAGATATCTGCTGTCAGCTTTGTCTCAAATAATGACTTAGAGCTGTAAACTGCTACATTCTTATATCCATTGGCTTCCAATGTATTTAAAAATGTCTGTGCGATTTCTCCTGCTGTCTTTGAATCAATCTTATTCATCACAGAGTTATCTTCCATGTCATAATAAATTGGATATGTCAGATTCTTTCCCTGTACCAAACGGACTACATGCTGTGCTTCACTGCGTGCTTTCTCTACAGTGTCTGCATAGGAATATAAAAATGTTCCATATGGAATCCCAAAGCGTTCACATTCACTAGTATTGTTCTCCCACTGTGTATCATCCTGGTTCGTCTGATCCATTCCAATTCCACAACGGATGATCGCAAAATCAACCTGACCGCTGTTCTTAACTTTCTCCCAGTCGATCGTTCCCTGATGATAACTTACGTCAATTCCCTGTGCTGTTGCATTAGATGGTTTGACAACTCTTGTTAAACTTCTTGTCATACGTTCTGTCGTAGATTTGAGCTTCCCATCTGTATAACGGAAACTATTCTCTAGTCCATTTTTTTCTGCCTGCGTTGGTGTAATCTGACTTCCCCAGACTTTGCATGTTGTCTGAAATATCATAAACACGCTGATCAGCAATAAGAGTACCCCAACAACCAATCCGGTAAGCATTCCTAGTTTTTCACTTCTCTTCATTTTCATTTCTGCCTCCTAAGTATGATCGTTTCCTTATTTTTTTCTTCCACATTTATCATATCATATTTTTTTCAGCAGAAAGTGAACATTTTCTTAATTTTTCTGTAAATTTATACACATCCCATCTTGATCATCTCTCTTTTCAGGCGTTTGATGATCTTTTTCTCCAGTCTTGATATGTAAGATTGTGAAATTCCAAGCATATCAGCGACTTCTTTCTGTGTTTTTTCTTTTCCTTCTTTTTGATTGATCCCAAACCTTAATTCAATGATCATTTTCTCGCGGTCCGTAAGGATCGTCATAGCTCTTGTCAGTAGTTTCTTATCTACTTCATGTTCTAAGTCCTTGTAAATGATATCTTCATCGGTTCCAAGGATATCGGATAATAATAATTCATTTCCATCCCAGTCTACATTTAATGGCTCATCGATGGAAACTTCCATTTTTGTCTTGTTATTTCTTCTTAAATACATCAAGATCTCATTTTCAATACATCTGGATGCATAAGTTGCAAGTTTGATCTTCTTCGCTGGATTAAATGTATTGATCGCTTTAATGAGTCCGATCGTTCCAATGGAAATTAAATCTTCCACACCAATTCCAGTATTATCAAATTTCTTTGCTATGTACACGACAAGTCTTAAATTTCTCTCGATCAACTTTGATCTTGCTTCTTCCTGTGCTGATGTTCCGAGCATATGGATCATCTTCTGTTCTTCCACCGCATCAAGTGGTGCTGGAAGGATTTCTGTTCCTCCAATATAATGAATCTCATTTCCTCTTGCAAAAAATGTTCTCTTTCTACTTACCAAGCTTAACTTTAACACGACATTACCTCCCATTTTTTATCAAGTCCGGATGCAGCAGTATTTCATATTGTCCCCACTTTGAAAGGGAAACTTTGGAAACTGCAATGACTGCATGTGGTACTTCTATCCTTCGTTTTTCCTCAACGATCTTGAGATCACTGACAAAGATTGCCGTCATGATGCCCCCTTCTTTTCCAATGCTTCGATAAGGAATCAGACGGATCTTATCCGTTTCATACTTTTTGATGAATTCCTCTAATGAATGATGAAAATACCTTTTGAATGCTTCTTCCTCCAGAATACAGACTGGGAGATGACTGATCGGATCATATAAAAAATTTCCTGTATCTACAAAACCACATACACAAACTTTTGTATGATTCCATATAAATTCAACCTCATAAAAGTTTCCTTGCTTCTCCAACAGATCTTTTCCGAGCAGCTCATACACTCTTCTTAGGAAAAACATAGTGGATAATGCACATATGATCCACGGCAATGAAAAGTGCTGTCTTATCACTGTAAAAATTCCTCCACTTACAAATGCAAGAATCCATGCATACAAACTGTAAGTTCCTGCCTTTTTCACAGATACGCCATACGCTGCTTTTATCGTTATGATCAAAACTGGTTCTATCATCAAAAAACTTAACGTATGATATTTACTACAAAATTCAAGGATCAGACATCCCAAAAAACTTCCGATTCCTGCTGAATACAACATTCTTAAGTATTCCATCTTCTTTTTTAAGATTGTTCCAAGCAAGATGAGTTGTATGATCCCCATCACCCATTGCTCGAAAAACATCTCTATGAAATACATATTGCAATTATAAGAAAGGATGCCGAAATACTTTGTCAAAATATAGAAGAAAAAAACAACAACTTCTTACAGCTTTTGACGAATTGTTTCACACTTTTTCACCATCTGATAAAATAAATGTAGTAAAATGTAGAAAAAACAAAAGAAAGGACAACTTGATATGACACATGTGATTCATAAAATTCCACCTGTATACAATAAAAACAGCCAGATTTTAATTCTTGGTTCATTTCCTTCTGTAAAATCCAGAGAAGGACGGTTCTTTTATCATCATAAGCAAAACCGGTTCTGGAAAGTATTATCCACCATCGTAAATGATGTTCTGCCTGAGACGATTGATGAGAAAAAAGATTTTTTGTTAAAAAATCATATTGCTGTATGGGACGTGATCGCTTCCTGCGATATTGAAGGTTCCAGTGACAGCAGTATCAAAAATGCAGTTCCAAATGACTTCTCAGACATACTAAAAGCGGCCCCAATCCGTAAAATCTATACGAACGGTGGAACCGCTTATAAGCTTTATCATAAATATTGTGAAAAGGTAACAGGCATTAAAGCTATGAAACTTCCTTCAACAAGTCCTGCTAATGCTTCTTATTCTCTTGATCGTCTGATCAGTGAATGGAAAGTTATCGCAGATCAGATTTCAAAAGACTGATCTGCATGAGTAATATCTTTGACAATCTGATTCCATTTGCGTCCATCATCACAGTTTAGATAATGATGATTGATCTTGTATTTTTTGAAACAATGCATTGGAAATACTGTTTTTACATCCGTATGTTCCAGAAAATAATTCATTCCCCAGCAGTATTTATCTTCCTGTCTTGGGTCTAGCAGCATAAATGCAAGATCGATCTTCTTGCCTTCCAGATATTTCATTTCATCCTGGAAGGTATTTTTGTAATATTCATTGTCTTCTTCTGGCTCTCCATTCCAATGCCACCAGTTTAAATCTCCTGCATGGTAAATTACTTTACCTTCCACTTCTACAATGTATGCCACTCCCATATCATTTGACTTTAATGTTTCTACTGTCATCTCGCTGATCTGCTTTTTCTCATGTGGTTTCATACGAAGTGCATTTTCCTTTGTTTTAACATCATCAGATATGATATATTGCACTTTTTCATATTGCTCTTTTAATTCCCAGATGACCGGATTATAATGGTCTGCGTGGCTGTGAGATACAAACACATACAGCGTCTTATTCTTATCAAATGTTGGAATCTTTCCATGATAATAATCAAATAATAAGACTGTGTGTTCCATTTCTACCATGAAACCACTGTGTTCTATAAATGTGATTTTCATTTTGCATTATCCTCCAAAATCTTTTCCTTCATTTGTGGATCAAATGTTTCTGTGCGAAGCATCTCAATCTCGTATTTGTATGGCGGATAGGATTTCTTTCCGTCTTCTGTCTTGATATATGGTGTTTCTAAGATCTTTGGTACATTCTCAAAATCTTTGTGATGAACAATATAATTTAATGTCTCAAATCCAATTGTTCCAAATCCGAGATTCTCATGGCGGTCCTTACCTGCTCCGACTGGATTTTTACTGTCATTGATATGAAAGACTGCAATCTGGTCTTTGCCAAGTGCCTGATCGAACTTATCGATAACAGTATCAAACCCTTCTGTCAGATCTAGTCCGCTGTCACTTACATGACAGGTATCGAAGCATACTCTTAAATTCTCTGGATATTTAACTCCATCGTAAATTCTTTTTAACTCCTCAAATTCTCGTCCGATCTCGCTTCCTTTTCCTGCCATTGTCTCAAGTGCAATCTGAACCGGCATATCTTTGTACATGACTTTATTAAGACCTTCTATGATGCGGTCAATTCCTTTGTCTAAGCCCGCTCCGACATGGGAGCCAGGATGAAGTACAAGTGTATGGCTTCCCATCGCTTTCGTACGTTCTACCTCAACCTCAAGGAATTCTACTGCCAGTTCAAATGTCTCTAGTTTTGTTGTATTGGCAAGATTGATGATATAAGGTGCATGTACAACAAATGTATCCATTCCATTTTCTTTCATCAATTGTGTGCCTTCTTCGATTCGCAGCTCTTCAATCTTTTTCCTTCTTGTATTTTGTGGTGCACCTGTATACACCATAAATGTATTTGCTCCATAAGATAATGCTTCTTTGACTGATCCAAGAAACATATCTTTCCCTTTCATCCCTACATGAGAACCGATCAACATATTTTTGCCTCCAATTTTTAAATTTTCTTTGCTATTCTGATGCAGATTATACCGAAAATATCTTATAAAATCTATATTTTGTAACTTTTTTAAATTTTATTTGATTTTTTTTGTAATTTTTATTGACAGATTACGCTGATAGTGATATTATAACCTTGTTGCGCAGTTGTGGCGGAATTGGCATACGCGCTAGACTAAGGATCTAGTCCGG
>OLSJ01002234.1_pt1 | contig 10286 bp, 8 predicted proteins | sample 1672151 | NCBI WGS metagenome assembly OLSJ01 (sample SAMEA3136653, study PRJEB25190) | human gut metagenome | biome: human gut; feature: human-associated habitat; material: faeces | place: Austria | collected 2013 | reverse complement strand
CCAGAGGGGCCGACGAAGATGATGAATTCCTTATCCTGGATCTCCAGGTTGAAATCGGTGACGGAAGGAGCGGTAGCGCCCGGGTAAATCTTATAGATGTGCTGGCAGCTAATCGAAGCCATAATCGTTTGCCTCCATAATCTTGTGTTTGCAGCGCCCTTGACGGCGCTTCGGTTCGTTGGTATTATAATAACAGATTATTTTGTGATATAAAATAGCATTTTATTGATTTGAGGTGTCGGATATTGCTGTTTGACTGGAATGCCGTGGCCGCGCTCGGGCAGGTGCAGGATGTGCAGCCCTGCGCACCTCTCACCCTGACCGGCGACGGGCTGTGGGTCTGCCTTGTTTCCAGCGGGCGGTGCACCGCCAGTGTGCCCTCCGCCGGGCCCCTGCCCGCCGGGGCTGCGCTGCTGCTGCCGCCCCAGAGCGTCCCGGCCGGGCATCTGGTGCTGAGCCGCGCCCCGCTGGTGCTGGAGCCGGAGGGCAGCTGCCACCTGCTGTGCGTCCAGCTCACCGGGCAGGCCAGCGCCCAGTTTCTGGCCGGGCTGCACGAGCTGCCTTTTCTGGCCCGGGGCGAGACCTGCCCCGCCGCCGCCGAGCTGCTGGACCGCCTTGCCTCAGAGCAGGAATTGCCGGGCCGGGTGCGCAGCCAGCTGGCCTTTGCCCTGTTGTGTGAGCTGGCCGACGCCGACAGCGCCGCCCCCGCCCTGCCGCCGCTGGTGCAGGCCGCCATCGCGGACATCCGGGCCAACTACGCGGGCCTGTACGGCGTAGAGGAGCTCAGCGAGCGGCTGGGGGTGTCCAAGAGCCATCTGGTGCGCACCTTCACCGCCGCGCTGGGCATCCCGCCGGGGCGCTATCTGACCCGGGTGCGGGTGGAAGCCGCCCAGCGGCTGCTGCTGCACCGGGAGTACACGCTGGACGTGGTGGCCAGCCTGTGCGGCTTTTCCGGGGCCAACTACCTGTGCCGGGTGTTCAAAAAAGAAACCGGCCAGTCCCCCGCACAATGGCGGGCGCTGGCCGGTCACACTGCGCAGGCCGGGCTTTCGCCCGAAGAAGCTCTGCGCGAGCAGGAACTTTATATTTAAGATCTTGCCGCTGCCTTTTTCTCGTTCTTCACCCGGTACATCGCGGCGTCTGCACGTTCTACTCAAGCATTCTGTTTTTTGCGGATATTTCACCGCTGGAACTCACACAGTCTGCTTTTTCTTCCGCAGCAGCAAAAACAGGGTCAGCAGCGCCGTCAGCAGCTCCGATGCCGGGAAGGCCGCCCACACGCCGTTCATGCCAAAGAGGGCGCTCATCACCAGCGAGCAGACCACAATGGCCGCCACGCCGCGGCAGATGGAGGTGACCGAGGCTTCCAGCGGGCGGTTGGTGGCGCTCAGGTAGCCCGCCGCCACGATGTTGAACCCGGCAAAGAAGTAGCCCACGAAGTACAGCCGCATGCCGTTGTGGGCAAACCGGGCCATCTGCGCCGAGTTTTCACTGTTGAACCAGCCCACCAGCGTATCGGTCATGCCGAACACCACCGCGTACAGCATGGCCGCCAGTGCCAGCGCGGTGCAGCTGCCCAGAATGAGCAGCTTCCGGGCTCCGGCGCGGTCGCTGTGGCCGTAGCAGCGGCTCACCAGCGGCTGGGCACCCTGGGCCACACCGTTGAAAATGGCGGTGGCCACCAGCGCAAAGTTGGCCACGACGCCGTAGGCCGCCACGGCCACATTCCCGGCCAGACCCAGCAGCAGGAAGTTGAACACCGTCGTGGTCACGCCGGAGGACATCTCCCCCACAAAGCCGGAGATGCCCAGCTGGCAGCTCTGCCCCAGCAGCTTTGCCGAGGGCAGCTGCCGCACGAACTGCACCGTGTTGTCTTTTTGGAAGAAGTGGCGGCTGCAGATGGCGATGCTGAGCATCGGCGAAACGGCGGTGGCCAGTGCCGCACCGGCCAGCCCCAGCCCCATGGGGAACATGAAGATGTAGTCGAACACCACATTGAACAGGCTGCCGCTCAGCGTGGCCACCATGGCCAGCGAGGGCGCACCGTCGTTGCGGACAAAGGCCGACACGATGTAGTTGCACATAAAAAAGGGCGTGAACAGCAGAAAGATGCGCGCATAGGGGATGCCCAGCGCCACGATGCCGGCATCGCCGCCCATGAGCCGCAGCAGTGTGCCGGGGCAGAAGATGCCCACCAGCACAAAGGGCACGGCCAGCAGGCAGGCGCAAAAGACGGCATTGGAGAAATACCGCTGTGCCGCCCGCTCCTCGCCCTGTGCGCGGAGGATGGCGTAGCGGGTGGCCGCACCCAGACCGATCATGGAACCGATGGCAAAAATGAAGTTGTAGATGGGCAGGCAGAGGTTGAGCAGGGTCACGCCGTCGGTGCCCGCCGCCTGCGAGATAAAATAGGTATCGGCCAGAATATAGCAGGACGTGCCCAGCAGACCGAAAATATTCTGCGATACATATTTAAAGAACTGCTTTGTCAGATTCATCTTGGTTTTCCCTTTTTCCCGGAAATTGTCATACACAAAGCGGTATTGTAGCACACCCCGCGCGTCAAGTCAATTCCAAAACTGCCCTGCAGCGTAGAAAGAGGAAGCATCAAGCAAAGGAGAAGTGCACTATGGATTACAAACACGCAGCACAACAGGTTCTGGACTGCATCGGCGGAAAGGACAACATCCTGTCGGCCGCACACTGCGCCACCCGCCTGCGTCTGGTCATCGCAGACAACGCAAAGATCAACAAGCAGGATCTGGAAAACGCCGAGGGCGCCAAGGGCGTTTTTGAGTCACAGGGCCAGCTGCAGATCATCTTTGGCACCGGCACGGTGAACAAGGTATACGACGAGTTCATCCAGCTGGCCGGCATCGAGGGCGGCAGCAAGGAGGACGTGAAGCAGGCGGCCGCCGCCAAGGCACCCTGGTATCAGCGGGCCATCAAGACCCTGGGCGACATCTTTGTGCCCATCATCCCCGCCATCGTGGCTTCCGGCTTCCTGATGGGCATCATGGAAGCGCTGAACTTCATGGTGAACAACGGTTTCCTGAACATCGACACCACCGGCTCGGTGTATGTGTTCGCCAAGCTGTTCTCTAATACGGCCTACACCTTCCTGCCCATCCTTATCGCCTACTCCGCCGCCAAGGTGTTCGGCGGCAACCCCTATCTGGGTGCAGTCATCGGCATGATCATGATCCACCCCGACCTGCAGAACGCCTGGACCGTTTCCAACGGCGTCAACGTGATGCAGCCGGTGTTCGGCGGCCTGTACGCGGTGCCGCTGGTGGGCTATCAGGGCCACGTCATCCCGGTCATCATCGCCGTGTGGCTCATGTGCCAGATCGAAAAGCGGCTGCACAAGGTGGTGCCCGCCATGTTTGACCTGTTCGTCACCCCGCTGGTGTCCGTGTTCGTCACCGGTTACCTGACCCTGGCCGCCATCGGTCCCGTGTTCACCAAACTGGAAAACGGCATCATCACCGGCGTACAGTCCCTCATCACCCTGCCCTACGGCATCGGCTCCTTCATCATGGGCGGCCTGTACGCGGTCACCGTCGTGGCCGGCATCCACCACATGTACACCCTGATCGACCTGGGCCAGCTGGCCCGCTACGGCTATACCTACTGGCTGCCGCTGGCCAGCGCCGCCAACGTGGCACAGGGCGGTGCCGCTCTGGCCGTGGCCCTCAAGAGCAAGGACACCAAGGTCAAGTCCATGGCCCTGCCCTCTGCCCTGTCCGCCTGCATGGGCATCACCGAGCCTGCCATCTTCGGCGTGAACCTGCGCTACTTCAAGCCCTTCCTCGGCGGCCTGCTGGGCGGTGCCTGCGGCGCATGGTACGCCAGCATCGTGGGTCTGGGTGCCACCGGCACCGGCGTCACCGGCATCTTCGGCATCCTGCTGCACCTGCACATGCCGCTGCAGTACATCATCATGATGGCCATCTCCTTCGGCGTGTCCTTCGCCGTGACCTGGCTCATCTGGAGCCCTGAGGAGGTCAAGGCATGAACGCACTCCAGCGCGACCTGAAAAAGCTGGTGCCGCTGGTGGAATCCCTCGGCGCGGAAAAGGCCGCCGCCGACCCCCACCGCCAGCGGTTCCACCTGCAGCCGCCGGTAGGCTGGCTGAACGACCCCAACGGCCTGTGCGTCTACGGCGGGCAGTACCACGCATTCTTCCAGTACGGCCCCTTCGACGTGAACGGCGGGGTCAAGCACTGGGGCCACGCCGTGAGCACCGACCTGCTCCACTGGGAGCAATTGCCGGTGATGCTCTATCCGGACGAGCCTTTTGACTGCCACGGTGCCTACTCCGGCTCGGCCCTGGTGGAGGATGGCACCATGTACCTCTACTACACCGGCAACGTCAAGCACCCCGGCAATTTTGATTACATCAAAGAGGGCCGCGGGCACAACGTCTGCCTGGCCGTCAGCAAGGACGGCGTGACCCTCGACAGCAAGCAGTGCCTGCTGACTAACCGCGACTACCCCGCCGGGCTCACCTGCCATGTGCGGGACCCCAAGGTGTTCGCCTACGAAGGCCGGTACTACATGGTGCTGGGTGCCCGCACGCTGGAGGACAAGGGCGAAGTGCTGGTGCTGGAAAGCACCGACAAGCTCCGCTGGACCCACATCAACACCCTGACCACCCCGGAGCCCTTCGGCTACATGTGGGAGTGCCCGGACCTGTTCTGTCTGGACGGGCAGTGGTATCTGGCGGTGTCCCCCCAGGGCATCCAGTGCCAGAACGTCTACGGCTGCGGCTGGTTTGCCATCTACGGTGACTGGCGCGGGGACTGCACCCTGAGCGAATTCCACGAGCTGGACGCAGGCTTTGATTATTACGCCCCCCAGAGCTTTGTGGACGGCAACGGCTGCCGCATCCAGATCGGCTGGATGGGCATGCCGGACGCCGACTACGGCAACGCGCCCACCGTGGCTTACGGCTGGCAGCACTGCTTCACCGTGCCCCGCGTGCTGACGGCCGGGCCGGATGGCACCCTGCTGCAGAACCCGGTGCCGGAGCTGGACGCGCAGCGCAGCGCTGCCGCCCTGCATGCCGCCAGCGGCGAGGAAGTGTTCCTTGCCCCGCGCTTCGACCTGACCGCCGCACCCGCCGGAGACTTCTGCCTGACGGTTGCGCAGGGGGTGCAGCTGGTGTATACTGAACAGGACTGCACCTGCACCCTGCGCTTCACCGACCCCGCTCTGGCCGACGGCCGCACCGTGCGCCGCGCCCGGCTGGCAGCCCCCTGCCGCAGCCTGCGGGTGGTGGGCGACAATTCCTCGCTGGAAATTTTCCTGAACGGGGGAGCCACGGTGTTCAGCACCCGGTACTACCCTGCCCCCGGCGACGTGAGCATAAAGCTGACCGGGGCAGCCTGTGAACTCTGCAATTTGTGATCTGGAGGTTTTCTATGCCCGGCAATACTCTGTTTTCCATCGGCGAAGCGCTGATCGACATGATCCCGTCCCGCGTAGGATGCACCTTTGACGAGGTGCCGTCCTTCAGCCCGCGCACCGGCGGCGCACCGGCCAATGTCTGCGCTGCCTTTGCCCGTCTGGGCGGTGCCAGCAGCTTTCTCACCCAGCTGGGCGATGACCCCTTCGGCCACAAAATCGCACGGGAGCTGGAAGCCTGCGGCATCGACCTGAGCCATCTGGTGTTCACCGACAAGGCCAACACCGCCCTTGCCTTCGTGAGCCTGGAGGAGGACGGCAACCGCACCTTCAGCTTTTACCGCAAGCCCTCGGCCGACCTGCTGTATGCCCCGGAGCAGATCGACCTGGCCTGGTTCCGCGACGCTTTTGCCCTGCACTTCTGCAGCGTCTCGCTGGTGGACAGCCCCATGCGCCACGCCCATCTGGCCGCCATCGGAGCCGCCCGGGAGGCCGGTGCGATCGTGAGCTTTGACCCAAACCTCCGCTTCCCCCTCTGGCCCGACCGGGAGATGCTGCGCCAGACCGTGCTGCAGTTCCTGCCGCTGTCCAACATCCTGAAAGTCTCGGACGAGGAATTGGAGTTCCTCACCGGCACCGCCGACATCGAAGCCGCCCTGCCCCAGCTGTTTGCCGGGGATGTGCAGCTGGTGCTGTACACCTGCGGCAGCAAGGGGGCCTACGCCTACACCCGCGCCGCCCATGCCTTTGCCCCCTGCCAGAAGGTCAGGGCCGTGGACACCACCGGTGCGGGCGACGGCTTCATCGGCTCCTTCCTGTGGCAGCTGAGCCGGGACGGCGTGACGGTGGACAAGCTGGAAAAGCTGTCCTGCAAAAAGCTGGAGGAGTACCTGGACTTTTCCAACCGGTTCTGCGGCCTGAGCGTACAGAAGCACGGTGCCATCGACAGCTACCCCACCCTGCCCGAGATAGGCCTCTGATCCTCTCGCATCCTGCGCCCGTTCCGGCCTTTGCCGTCGGAACGGGCGTTTTTGCTTTCCGTATTGTAATATTGCGTCATAATATAACAAATGTAACTTATTTCTGCACTCCTGTTTTTTGCCTGCCGGGTTGTGGTGGGCCGGAAGATGTGTTACCATGGAACCAACAGACAGGAGGTTCTTTATGCCGTTTGAATTCGCATTTCTGGACTGGCTGCAGCAGTTCCACAACCCGGTGCTGGATGCGCTGGCCGTCTTTCTCAACTACGCCGGTGAGCACGGTGAGATCTGGATCGCGTTCACGCTGCTTTTGCTGCTGTTCCGCCGCACCCGCAAGGCCGGGTGCGCCATGGCCACGGCGCTGGTACTGTATCTGGTGGCCGGGGACTGCATCCTCAAGCCGCTGTTCGCCCGGCCCCGCCCCTGCGACGTAAACACGGCGATCACCATTCTGGTCAAGCGTCCCCACGGGCACTCCTTCCCCTCCGGGCACACGGCCTCGGCTTTTGCGGCAGCCTTTGCGCTCTGGCTGCAAAACCGGAAGTTGGGCGTCCCCGCGCTGGTGCTGGCGGCTTTCATCGCCTTTACCCGGCTGTACCTGTATGTGCACTTCCCCACCGATGTACTGGGCGGCCTTGTGCTGGGCATTGCACTGGGTTTCTTCGCCTCGTGGCTCGTTGACAGCTTGGCAAACAAGTCCAAGAAAAAACAAAGCGTATAATGTAAAACACCCTCCGCTGGAGCAGAACGGCTCCAATGGAAGGTGTTTTTATTTGCTTTGTCGGCCACACTTTACGGTACCGGCCCACCACAGCACTTCCCTGTGAGGGCCGAAAAAAGAAGAACCGCCGCGTCGTTCTCTTGTGTGATGCAGCGGTTTTTCTTTTGCAGATGGGATCTTGCTTTTCTTCCTGTTGCAGGGGCTTATTTCTTAGCTTCGGCGCGCTTGCCCAGTGCGTAGGTTGCAACGAATCCCAGGACCACAGCCACAATCATCACGATGACCGAGACGATAAGGTTGTAACTGGAACCGGTGGGGTCAATGTAGGCAGGCAGGCTGATGAAGCCCGGCGTGGAGATAACGTACTGGGTCATGCCCAGGATACCGGCCAACAGACCACCGATGCCGCCACCGATCATAGCGCCAATCAGCGGGTAGGTCTTGGGGAACAGCACACCGTAGACGCCCGGCTCGGTGATGCCGCACAGAGCGGTGATACCGGCGGAAACGCTGACGGACTTTTCTTCCACATTCTTGGACAGCAGGGATGCGGCCAAGCAGGCACCACCAACGGCCACGTTTGCGGGAGCCATGCCAGTGCAGATCAGCGGGTCAGAGTTGACAGCTGCCATCAGGGCAAAGACCACAGGGTAGGTGGCGTTGTTCATGCCAAAGAAAACCATCAGCGGGGTGGTGATGCCGATGACCATGACGGCCAGCGCGGGAACTGCCTGGTACAGAGCGTAAACACCGTTTGCCAGCCAGGTACCCACGGTGTTGCCGACGGGGCCGAGAACGATCAGGGTGACAGGCACCGTGATCAGCATGGTCAGCAGCGGCACGACGATGGTCTTGAGAAAGACCGGGAGATGCTTTTGCAGGAACTTGTAGACCACGCTCATGAACAGTACGCCCAGAATGACCGGGAACACGGTGCTGTTATAGCTGATAGCCTGCACCGGGATGCCGAAGAAGTCCAGACCTTCGGCACCGTTGATGCTGGAGTACAGCAGGATCGCGCCCAGAAATGCTCCCAGGAAACCATTGGATTTCAGGCGGGCAGCGGCTGCAAAGCCGATGAAGATGGGCAGGAAGTAGAAGGTCGCCTGGTTGATAGCGTAGAAGATGGTGTAGGTGCCAGACTCCGCCGAGACGCCGAACACGTTGGTCAGCAGGGACAGCACCGCACCAGTCAGGCCGCCTGCCACCAGCACCGGGATCACCGGGCCGAACGTGCCGCCGATGAAGGAGAGGATCGCGTTGCCGATGTTGCCGTGATCCTGTGCCAGATCCTTGGCTGCGGCCTCATCGTCCTGCACGCTGCCGCCGGCCTGGATGCCGTCGATCTTGACGACCTCTTCATACAGGTCAGGGACATCCTGGCCGATGACCACCTGATATTCGCCGTTCTGGATGATGACGTTCAGCACGCCGGGCACCTGCTTGACGGCATCGGTGTCAAACTTGGATCTATCCCGCAGTACAAGGCGCAGACGGGTCATGCAATGGGTCGCGCTGACAATGTTGTCCGCTCCGCCGGCCTGCTTGATGATGCCGGCCGCCATGGCCTTATAATCCTTCTTTGCCATTATTTCAGCATCTCCTTTCCCCAGTCCTGACCGTTGGAACGGATCAGCTTGGAGTACCAGTAGAAGGAATCCTTCCGGATACGTTTCATGGACAGCTCTTCCACGCTCTTGGCCGCGTTCTGCTCCTCATCGGTGGTGTCGATGTACACCAGACCGTAACGCTTTGCCATGCCATTGCCGGTGGACAGCAGATCGGTGAAGGACCAGGGGTTGTATGCGATGACCTCGCAGCCGTCCTCGATGGCCATGCCCAGCTGATAAATGTGCTCCCGCAAGTAGTCGATGCGGCCCTGATCGTGCACCTGGCCGTCGGCGTCCTTCGTCTCATGGGCGCCGTAACCGTTCTCGGTGATCATCATGGGCAGGTGATAGTGATCCCACAGGTAACGCATCTCATAGCGCAGGCAGGAGGGGTCAATCTCCCAATCCCAGTCGGTGTACTCGACATAGGGATTGCGGGTCAGAGCGTAGCGGCCCGGCTCCACGGGGAACACCATCTGGCCCTTGACGCCGTTCTTATTCAGCAGATAATCCTGCTGTTTTGCGTCATGCGGCGCATACTTTGCAACGTTGCTGCGGTAGCAGTTGACGGCGATGAAATCGATTTTGGCGCTCTTCATCAGTTCTGCATCGCCGGGCTGCATTCCGATGTCGATGTCGTTCTCTTTCCAGTAGTGCTTGATAAAGTTGCTGTACTCGCCGTAAACATAGGTATCGATCCAGAACTTCTCGGTGAACTCCTCGGCGTTCATAGCAGCGATCTGATCCTCGGGGCGGCAGGTCTCCGGGTAGATGGGCACGCAGCCGGGCACAGGGCCGATCTTGCCGCCCTCCACCATCTCATGGCAGGCGTTGACAGCCTTGGCATGGCACAGGTTCATGATATGGTTGATCTTCCACTGATCCTTGAACCAGTCGTCACAGCCCTTGCTGACGCCCAGCCAGTTGCCATAGCAGATCTGCATATTCTGCTCGTTCAGCGACAGCCAGTATTTGACCCGGTCGCCGAAGTTCTCAAAGCAGACGCGGCAGTAGTGCTCGAATCTTTCCACGGTGTCGCGGCTTTTCCAGCCACCCAGCTCATCCACCCAGACCGGCAGGTCGTAGTGATACAGGGTAACGATGGGGGTGATGTTGTGGGCCACCAGCTCATTGATCAGATCATTGTAGAACGCGATGCCTTCGGGGTTCACCTTGCCGTCTGCATGAGGGATGATGCGGGACCAGCTGAGCGAGAAACGATAGCTGGAGAAACCGCACTCTGCCATCAGGGCCACATCTTCCTTGTAGTGATGATAGTGATCCGCCGCATAGGTGTTATCCGCAAACGGCTTCTTGGTCTTGGAGTTCAGGTCGATGATGGCCGGCGTGCGTCCGCCATCGGCGACTCCGCCTTCCACCTGCCAGGCAGCGCTGGAAGCGCCCCACATGAAGTTGTCCGGGAATTTGGGGTTGTGTCCGTAATACATAGTGTGATCCTTTCCATCTTTGTCAGTCTGTTCTGCCGTCGCAGAAGCCCCCGCGGGTTCAATTCTTTGCAGGACTATCGTAACACATCTCCGACAAAAAATGGGGTTCGCGATGCGA
>OLSJ01002233.1_pt1 | contig 10289 bp, 8 predicted proteins | sample 1672151 | NCBI WGS metagenome assembly OLSJ01 (sample SAMEA3136653, study PRJEB25190) | human gut metagenome | biome: human gut; feature: human-associated habitat; material: faeces | place: Austria | collected 2013 | reverse complement strand
AAAAGATGTCTTTTCATGGCTTCCCCTCATATCAAAGATATGTAAATAATTATAAATGTTGAACTAAAATTTTTGAAATTTCTTCAAAAATAATTTGATCTTCTTTAGAAAATCTACTAAATGATGTAGAATCTAAATCTAATACACCATATAATTGATTTCCTTTTATAAGTGGAATTACAATTTCACTGTTGCTTTCACTATCGCAGGCAATATGTCCTGCAAATTGATGAACATCTTTTACAATAACAGTTTTTCGAGTAGATGCTGCTTTACCACAAACTCCTTTATCTAGAGGAATGTTAGTACAAGCAATTTTACCTTGGAATGGTCCTAAAATAAGTTCATTGTTTTTAAATAAATAAAATCCAGCCCAAGAGATATCTTGAAAATTTTGCATAATAAAAGCAGATGTATTGGCTAGAATTGAAATTTCTTCATTGTTACATTCAATTAAACCAATGTATTGTTTTAATAATAAGTCATTCATATTTTTACCTCACTTTATGGTATAGTATAAAATAAAGAAAGGAGTAAGGTCAAGGTGTTTGATATTTTAAAAGCAAAAGAGAGTTTTATGAATTATGTGCGTCAATTTGATTTAACGAATGATAAAATTCATTTAAAACTCGTTCATACATTGGAAGTCGTACGTACAACTGAATATCTATGCCTCTATGAAAATATTACAGGTGTTGAAAGAGACTTAGCCTATTTAATTGCTTTATTGCATGATATAGGACGTTTTGAACAAATAAAACGTTTTAATAGCTTTGATGATCGAAATATTGATCATGCTAAATTAGGGGTGCAGGTTTTATTTAAAGAGGGGATGATTAGAAATTTTATTGATGATGATCAATATGATGAAATTATCGAAAAGGCGATTGCTTATCATTCTTTATACAAAATACCAAATAATTTAGAACCCTCTTTATTAAAACAAGTTCTTCTTATTAGAGATAGTGATAAATTAGATAATTTTCGAGTAAAAAATATAGAATCAATACAAACTTTGTTTAGTATTTCAGATGCTGACTTTTATAGTCAAAGAGTTTCTCAAAATATTTTGAAAGATATTGAAAATCATACTTTGATTTTAAAAGAAAATAGGCACAATGAAGTAGATATGTGGGTTTCTTATATGGCTTTCGTATTTGACTTAAATTTTAAATCAAGTTATTTGTTTATCAGAGAGAATGATTATATAAAAAAAAATATGGAACGTTTACATTTTACAGGAGATTTAAAAGAAGATATGTTATTTGTTGAAAAAACATGTCAAAGTTATATTGAAGAAAAATGTATGTAAATAAAAAGGACATTTGTCCTTTTTATTTGTGTTTATTTCGTTTTCTTTGTAAGAATAAATAAGTATAATCAAATAATTCAAAATTCAATAAATAAATGACTTTTGAAAAAGTAACTAAAAACATTAAAGTAATGGCACCAATATAATCAATATTTCCTAATCCTAAAAATTGATGACCAACAATTAAAGAAATATATAAAACAATTTGCATTATATAGATTACAAAAATACGATAATGACTTAAGGGTGAATAAATATGTCTTAAACCATTATAATAACACCAACTTGTAAGTAAAACACAAATTGTTGAAAGCATTTCTTTTTCTAAACCTAAGACACGACCACCATTAACGATAATTGTTGAGCAAATAGCAATCATAAAGGCAAAAGGGAAGGCGTTTTTAAAGACTGTTTTTAAAAAATCACCAGACACTCTTTTGAAATTTGGTTCATAGGTCAAAAAGAAAGTCGGGATGCCTACACAACAAGCAGAAATGACAGTTAGTTGGATAGGTTTAAATGGATAACCATGTCCAAATAAGATCATTCCAATTGATAAAACAACTGAAAAGATTGTTTTAATTAAATACATTGATGCAGAAGCAGTAATATTATTAATGACACGTCTTCCTTCATTAACGATATGTGGCATGGCATTAAAGTTATTTTTTAATAAAACAATATGTGAAGCGCTTTTAGCTGCATCACTTCCTGAGGCCATAGCAATTGAACAATCTGCTGCTTTTAAAGCTAATACATCATTAACACCATCACCTGTCATTGCAACCGTATGGTTATTTTCTTGAAGAGCATTGACCATCAATTGTTTTTGTTTTGGAGAAACACGTCCAAAAATAGTATATTTTTCAATGGCCTCTTTTATTTGTTCATCCGATAAAGAAGAAACATCTATGTAATGTTCATAATTTAAAAGATGACAACGTCTAGCAATTGCTGAAACAGTAACAGGATCATCTCCAGAAATAATTTTAATATCAACATCTTGTCTTTTAAAATAATCTAATGTTGTTTTAGCGTCTTGACGAATAACATCGGATAAAATTAAAATTCCAATACATTTTAAATCTTTTATTAAAGTATTATCATTAATAATTATTGGAGTATATCCAATACACAAAACACGAAAACCTTGAGAGGTATAAGTTTTAATTTTCTTTTCAATCTTAGAATCTAGATTTTCAAAAATAAATTGACTTGCTCCTAAATAAACGGTTCCAAATTCATTAAAAGAAACAGCACTATATTTTCTTTGCGATGAAAAAGGAATAACAAAGAAAGGCTGATAATTTTTTTCTTTAGAGAAGTATTGATGAAGTGCTATAGATGTCATATTGCCATCTTCTAAACAATAATTCATATTTTTGATAATTTGATCAATACTAAAATGATCATCAAAACAAATAACATCATCAACTTTAAGCTTACCTTCAGTAAGCGTTCCTGTTTTATCTAAACAAATAGTATCCACACGAGCAAGAGTTTCAATGCAAAATAGATTTTGGACAAGAGTATTTTTTTTAGCAAGTCTTAGAACACTTAAAGATAGGGCGATTGTTGTAAGTAATACAAGTCCAGATGGAATCATTCCTAAAACAGCAGCTACAACTGAAACAACTACATCACTAAATGGATAATGACCAATAAAATATTCTTTAAAAAAGAGTAAAATTGATAAAGGAATGATAATAACTGAGATAATTTTTAAAATTTGGTCAATCGATTTTGATAGCTCTGATTTTTTGCCTTCAAATTCTTTTGCTTGAGCGGTAAGCTTATGAATATAACTTTCTTTTCCTACATGAATTACTTTACAAATTGCACGTCCTGATGTAACAAAACTTCCTGAAAGAAGTGAATCACCATTGACTTTTAAAATAGCATCGCTTTCACCTGTAAGAAGTGATTCATTTGCTTCTATATGACCTTCTAAAAGTTCACAATCAACAGGTATTTGCATTCCTGTATTTAAAATGATGAGATCATCTTGAACAATTTCATCAACATTGATTTTAGATAATTGATTATCTCTTAAAACATCAATTTGTTGTTTTGTTAAAATACTTAACTGATCTAATGTCCTTTTTGCTTTTATTTCTTGATAACTTCCTGTTAAAGTATTAAAAAAGATAACAGAGATAAAAAGGGTATTACGATAAGATCCAACAAAAACAAGACATGCAAATAGTAGAATATTAATTAAATTGAAAAATGTAAAAATATTATTAAAAATAATTTCTTTATATGTTTTTGTTGTTTTACTTTCCACAAAATGAGTTTTCCCAAGTTGTTGCCTTTTTAAAACGTCTTCTTGAGATAGACCTGAGAATTCTCTATCAAATATTTTCATAACTATCACCTTGTATTCTATTTTAGAATACTTTTTGTTATTTGACAATCTTTAACAAAATAAGACAAGTAAATAATTGTATACAATTATACAAATTTGTGGTATGATATTCCTAACACTATGATAAGGGGGCTTAAATATGAGTGAATTTATTGATTATGTATTTCAAAGAAGTACATCATTAAATAAAATTGACAATTCTTTATATTCTAAATACAACGTAAAAAATGGTTTAAGAAATGAAGATGGAACAGGTGTTCTTGTTGGACTTACAAGAATATCAGATGTTGTGGGATATAAAAAAGAAAATGGTAAAAAAATTGATACAGAAGGGGAACTTTATTATAGGGGTGTTAAAGTTTCTGATTTTATAAAGGGACATGATCCAAAAAATCGTTTTCTTTTTGAAGAAGCTTGTTTTTTAATTCTTTTTGGATATTTACCTAATAAAGATGAATTAGATGCATTTAAAAAAGAATTAGCTTCAAGATATGATTTACCTTTGAATTATTTACAAGCACGTATACTAGGATTTCCAATGCAAAATATGATGAATAAACTTCAACAAGAAGTTTTAATGCTTTACACATATGATGAAACACCTGATGATATTTCACCAGAAGCAACGCTAAATAAAGGCTTGGATTTAATTGCTAAGATTCCAGAAATTGTTTGTTATGCTTATCGTACTAAAGTACATTATTTTGATAGTGATAGTTTGTTTATTCATCCAGTAAATACTGAATATTCAATTGCTGAAAATATCCTCCAAATGTTAAGAATAGATCGTTCTTTTACAAAAACAGAAGCGAGTGTTCTAGATATGTGTTTAGTTTTACATGCTGATCATGGTGGAGGGAACAACTCGACTTTTACAAATGTTGTTATGTCTTCAACAGGAACAGACATATATTCTTGTTTTGCAGGAGCTATTGGTTCATTAAAAGGTCCTAAGCATGGAGGTGCTAACTTAGCGGTTGCTAAACAAATGGAACTTGTTATTGATAAAGTAGGACTTAATGCAACGGATGAACAATTAAAACAGGTCATTAAGGATATTTTAGATAAGAAGTTTAATGATCAATCAGGTCTTATTTATGGAATTGGGCATGCAGTCTATACATTGAGCGATCCACGTTGTCAAATTCTTTCTAAACAATGTAAACAATTAGCTATCGAAAAAAATCGTTTGAAAGAATATGAACTATACCATCGTTTTGAAGAACTTGCGGTTGCTGAAATTAAAGCAAGAAAGGGAATAAACGTATGTGCCAATATTGATTTTTATAGTGGGCTCGTTTATGACATGCTAGGGCTTTCTAAAGATCTTTATACTTTGATGTTTGTTATTGGACGTTCTGTTGGATGGGTTGCACATAATATTGAAAACAAACTTTATTCAGGAAAAATTATTCGTCCAGCAGGAAAATACGTTGGTGAAAAAAAAGAATATATTAAAATGGAAAATCGTTAAAAGCATTGTATTATCAATGCTTTTTTGCCTTTAAGCAAAGAAAAAGCTTGTCAGTTAATGACAAGCTTTAAAATTGTTATTCTTCAATAACTTTGATCCAACCTTCAGGTGCTTCAATTGTACCCATTTGAATACCTGTTAAAGTTTCATAAAGTTTTTTAAGAACAGGGCCGATTTCATCCATTCCACTTGGGAAACAAATTTCTTTACCATGATCATTGATTTTACCTACTGGTGAGATAACAGCAGCAGTACCGCAAAGACCACATTCAGTGAAATCTTTTACTTCATCAAAATAAACTTCTCTTTCTTCAACTTCTAATCCTAAGTATTCTTTAGCAACATACATTAAAGAACGGCGAGTGATAGAAGGTAAGATACTGTTTGATTTTGGAGTAACGATTTTATTATCTTTTGTTACGAAAATAAAGTTTGCTCCACCAGTTTCTTCTACTTTAGTTCTAGTAGCTGCATCTAAGTACATGTTTTCATCGAATCCTTGATTATGTGCATCAACGATTGCATGTAAACTCATTGCGTAGTTTAAACCAGCTTTGATATGTCCTGTACCATGAGGTGCAGCACGATCGAAGTCTGATACACGAATTGTAATAGGTTTAACTCCTCCTTTGAAGTAAGGCCCTACAGGAGTTACGAATACTCTAAATTGATATTCGTTAGCTGGTTTAACACCAATAACTGGGTTACTACCGAACATATATGGACGAATATATAAAGTAGCTCCTGAACCATAAGGTGGTACATAATCAATATTAGCTTTAACAACTTTTTCAATGGCTTCTACCCATTTATCTTCAGGGTAAACTGGCATTTCTAATCGTTTGCAAGAGTCAGCCATACGACTTGCATTTAAATCAGGTCTAAAGCAAACAACTTTCCCATCTTTTGTTCTATAAGCTTTTAACCCTTCAAAACATGTTTGTGCATATTGTAAAACACCTGCACATTCGCTAATAACAACTTTGTCATCAGCAGTAAGCACGCCTTCATCCCAAGCTCCATCTTTATAATTTGATACGAATCTTGCTTCTGTTGGCATATATCCAAAACCGATATTTGACCAATCAATATCTTTTTTTGACATTTTTTAATACTTCCTTTCCTATATATATATCTTTAGGCAAATTCTACGCCTCATTAGATGAAGTGTCAATAATAATTTATAACTTATTTTAATAAGAAATTATTAATTGTATTTTATTTATTAATAATATTGAATTGCAAATTTTCTAAAATTGAAATTGCTTTTACCTGCATTGTTAAATCATTGCTAGAAATACCTTTTACATCAATAAAGATAGGTGTTTCAGGCAGAGCGCTTTTAACAATTACAGCATTAGATAAAACACAAATATTAGAAACAACACCTACTAGAGTAACATTTTGGTAGTTTTTATCCTTTAAGTAATTTCCTAATTCAAGAGAACCAAAAGTTGTTTTTTCAATACAAATATCATGTTCTTTTTTAGCAGTATTTACCTTGCCATATAGTTTCCAACCATCACTATTTTTAATGCAATGTTCAATTGGCAAATTCTTCCCTTCTTGAGTTTCTAAATAATTATTTTGATGTGTATCGAAAGTAAAAATAACATCATCTTTATTTTGATGATATTGATCAATTAAAGAAGCAAGATACTCATCCAAATATTCAGCTTCTTTAAATCCCAAACTACCATTTACAAAATCTTTTTGATAGTCTACTCCAATCAGTAATTTTTTCATAAAATTTCTCCAATCATTTTTATTTAATCTTATCATATATATTGACTTTGTAAATAAATATCATATAATATTCATATGAACATATATTCATATAAAAGGAGAAAAAATGGATAAAATCGTTAATAATGAAATTGTTGAACAAGTAAAGAAAGCAATGCCCGAAGAAGAATCTTTATATGATGTTGCTGAATTATTCAAAGTGTTTGGTGATTCAACAAGAATACGCATTATTTGTGCATTATTTGATCATGAGATGTGTGTTTATGATTTAGCTGCTTGTTTAGATATGACGCAGTCAGCTATTTCTCATCAACTTAGAATTTTAAAAGCCAATAAATTAGTTAAAAATAGAAGAGATGGTAAAATGATGTATTATTCGTTAGATGATGAGCATGTAAAACTAATTTTTGAGGCTGGTTATAGTCATATCATGGAGGATAAATAATATGAAATATAAATATAAGGTTAATGGCCTTGATTGTGCTAATTGCACACAAAAATTAGAAGATGCTTTAAATAAAAAAGAAGAGATTAATGATTGTGTAATTTCTTTTGTAACAGGTATGATGACTTTTGAAAGTAATCAAGAAATTAATGATAATGAGCTTCTTTATTTTATGCAATCTATTGAAGATGAAGTAACAATAGCTAACCTTTCTACAAACAAAACACATCATCACGATGAATGTAGTTGTGGACACCATCATGAACATAAACATCATCACCATGATGAATGTGGATGTGGACACCATCATGAACATGAACATCATCACGATGAATGTAGTTGTGGACACCATCATGAACATGTGGAAGATCATCGTGAATTGGCTAATTCAATCAAATTTAATATAGTTGGTTTGGATTGTGCAAACTGTGCAAGTAAAGTAGAAGCTGAGATAAAAAAACAATCTTACATTGAAGATGCGGTTGTTAATTTTTCTACTCAAAAGTTAATGGTTAAAGTAAAAAACGATGATTCTTTAATGGAAAAGTTACAAGCTATTATTGACTCTGTTGAAGAAGGAGTTGTTTTATCAAAGGAAGATAATCAAAAAATATATAGTAAACCAAAATTATTTGATTTAAAAGAAAATATGGAATTGGTTGAAGGTGTTATTATTTTTATAGGGGCACATTTCTTTGCAGGTGGTTTTGCTACTTTCTTATATTTGTTTGCTTATTTATTAATTGGTTATAAAGTCATTTTAAAAGCAATTAAAAATATTGGTAGAAAAGACTTTTTGGATGAAAATTTCTTGATGTGTTTAGCAACTTTTGGAGCGATTGCTTTAGGTGATTACAGTGAAGCAATTGCGGTTATGCTATTTTATGCTATTGGTGAAATTTTCCAAGGATATGCTGTTAATAAGACAAGATCATCTATTTCTTCTTTAATGGATATTAAAAGTGAATATGCCACAATTGTAAAAGATGATCAAATGATTCAAGTAACTCCTGAAGAAGTACAAGTAGGAGATACAATTGTTGTTAAAGTTGGAGAAAAAGTACCGTTGGATGGTAAAGTTATTAAAGGAAACAGTATGTTAGATACTGCAAGTTTAACAGGTGAATCAGTCCCTAGAAGTGTTGAAGTAGGAGATGAGGTTTTATCAGGAGTTGTCAATTTAAATGATGTTATTTATATTGAAGTAACAAAACCTTATGCGGATAGTACTGTAAGTCGTATTATTGATCTTGTCGAAAATTCTGCAAGTAAAAAAGCTAAAATTGAAAAATTTATTACCCGTTTTGCAAAAGTTTATACACCAACTGTTGTGGGACTTGCTGTTTTATTATTAATTGTTCCGATGATTATTTTACCAAATCAAAATTTCTATGATTGGCTTTATCGTGCATGTACATTCTTAGTTGTTTCTTGTCCATGTGCACTTGTTATTTCAGTACCTTTAGGTTTATATGCTGGTATTGGTAAAGCGAGTGCTTTAGGTGTTTTAGTTAAGGGTGGAAACTATTTAGAATTATTAAAAGATATTGATACTGTTGTTTTTGATAAAACAGGAACACTTACTAAAGGTGAATTTGAAGTTGTTGAAATTTCAGATGATCATTTATTAGAAATTGGTGCATATGGTGAATATATGTCAAATCATCCAATTGCTAGAAGTATTGTTAAAGCTTATAATAAAGAAATCGATAGTACAAGAATAGAAGATTTTAAAGAAATCGCTGGAAAAGGTCTTTCTGTTGTTATTGATCAAAAACAATATGAATTAGGAAATGAAAAATATTTTCATGAATTAGGTATTGAAGTGAGTCAACCTCAATCTGTTGGAACAATTGTTCATATAGCATGTCAAAAACAATATTTAGGACATATCGTTGTTGCAGATGTTATTAAAGAATCTACAATGCCAGGTATTCAAGACTTAAAGAAGGCACACGTTTTAAATACGGTTATGCTTACAGGAGATCATGCAACTGTTGCTCATGATATTGCTTCTAAAATAGGAATTGATCAAGTATATAGTGATTTATTACCACAAAATAAAGTTACACAATTAGAAAAATTAATGGGTAATGATCATGTCGTAGCTTTTGTTGGTGATGGTATTAATGATGCGCCTGTTCTTGCTAGAAGTGATATTGGTATTGCGATGGGTGGCGTTGGTAGTGATGTAGCTATTGAAGCTGCAGATGTTGTTTTAATGAGTGACGATATTACGTCAATTGCTAAAGCCATTCAAGTTTCTCATTATACAAACTTTATTTTAAAAGAAAATGTTACTTTTACGTTATTAATTAAAATTGGAGTTTTAGTTCTTACTTTGTTTGGACTTACAAATATGTGGATGGGTGTTTTTGCTGATGTAGGTGTTACTTTAATTGCTATTTGTAACTCAATGAGAATTTTGTATAAGAAGTCATAATTTTGACTTCTTTTTTTTATTTTGTCCATACTTAAAAGGGTGATTAAAATGAATTTGCTTGAATATTTTGTTTTGCCCTTAATTTCTTTGATTGTTTTGTTTTTACTAACGAAATTAATGGGCTATAGGCAAGTAACAGAGTTATCTTTATATGATTATATAATTGGAATTACAATTGGTTCTATTGCTGCTGAAATGGTTATGGGAAGTTTTAATGATATTTTAAAGCCGTTGATTGGAATGATTGTTTATGGTGTTTTTACTTGGGGTGTTTCTGTTTTAACAAAAAGGTATTTAAATTTTCGTTTTTTTGTTGAAGGAAAACCTGTTGTTTTATTTGAAAATGATAAGATATATTTAAAAAGTTTGGATAAAGCAAAAATTGATTTGAATGAATTGTTGATGAATTGCAGAATGAATGGTTATTTTGAGCTTAATGAGTTAGATAAAATTATTTTAGAAACAAATGGGAAATTTACTTTTTATCCCAAGACATCATCA
>OLSJ01002229.1_pt1 | contig 10306 bp, 6 predicted proteins | sample 1672151 | NCBI WGS metagenome assembly OLSJ01 (sample SAMEA3136653, study PRJEB25190) | human gut metagenome | biome: human gut; feature: human-associated habitat; material: faeces | place: Austria | collected 2013 | reverse complement strand
TTTTCTGGAAGCTTTCGTGGCTGGGGATCTCCTTTGCTGACAGTGCCGGAAAGGGATTGTTTCAGCGGGAAAAAGAGGAATCCCAGAAGCCGGAAAAAGAACCGGAAAAGCAGAAGAAAAAGAAGCGGAAGAAGCCGAAAAAGTCCCGCCGACCGGCAAAAAAGAAGTCGCCGGAATCTTCGGAAAAGACCGAAAAGCAAAAGCTGGAACACGGCTGGGCTCTCATCAAGGGCAGCCTGTCCGTGCTTCCGAAACCGCTGCGGCTGCTGTGGAAGGGCATCTCTCTGAAACAGCTGACAGTGGGCGTGCAGGTGGGACGGTTCGATGCACAGGAATGTGCCCTCGCCTACGGAGCAGCCAATGCGGCAGTGTACACCGTTGTGGGGCTGCTGGGCAGTGCCATGCGGGTACAGGTGCAGCAGATACAGGTGCAGTGTGCGTTCGGGCAGGAGTGTTCCCGCTGGGTCGTCCGCGGAAAGCTGCACCTTTGTTTTCTGGCAGCTCTGGCGGCACTGTGCAGCTTTGCCGTAGGCTATGTGATGCAGAAAAACCGGCAGGAAACTGACGGGAAAGAGAAAGAAGATACCGCAGAAAAAGAACACGCTGCGGTGAGATAACAGGAGGTAAATATAATGGCAGAAAAGCGTCCGATTCAGGATCTCATGGGAGTTACAATGGAAAAAATGCGGGAAATGGTAGATGTGCAGACCATTATCGGAGATCCGATCGTGGTTTCTGACAAGGTGACCATTGTGCCCGTGTCAAAAGTGTCATACGGATTTGCCTCCGGCGGCTCTGACCTGCCGGTGAAAACCAATCCGAAAGACCTGTTCGGCGGCGGTGCCGGTGCCGGCGTGTCCATTCAGCCGGTCGCCTTTCTGGTGGTACAGGAGGACGGCGTGCGGCTGCTGCAAATGGACGAGGGCAGCGATGCTCTGTCCAGTGCCATTCGCTCGGTGCCGGAAGTGGTAGACCGTCTGGGCAGCATGTTCAAGAAGGGCGACAAGAAAAACGACAAAAAGACTGAAAATCCGGAAAAACCTGCGGAAACGGATTCCGGCGAAGCAGAATAAACTGCCGCTTCTTTCGCATACATTGTGGTAATTTTACAAGTATGCGGAGGAATCTGAAATGCGAAAACAACATTTTCTGCGGTGGCTCAGCGGGATATGGGCGGTGTGTCTGGCGGTGACTGGTCTGCCGGTGCTGCATGTACAGGGCGAGGCTCTGTCGGTTTCGGCGGAGTCCTGCATTCTGATGGAAGCGGTGACCGGTGAGGTGCTCTATGAAAAGGCGGCAGATCAGCAGCGGCCTATGGCAAGCACGACCAAGATCATGACCACGCTGCTCTGTCTGGAAAGCGGCGATCTGGATACGCCCTTTCCGGTGGACAACGATGCGATCCATGTAGAGGGTTCTTCCATGGGGCTGGTAGACGGGGACATTGTGACCAAGCGTGCCCTCTGCTATGGCATGCTGCTGCCTTCCGGCAACGATGCTGCCGGAGCAACTGCTGTGAAGCTTGCCGGCAGCTATACCGCTTTTGCAGAGCAGATGAACCGGAAGGCTCAGGAACTGGGCATGACTCAGAGCCATTTTGTCACGCCCTCCGGTCTGCACGATGCGGAGCATTACTCAACTGCCCATGATATGGCACTGCTGACAGCGGCGGCTTTGCAGAACGAAACCTTTCGGGAGATCTGCGGGCAGGCTTCTGCCAAGGTGTGCTTCGGCAATCCGCCCTATGAACGGTGGCTGACCAATTCCAATAAGCTGCTGACCATGGACGAAACGGTGATCGGTGTCAAGACCGGTTTCACAGACGAAGCTGGCCGCTGTCTGGTGTCCGCCAGTGTGCGGAACGGCATCACGCTGATTTGCGTGACTCTGAACGACCGGAACGACTGGCAGGATCATGAAGTCCTGTACGATTACGGCTTCGGGCAGCTTTCCCCGCAGGAGGTGACATTTCCTGCCGACTGGACGCTGCCCGTGACCGGCGGCACCACAGGAACTGCTGCGGTGGCTCCTGCGGAAACGCTGACAGTAGGCGTGAAAGACGGGAACATGCCGGCGTGGTCGTATCAGCTGAACACGCCGCCGTTCCTCTATGCCCCGCTGACCGCCGGACAGGAAGCCGGCACGTGGAAGCTTCTGCTGGACGGCAGAGTTGCCGCACAGGGCAGGCTGCTGGTGCAGTCTGCGGTAACTTATCAGGAAAAAACGACAGAGCCGGGACCCCAAAGCTGGTGGAAACGGCTACTGCAAAAATAGAGCAAAAAAGGAGTCAAACAGGAAGTGGAAAAAATACGAATTCAAAAACTGCTGGCAGATGCCGGATATTGTTCCAGACGACAGGCGGAAAAGCTGATCTCTGACGGAAAAGTCAAGGTGAACGGACACCCTGTCAAGCTGGGCGATAAGGCAACACTGGCAGATCTGATCACCGTAGGCGGCGAACGGGTATATCTGCCGCGAAAGAAACAGTACCGTTATCTGATGCTGTATAAGCCGCGGGGCTATGTGACCACCACCTCTGACGAGCTGAACCGCCGCTGTGTCATGGATCTGCTGGAGGACGTGGAGGAACGCGTTTACCCCGTGGGCAGACTGGACAAGGATTCCGAGGGCTTGCTGCTGCTGACCAATGACGGCAGCTTCGCCAACGGCATCATGCACCCCAGCCGCCATATCAGCAAGACCTATCGTGTTACCGTTCGTCCGGACGTGACCGAGGAACAGCTGATCGCCCTGTCCGGCAGCATGGAACTGGACGGCAAAATGACTCAGCCGGCAACCGTGGTTGTCAAGACCAAGGAGCCGGGGCGTGTCGTCCTGCTGATGACCATTCATGAGGGCAAGAACCGACAGATCCGCCGTATGTGCGAATCCGTCGGGCTGGAAGTTGCTCGTCTGCGGCGAATCAGCATCGGACCGCTGAAGCTGGGCATGCTGAAGCCGGGTACTTACCGTGATCTCACCGCCGAGGAACTCCGTGCCATTCGAAATGCCATGGGGACCGGCGAAACCGCTGCTCCGGCAAAGAACAAGGGCAAACGGAGATAATCGGGAGTATTCATAGTTCTATCAATAGTTCTATCAAAAAACGTTCTGGGAGGAGGAACAGGCAATGCCAATTTGTATTTCACCGGAGCTGCCGGCGTATCACATTCTGTCCGAGGAGAATATTTTTGTCATGGACAGCGACCGTGCGGCTCATCAGGACATTCGCCCGCTGCGAGTGCTGGTGCTGAATCTAATGCCGAAAAAAATTGAAACGGAATGTCAGTTCCTGCGGCTGCTCAGCAACACGCCGTTGCAGGTGAATGTTGAATTTCTGCATGTATCCAGTCATATCAGCAAGAACACGTCGCAGAATCACCTTGCCACATTTTATCGGACTTTTTCCGAAATTCAGGATCAGTATTACGATGGCTGCATTATTACAGGTGCTCCTGTAGAGCATCTGGCATTTGAAGATGTGGACTACTGGCAGGAGATCTGCACGATCATGGAGTGGACAAAGTACCACGTCTTTTCCACGCTGCACATCTGCTGGGCGGCTCTTGCGGGGCTGTATTATCATTTTGATGTGCCCAAGTATGACCTGCCGCAGAAGATGTTCGGCGTTTTCCCACAGCATGTGCTGGAGCCTCACTGTCAGCTGCTCCGCGGCTTCAACGACGTGTTCCACGCACCGCATTCCCGTCACGCGGAAGTGCATCGGGAGGACATCGAAAAGGTGCCGCAGCTGAAAATTCTGACGGAGTCGGAACTCTCCGGCGTGCACATCGTCGCCAACAAAAACGGCAGACAGTACTTCATCACCGGTCATTCCGAGTATGATCGGGACACGCTGAAAGGGGAGTATTTTCGGGACAAGGAAAAGGGAGCAGAGATCGCGGTTCCCTATGGCTATTTTCCAGATGATGATCCCACCAAGGAACCCCATTTCAGCTGGGGGTGCAGTGCGAACCTGCTGTTCTCCAACTGGCTGAATTACTGCGTCTACCAGCAGACGCCTTATGACCTGACTGCACTGGAACTGTACAACTGGGACTGGCAGGCAGGACTGTAAGGTATCATATTGTACAAGCTGTGAAATCATAAAAAACCCGTCCGCACCGGAGAGCCATGGTGCGGACGGTTTTTTTAGTTTCAAATAAATTTAGAGATATGTGAGGAACTGCGATGCCAGAACCACCAGTACCAGTGCGATCGGATAGGTTGCAGCGTAAGCACTTGCAACGTTCGGTGTGCCGCTGGTATTGATGAGAGCACCCAAAGCCGGTGTGCTGGTCATACCGCCGGTGATAGAACCGAGGTTGTTGAACAGGCTCAGCTTCAGCACCTTCTTCGCGAGGAAGAAGCCGATGAACAGCGGAATGATCGTCATCAGTGCACCCCACAGGAACAGCAGCGGACCGTACTTTTCCAGTGTCTGTACGAATCCGGCACCGCCGTCTACGCCGGCACCGATGAGGAACAGAACCAGTCCCCATTCCTGAAAGACTTCCAGCAGATGCTTGTTGACTTTCATGCTCAGCTTGCCGATTCTGCCGAAGTGTCCGAAAATCAGACCCATGATCAGCGGGCCGCCGGTAGTGCCCAGATTGAAGGAACCTGCACCCAGCGGAATGTTGATGCAGCCCAGAATGGCACCAGTCAGAACGGTCAGGGCAAATGCACCCAGACCGAATTTGTCCATTTCAAACAGCTTTTTCTGCTTCAGCGGACTTTCTTCGCCAGTGTCTACAGAAGTCAGCTTGGCACGTTCTTCGTCCATATTGGCTTTCAGTACCTTTGGTACGATCTGCACGAACAGAACAACGCCGATAACGCCGAACGGATATGCCACGGCATGCCCTACGGCGATTTCCTTGAACACCGGAGAACTTTCCCCGATTGCTTCCTGTGCTGCGGCAAATGCCGGCGTACTGGTCAGTGCACCGGACAGCAGACCAACGCTCATGGCAGAATTCATGTCCGGCACCAGCAGTGTGATCAGAGCACAGACACCTGCACCGGCAGCAATGATGATCGCACCCAGCAGAACGTAGGACTTGGCGTTTTTCTTCAGATTCTTGAAGAATGTCGGACCGGCGATCAGACCAACGGAAGTGACGAACAGGATCAGACCAAAGCTCTGGATCAACTTGAAATAAAAGTTGACAGCGTCCTGTGCCTCTACGTCAGCGATCCATGCGGCAATGCCGTTGTCGCCGAATGCCACGCCCTTGAAGTGGCCAACGACCAGAGCCACCAGAAAGATGGCAGCGGTTCCCAGCGAAACGCCCTTGATGTTGATCTTGCCCAGCAGATAGCCTACGACGATGATCGCAAAGACAAAGAACAGAACCATGACAATGGCGGACATGCTGAAAATATGCGTGCCTGCCACTTCGAACAGTTTTAGACTCATGAAAAAACCTCTCTCCTTATACATAAAGCTGGGAGATACCGACAGGCTCTCGTTGGGATGTCGGTTTCTCCGCGATAAACACCTGTGTGCCGTATAAAAACAAGCGGAACACAACATACTTTACTATTATAACTGATTTCAGTTTTTTTGTCAATAATGCCGAATGATTTTCTGAAAATTGTACGTTTCCAATGATTTTCCACCCTAAAAGTGTCGATTGACTGGGGAAAAGCACAAAACCAGATGTAACAGTTTGAAAAAATTAGTGGATTTCCAATTGCACAGTACGAATTCCTCACCGAATTTTTGGAATCGGAGGAAATTTTTGTGAGTGATGTGAATTTGCACAAAGACGCATCTCTGAATTGACAGAAAACTATAAATATGATATAATAAAAGCAGTTGAAAATTCTGCAATCGCAGAAAAAGGAGGTGTCGGCAAATGCGGCACAATTGGATCACCCCCAGGATGGGGCTTTTTTTGGCGGCGGCAATGCTGATGTCATCGCTTTCGGCATTGCCGCCGGTGTCTGCGGCGGAAACTGCCATGACGGATGATCTGCTTTCGGTGCAGGGGATTCCGGTGGAACATACGCCGGAAATTGCCCTTTACGGGGCAGGGAACACGTCCCCGGACGAACAGGCAGCGTATCCGGAGGACATTTACAGTTCCACAATGGGCTATGACGTTCTGAACGATGCACAAAAAAGCCTATACCGCAAGATCAAGGCGGCGGCACATGCATTTTATACCGGAACTGCGGCGGCAGAAGGAGTGTCTTACGGTTCTGATGAGGAAAAGCTACCCTGCTTTGCCATAGTCAGCAATACGGATTCTTCTCTCTCCAACGAGGATACCGTCAAGGTCATTTCCATGTTCCGCAATGACAATCCCATGTATTTTTTTGTGGGGAACACCTACTTGTACAGCATGGACTACGATTTTGAAACGGAAAAAAACTATGTTGGTGCGGTTTATATCGCCTGCGTCGAGGAATACACCAGCGGGACGGCACGACAGGCGGAACGCCGTGCACTGGAAACGCAGATCACTGCGGCACGGGAACAGGTGGAAGCACAGGATACTGCATGGGCAAAAGCCAGAGCCGCCAATGACTGGCTCTGCAACAGCCTGACTTACGCCTATGATGCCAGCGGTAATCCGGACGATTCCATGGCATCACACAGCATTGTAGGGGCGTTTGATGAACGCTATTGTGCGGCAGTGTGCGAGGGCTATGCCAAGGCGTTCCAGCTGCTGATGAACGCTGCCGGCGTGGCGAATGCCTACATTATCGGGCTGGGAAACGGCGGCGGGCATGCGTGGAACATGGCTCAGATGGACGACGGCTACTATTATTATTTTGATGTGACGTGGAACGACTCCACCAGTTCAGACAAATATTTTGCCGCGGGAGAAACGAGTTTTTCCAAGAATCACACGCCCAACACGGCAGACGGCGAGAGATGGGACTATCTCTATGACCTGCCGGACGTGCCGGAGGACGACGGCACTGATGAAACGGGTACTGTTCTGACAGAGGGAGATTTCACTTACCAACTGTACACAGACCACGCGGTTCTGACGGCGTACACTGGCGAGGACGTATCTGTTTCCGTGCCGGAGGAGGCAGACGGGCTGCCGGTTACAGCGATCAAAGGGGCATTTGCCGGAAACACTGCCGTACAACTGGTGGACCTGCCGAAAACCGTGACTGCGGTTTCCTACGGCACCGGCGGCATCGGGGCATTTGAAAACTGTACCGCTTTGCAGGCGGTTTCTATGATCCTGACTTCCCGCGTGGAATACCACTCGTTCCGGAACTGTTCTGCGTTGCAGACTGCCACGCTGCCGCAGACAGTTACCCTTGTGGGAGCAGGTGCTTTTGCGGCGTGTACCAGTTTGAACACGCTGCGTGTTTATTCCAATGACTGCACCTTTGGGGCAGCATCGGCAGTTCCTGCGGAAACAGTGCTCTACGGCTATGCGGGTTCTACCGCACAGGCTTACGCGAAAAAGTATGACCGGACATTTCTGCCGTTCGGGACTGTGACGACTGCCGCAACCACAGCTGCAACTGAAACGACAACGACCACTACACAGACGACAACTACGACCCGAGCGACAACACAGACCACCTCTGACAGCACCACTGCAACCACGACAGCAACAACTGTCACTGCCGGAGAGATTCTGCTGCCGGAGGTGGGGGACTGTAACAATGACGGCGTGTGCAGGGTAGATGATCTGGTGCTGCTGAATCAGTATCTGCTGGGCAGCGTACAGGGCAGCGAAGTGCAGCGACCCGCGATGGACTGTAACGCAGACGGCACAGTGGACAGCAGGGACAGCCAGCTGCTGGCGATGTTCCTCATGCAGCTGATCCCACGGCTGCCGGCATAACAACGGTATTGCCATAATGAAAAGGCACAGCTTCCGAAAAAGCTGTGCCTTTTGTCATATCATGAAATGGTTTGCAAATGATTGTGAAGACAGGTTCTGAGATCAGCCGTTGTACGGCAACGTCTTGACGAGGTTTACAATGAACTGCATCAGAACAGTTGCATCATCAGAGCTGATTTCGCCGTTGCCGTTGCAGTCTGCATTCTTGTTCGCTGCGGTGTCCAGCTGTACCGAACCGGCAACTGCCTTGTTCAGCAGAACACAGTCGGTAACATCTACACGGCCGTCCAGATTGACATCGCCGTACAGAACAACACCGGCAGGAACCGTTTCAGTTGTACCGCTGTTGCTGCCTTCTGTCGTCTTGGTAGTATCCGTTGCCACCGGAACAGTGGTATCCGTTGCCACCGGAGCGGTGGTGTCTGTTGCTACCGGAACGGTGGTATTTGTAGTCGTGATCGGATCCAGCGAATCAAATGTGATGTCGTTTGCGTTTGCGTAGTCCTTTGCGGCAGTGCTCTCATTGCCGGTAATGGTCATATCATTGCCCTTTACAAGCGTATCCTTTTCCACTTTGTAGCCGAATGCATTGCTGCCGATAGAGGAAACGTTTTTCGGAATGGTGACATTTGTGAGAGAATCGCAGTCTACGAATGCACACTTGTCGATCGATTCCAGAGAATCCGGAAGCTGAATGCTGCTCATAGAAGTGCAGCCGCCGAAGGCGTACTGTCCCACCTTTTTAACGCTTTCCGGAACGGTAACATTGTCCAGTTTATTGCAGCGGTAGAACAGGTAGTTATCCAGATTGGTAACGCCGTTGCCGATGGTGACATCGGTCAGGTTGGCATTGTTGTAGAATGTCCACTTGCCGAGATCGGTCACAGAGTCCGGAATAGTGATTTTGGTAACATTGGTGCACTCTGCAAAGGCACTCTGTCCCAGCTTGGTGACGGTATCCGGAATGTTGACTTCTGTCAGACTGGTGCAGCCGTAGAATGCAGAAGCACCGATCGAATTAACATTTGCTCCGAACTTGACATCATTCAGGCTGGTGCAGCGATAGAACAGGTTGTCACTGATCTTGGTCAGAGAATCCGGCAGGACAATGCTTTCCAGAGAACCGCAGCTGTAGAATACGATCTCGTCCACCTGCTTCAGTGTCTGCGGCAGTGTTACGGATTTCAAGTTGCTGCAATAAGCGAATACGCCGGATTTGATCGTGGTGATGCTGTCCGGAATTTCAATGTTTTCCAGACCGCTGTATGCAAAGGTGTCCTTTCGCAGGGAAGTCATGCCGGAGGACAGCTTGACAGTTTTCAGATTCTGGCAGTGGCTGAATGCTGCTGTTGCAACATTAGTCACACTGTCCGGCAGTTCGATAGAAGACAGACCGGAATAAGTAAAGGCATTTGCGTTGATTCTGGTGCAGGAGCTTTCGGGGAACTGCACAGTGTCCAGACTTGAACAGCCGTAGAATGCATTAGAACCGATGCTCTGTACGCCTTCTTCCAGAACGACAGTTTTCAGCTTTGCACAGTTTGCAAACATGGTAGAGCCGATGGAAGTCAGATTTCCGGGGATCGTGATGGATTCCAGAGATGCACAGTAGGAGAATGCATCGTCACCGACAAAGTACAGGCTTGCCGGCAGCTTGATGTCTGTCAGGTTGGAGCAGGAGCAGAACGCACCGCCGTTAATGGAAGCCACGCTGTCCGGCATGCTGACGCTGGTCAGATTGGTACAGCCCAGAAATGCGTTTGCACCGATGCCCACCATACCGTCCGGCATGGTGACGGTCTGCAATTCCTTGTTGCCGTAGAATGCAGCCGCAGCAATAAAGGTTACCGGATAATCTTCTTCGTCCTCTTCGTCATAAATGGTATCCGGAATCACCAGATCAGTGGTGCCCGGCGCACAGCCGGTGATCTGTGCCTTTTTCGATACGATCTTGTAGTACAGCTTGCCGTCCTGTGTCGGTTTGCCGTCCGGAACCACAACGTCGGAATCTTCCGCATAATTCGGTGTGGGAATGGTTTCCAGACCGCCGGCAGTGCCGCTGATCGCTGCTTTCACATCTGCTGCGATCTGTGCATCGACCTGACTGGACGGCATCGGTTCTTCCAGTTCCGGCATCACTGCCGAGATCACCGTGTCGGCGGCACTCTGAGGTGCTGCATAAGCGGTCGTGCCCAGACAGCAGGGAATCAGTGCCGCAATGGCAACGATGCCTGCAATAGTTTTTCTCCAATTTGATCTCATAAGAATAAGCCCCTTTCAGTGCATGAGTATACATACGATATTTCTTACATTATAATCGATTTTATCCCTTTTGTCAATAGCTTTTTTGTAGAATTTGACAACGCTGTTTTTGTGAGGAATGACGGAAACACCGGCTGTCTTACAGAATTTTTCCACAAGTTCTTGCTTCTTTGGCAATTTTGCAACGGAATAGAAATTAGATTTGAAAACCGAAAAAT
>OLSJ01002213.1_pt1 | contig 10388 bp, 10 predicted proteins | sample 1672151 | NCBI WGS metagenome assembly OLSJ01 (sample SAMEA3136653, study PRJEB25190) | human gut metagenome | biome: human gut; feature: human-associated habitat; material: faeces | place: Austria | collected 2013 | reverse complement strand
CTAGAGCACACGGTTCATACCCGTGGTGTCGCTGGTTCAAATCCAGTTCCCGCTATTTTTTATTGCCATACATCTGTAAAAGTTGCCAGTGACAGCTTTCGGAGGTGGCAGGTTCTAAGTATATTGGTATACACAGCAAGAGAGTCGGAAAAGAATCCGGTTCTTTTTTTATGCCCAATTTACCTAACAAAGTATACAAGAAAAGTAAAATCGTTTATAATATTTTACATCGCCATGCGTTCGAAAGAAACTGCTGCCTGCAGGAACTGTCACTGCCAGTTCATTGCGGATGCTTTGGCGGATTCTACAGATATGGTAAGAACAGGAGGTTAACGAAGATGGTACCAAAGAGTAGTTTATTCATTCGCATTGTTGCGGGTGCATATGTAATATATTTAGGAGAAAAGCTGATCCACAGTTCACTTGCGGATAGACCGGAGAATTATATACTTTATATAGCGGCAGGCGTAATATTCGCATTGATTGGTCTTTACTGGCTGGTAGGATCCGGAATCAAGATGGTGAAAAAGGAATACCGGGACGACAGCATTAGGGGCCGTATGAATGAATCTGAGAATGAGACGGAAGAAGTAAAAGCAACAGAAGAACCGGTGGAAGAAACAGAAGAAAGCGCTACGCCAGAAAATGACAAACCAGTGAGATAAAAGATTAACAAAAAGATAAACAAAAATAAGGAGGAGAATATATGCGCGTAGGTATGGGATATGATGTACACAAGTTAGTAGAAGGAAGAGATCTGATCCTTGGTGGGGTGAAGATCCCTTACGAGAAAGGACTTCTTGGTCATTCGGATGCAGATGTATTATTACATGCAATCATGGATGCGCTTTTGGGGGCTGCAGCGCTTGGTGATATAGGAAAGCATTTTCCGGATACAGATCCGGCGTACAAAGGTGCGTCCAGTATCAGGCTTTTGGAAGAAGTGGGAAGAATGATCGACGAGAAATTATATGTGATCGGTAATATCGATGCAACGATCATTGCACAGCGGCCGAAGATGGCGCCGCACATTGAACAGATGCGGAAAAATGTGGCAGAGGCACTGCATATCGAGGTGGATCAGGTGAATATCAAGGCAACGACAGAAGAAGGACTTGGTTTTACTGGAACGGGAGAAGGGATTTCTTCACAGGCAATTGCAAGTCTGGATACGATCGCTAATTACAGTTACAGAGTCGGACCTTCAGAAGGTGGATGTGCCGGCTGTGGCGGATGTATGAAAGTGCAGGAAAGTTAGATAACGCAAAAATGATAAAAGCAGGCGGATAGACAGCAAATGCACAGAAGCAGATAGAAAAATAAGAGAAAAAGGGAAAAACAAAATGGAGATAAGAAAGCTGGAAACAGAAGAAAAACAGAACACGAAAAAGCTGTATGAAGAAGTGTTTTCAGAAGACAGCAAAAGTTTTGTTGATTATTATTATGAAGAAAAACTAAAAGACAATCAGATTTATGCAGTAGAAGAGGACGGAGAAATACAGGCCATGCTGCATCTGAATCCATATGAACTCGCGGTGAACGGCAGTAAAAAAGATGTGAATTATATCGTCGCCGTTGCAACGAGAGAATCTTACAGGAAACGTGGATATATGGCAGGATTGTTGAAACAGGCATTGAATGATATGTACGCAGACGGAGAGACGTTTACATTCCTGATGCCTGCATCAGAGAGCATTTATCTGCCCTTTGATTTCCGAACGGTATGTGAACAGAACCGGTCATATTATGATCCGGAGGAGGAAACAGAAGAAGGCGTGGTCATAACGGATGCAGTGAATGCGGATGCAGAAGAGATGGCGGCTTATATGGAAGCACAACTGACACAGTCATATCAGGTTTATGCAAAACGAAGCACAGCGTATTATGAACGCCTGATCAAGGAATATGCAAGTGATGGCGGAATATTAAAGATTTACAAAAAAGACGGTAAAATTACAGATATCAAGATCGCGGCAGAAGCGGAAGAGGTAGACGGCGGCAAACCAAAGATCATGATCCGTATCGTAGATGTCAGAAGAATGCTGATGTCATTGCGCCTGCAATCATTTATGGGTACATGCTTTACTGTAACGGATCCAATTATCGAAGAGAACAATCGTTGTGTGATGATCACGGGAACAGAATTCTCGGGTGTGATGCTGATGGATGGAAAGCCGGAGAACAGTGAAGGAACGATCACAGTGGGAGCACTTGCAAGCCTTGTATTTGGTGTAAAGACTGCAGAAGAAATCTGTGCGGATGGTGATGCAGTCATGTCGGAACGTATGAAAGAAGAACTTGGTAAGATCATACCATTGTCAAGGGTTTATCTGAACGAGACAGTGTAAAAAAGGAAGTGTCTTTCGTTTTTCTTTAGAATTTTCTGAAGTCCCCCTTAAGAAATGCCGGGTAATATAATAACAACAGAGGAAACAGCTGGAATTAGGAAAAAGGATGAGAAATAAGATGGAGATGAATCATGTACTGGTTGTAGAAGACGACAAGGAGATCAGAGAAGGTGTAGAGATATATCTGAAAAGTCAGGGGTATGAAGTATTCCAGGCAGCTGACGGTGTAGAAGGACTGGAAGTCATTGAAAAAGAAGACATCCATCTGGCAATTGTGGACATCATGATGCCAAGGATGGACGGAATCTCTATGGTGGTAAAGCTCAGGGAAAAATATGATTTCCCGGTGATCTTTCTTTCCGCAAAATCAGAAGAAGTGGATAAGATCATGGGACTGAATATGGGAGCCGATGATTACGTAACGAAACCATTTACCCCGATGGAACTGCTCGCCAGAGTCAACTCACAGCTTCGCAGATACCGCCGTTTTATGGAAAGGCTGGGAGATAAAGAAGAAAATTCCAGAATCCATACGATCGGCGGACTGGAGATCAATGAGGATAATGTAGAAGTGACCGTTGACGGCGAACCGGTAAAGATGACTCCGATCGAGTACAAGATCCTGCTGCTTCTGATGAAGAATCCGGGACGGGTGTTCTCTGCGGAGGAGATCTATGAGCGGGTATGGAATGAACGTGCGATCAACACCGATACGATTATGGTGCACGTCAGAAATATCCGTGAAAAGATAGAAGTAAATCCAAGAGAACCAAAATACTTAAAGGTGGTGTGGGGCGTTGGATACAAAATTGAAAAGCAGGCGTAAACTGGGAATTTTTCTGATAATTGTAACAATATTAAGTGCAGCATATGTCATGCTGTATAATTATGATGTGATTTATGAAAAAGCGGTCGAGGAAGCACAGAAGACTTATACGACGTCGCTTTCGGACAGGGAATATCTGGAAAGCTTTCTGGAATTCAGTTATATCCTTTATAATCAGGAGATATCATCCAAGACAGGAGAAGCCAAGATGTCACAGGATGAGATCAATGATGTGGCAGATGTGTGGATGGAGGATTATGAAGCATTATATCCTTATCTGGATTACCGGATCGAGGATGGATCGGGAACGGTTCTGGGACGAAGTACGGCGAATACCGGAAATGGTCTGACAGATGACAGCTTTAAAGAATATGCATTTGGTATGGTGCTGACTTACGATGAGCATGGCAACCCGGATGTGAAAGTTGTAAAGAGCGGCGAAAAGACAGCGCAGAGTATTGTTCTCAGAAAGATCATTGACAACTGGAGCGAGACGGTTGAGGACGCTACGCATGGAGAACTGAAGACGCCGAAAAACCGCACATACATCTACGGAATGAAGAAAAGCAGCATTGAACAGTATCTGAATCAATGGTACTGGTTCGGGGATGAAGCTCCGAATGATGCATGGTATATGATGCTTGCCTGCATGGCAGCAGTATGCGTGGCGGCATGGATTTTTGCACAGAGCGAGACACTGAAAATTGGTGGCGGAAAGATCTTCCGGCAGCCATTCGAGGTTGTTTTTGTTGTTGCGTCAATTACTCTTGGGATTCTGGATGATAAACTGAACTGGATCATAACCAGAGAGGAAGGCTTGCCGCAGCCAATGGATTTTGCAATCTGGGTCGGTGTATTTGCGGTCACATACTGGGTGACAACGTGTATCAGTGCGGTTCAGAAGATTGGGCTCAGAAAGTATGTCACGGAACGGACGCTGGTATGGCGGCTGTGGAAGGCGCTGAGGGAAGAAGCTCCGGCGGCTGCAGAAAGAGTCGGACGGGACGGTGGGAGACTGTACCGGAAGGTGAAAAAACTGGCCAACAGAGTATATGAGATTGTTACAGACATTGATTTTACCGATAAAGGAAGTAAGGCAATCCTGCGGATCGTACTGGTGAACTTTATCATCCTTGCTGTGACGAGTGTCTGGGTATATGGAATTATGGCACTGATCATTTATTCTGCAATCCTGTACTTTGTTTTAAAAAAATATTTTAATGAGGTGAAACGGAATTATCACAGACTTCTGGAAGCGACAAATGAGATTGCAGATGGCAATCTGGATGTAGAAATCGATGAGAATCTGGGTGTATTCGAGCCATTTAAAGAAGAAATCGAGAAGATCCAGAGCGGATTCAAGAAGGCGGTAGATGAGGAAGTAAAAAGCCAGCGTATGAAGACTGAACTGGTAACGAATGTCTCGCATGACCTTAAGACGCCGCTGACGGCGATCATCACCTATGTGAATCTTCTGAAGATTGAACAGGATCCGGAGAGACAGAAAGAATATATCGATGTGCTGGATAGAAAGTCTCTCAGACTGAAAGCACTGATCGAAGATTTGTTTGAGATCAGTAAAGCAAGCAGCAAATCCGTGAATCTGAACATTGCCAACATTGATATTGTGAATCTGTTCAAACAGGTGAAGCTGGAAATGGAAGAAAAGATCACGGAAGCGAATCTGGACTTCCGGCTGGATATTCCGGAGGATAAAGTGATCGTGGCACTGGACGGACAGAAGACATACAGGATCTTTGAAAATCTGATTGGAAATGCAGCAAAATACGCAATGCCTCATACGAGGGTATATGTGAAAATTGCGGCAGAAGACGGGGATGCGGTGTTCCAGATGAAAAATGTATCGGCAAACGAGCTTACATTTAACCCAGAGGAGATCACGGAACGTTTTGTCAGAGGGGATTCGTCAAGAAATACCGAAGGATCTGGACTGGGACTTGCAATCGTCAAAAGTTTCGTGGAGATTCAGAAAGGAAAATTCTGGATCGAGACGGAGGCGGATCTTTTTAAAGCGGAGATTCGCTGGAAACTGGTTGACAAAAAGGATGATATCGCATAATATATATTCTATATGAGAAAGACTTTGAACGGAAAGAGTAGCAGATGCGATGTGTCGAAAGAGAGAAACTGTCACCGGCTGAAAGCAGTTTTGGATTACAGCTTTTGTGAAGTGCGTCCGGGAGTCGGTCCGGTGAAAAAGATGAAAAGTGTCATAGCCGGATCCGGGATTACACACGTTACGTGTACTGAGGGAAGGATACGGGTAATATAACTGTATTCTTTAAAAAGAGTGGAACCGCGGATATACTTCGTCTCTTGTGTAAAGCAGGAGACGAAGTTTTTTTGTTTCTTGTATGTTAAAGCATGCAGGTTGGGCGGTAAACTTATAAAAAGGAGAGATCATAGATGGGCATCATATCATATGTCAATGAAGAAATCCAGGTAATACGGGAGCGGGATCCCGCAATTAAGTCAAATATGGAAGTGTTCCTGTATTCCAGCTTTAAAGCGATTCTTCATTACAGAATCGCACATAAGCTCTATCTGAAGAAACATTATTTCCTTGCAAGATGGGTATCGCAACGGGCAGCAAGAAAGACCGGGATTGAAATCCATCCGGGAGCGACGATAGGAAAAGGATTATTCATCGACCACGGAAGCGGAGTGATCATTGGTGAGACCGCAGAACTTGGAGATAATATCACGCTGTACCAGGGAGTCACACTTGGAGGAACCGGAAAGGAACAGGGAAAGAGACATCCGACGTTAGAAGATAATGTCATGGTCAGCGCAGGGGCAAAAGTACTTGGTTCTTTTACCATTGGAGAAAATTCCAAGATCGGGGCAGGATCTGTCGTATTAAAAGAGGTACCGCCGAACTGTACGGTCGTAGGTGTGCCGGGCAGAGTTGTTAAAATGAATGATGAGAAGATACCGAGACTCGACATGGATCAGGTACATCTGCCGGATCCAATTGAAAATGATATCAGAGCCCTGCAGGAAGATAATTTAAGAATGCACAGACAGATCCAGGAGATGGAAAAATGTATGCAGTGCTTAAAAGAGAATCCGATACCGGAAGAAAAAAAGGAGGAAATATCAGAAAATGAAGATATTTAATACAATGACAAAGAAAAAAGAAGAATTTGTACCTTTGGAAGAAGGAAAGGTAAAGATGTATGTATGCGGACCTACCGTATACAATTTCATCCACATCGGTAATGCAAGACCGATGATCGTATTCGACACTGTAAGAAGATATTTTGAATATAAAGGATATGATGTAAATTACGTATCAAACTTTACGGATGTAGATGACAAGATTATCAAGAAAGCCATTGAAGAAGGCGTAACAGCCGACGAGATTTCCAAACGTTACATTGCAGAGTGCAAAAAAGATATGGATGGTATGAACATCAAGCCGGCAACCAAGAACCCTCTGGCAACCGAAGAAATCTGTGGTATGGTAGATATGATCCAGACACTGATTGACAAAGGATTTGCTTACGAGAAGAACGGTACCGTATATTACAGTACAAGAAAGTTCAAAGATTACGGTAAACTTTCACACAAGAATCTGGATGATCTGCGTTCCGGTGAGCGTTCCCTTCTGGTATCAGGAGAAGATGAAAAAGAAGATCCACTGGATTTCGTGCTCTGGAAACCGAAAAAAGAAGGAGAGCCAGCATGGGAGTCTCCATGGAGCGAGGGACGTCCGGGATGGCACATCGAGTGCTCAGAGATGTCTAAGAAATACTTAGGCGAGCAGATCGACATTCATGCCGGCGGCGAGGATCTTGTATTCCCACATCATGAAAATGAGATCGCACAGAGCGAAGCTGCCAATGGCAAAGAATTTGCAAGATACTGGATGCACAATGCATTCCTGAACATTGATAACAGAAAGATGAGTAAATCTCTCGGAAACTTCCGTACCGTACGTGAGATCAGCGAACAGTACGATCTGCAGGTACTTCGTTTCTTCATGCTGAGTGCACATTACAGAAGCCCACTGAATTTCAGTGCAGATCTGATGGAAGCATCCAAGAATGGTCTGGAGCGTATCGTAAATGCAGCAGATAATCTGAAGTTCCTTATGGGAAATGCAAAAGCAGAAGCAATCACAGATGCAGAAGCAGAAAACTTTGCAAAAACAGAAGAGTTTGTTGCAGGATTTGAAAAGGCAATGGACGATGACTTCAATACAGCAGATGCCGTTGCAGCAATCTTTGACCTTGTAAAATATATCAATACAACAACCGATGCAGAAAGTTCCAAAGAATATCTTCAGAAATTATTCGATCTGCTTGTGAAGTTAACAGGAGTTCTGGGACTGATCGTAGATAAGAAAGAAGAGATTCTGGACGAAGACATCGAGAAACTGATCGAGGAGCGTCAGGCAGCACGTAAGGCTAAAGACTTTGCAAGAGCCGATGCAATCCGTGATGAACTGTTAGAGAAGGGTATCATCTTAAAGGATACCAGAGAAGGAGTACAATGGAAAAGAGCGTAGAGTGGGAATTTGACACTTATATGCAGGAGATTTTCCAGATGAAAGAGGTGGATATCAAAGAATATTCACCTCTTACTTTGGCATATATCGGAGACTGCATTTATGATCTGATCATCAAAACGCTGGTGATCAATGAAGGAAACCGTCAGGTACAGAAACTGCACCAGAAGACCAGCTCTTATGTACAGGCATCCGCACAGTCGAAAATGATGCGTACGATGCAGGAACATCTGACAGAAGAAGAGCATGCCATCTATAAAAGAGGCCGCAATGCCAAGAGTGTATCGCCGGCGAAGAACCAGTCGATCACAGATTACAGACGTGCGACGGGATTCGAAGCCCTGCTTGGTTATCTGTATCTGAAAAAAGAGTGGAAAAGAATGCTGGAACTGGTTAAAATAGGTCTGGACAGTATCAAAGAACAATAAGGAGTGTCGAATATGAGTCACGATAAGAATGTACATGATAAGAAGATGCACGATAAAAAATCGTATGATAAGAAAGAAAATGAAAATATCATAGAAGGAAGAAATGCCGTCATGGAAGCATTTCGTTCCGGAAAACCGGTAGACAAGCTGTATGTACTGGACGGATGTCAGGACGGCGCAGTCAGATCCATCATCCGTGAGGCAAGAAAGAATGACACGATCCTGAACTTTGTGGAAAAGGATCGCTTAAACCAGTTGTCAGAGACCGGAAAACACCAGGGTGTGATCGCAAGTGTTGCCGCATATGAGTATGCAGAAGTAGAAGATATGTTAAAGCTTGCAGAAGAAAAAGGGGAAGATCCGTTCCTGATCATTTTGGATAATATCGAAGATCCGCACAATCTTGGTGCGATCATCCGTACCGCAAATCAGGCAGGTGCACATGGCGTGATCATTCCGAAGAGACGTGCAGTCGGACTGACGGCAACTGTGGCAAGAACTTCCGCAGGTGCGCTGAATTATACGCCGGTTGCAAAAGTAACGAATCTGGTAAAGACGATGGAAGATCTGAAGAAGAAGGGTCTGTGGTTCGTGTGTGCCGATATGGACGGCGATGTCATGTATGATGTCAATATGAAGGGGCCGATCGGTCTGGTAATCGGTAATGAAGGCGAAGGCGTGGGACGTCTGGTCAAAGACACTTGCGATTTTACCGCCAGAATCCCGATGAAGGGGGACATCGATTCCCTGAATGCATCGGTAGCAGCAGGTGTGCTGGCATATGAGATCGTAAGACAGCGGATGCAGTAAGAAAGTGAAGTACAGGCGATTGCCATAAGCAGATAAGTATAGAGTGAAATGTGGACTTCGGAGGAAAGTATGACAGAGTATAAAAAATTAACAGACGAAGAACTGATCCGCAGACTCCGCATGGGAGAAAACGGGATTATAGATTATCTGATGGAAAAATATAAGAATCTGGTCAGAAAAGAAGCCAATGCAATGTATCTGCTCGGCGGAGAGACAGACGACCTGATCCAGGAAGGAATGATCGGTCTTTTCAAAGCTGTTCAGGATTATGATGTGGATCAGGAAGCTTCTTTCTTCAGTTTTGCAAGACTGTGTGTGACGAGACAGCTCTATTCGGCAATCGAAGCTTCGAACAGAAAGAAACACAGCCCGCTTAACAGTTACATTTCTTTGTATGAAAGGGAAGATGGCGAAGGTTCTCTGATCGATATGATGGAATCAGAACATGAGACAAATCCGGAAGAACTGCTTGTCAGTCAGGAACATGCAAAGTCGCTGGAAGAACGGCTGGAAAAGGATTTAAGTGAACTGGAACGCAGAGTCTTGTATTTACACCTGATGGGGACCGATTATAAGACGATCGCAAAGCTTCTGGACCGGAGTCCGAAGACGATTGATAATGCACTTCAGAGGATCAAAGGGAAGATGCAGAAGATTCTGGAAAAGGAAAAATAGATATAATTAAAATACGATATGTCCAGAAGAAAAAAGTGTATATTTTGTAGAGTTTTTTGTATGTACAGGAAAATTACAGATTCTTATAATGATATATGCAGTAAAGGTAAAAATAGGAGGTATCGTAATGGCAAAGAAAATATTAATCACCGGAGGCGCCGGTTATATCGGAAGTCACACAGCACTGGAACTTTTGAATGAAGGATATGAAGTTGTTGTATATGACAATCTGTGCAATTCATCAAAAGAATCTTTAAAGAGAGTAGAAGAGCTTTCTGGAAAGCACATTACATTTTATGAAGGAGATGTAATGGATGAAACTGCATTGAAGGCAATGATGGAAAAAGAGGGTGTAGATGCGGTGATTCACTGTGCAGCATTGAAGGCAGTCGGAGAATCTGTACAGAAGCCATTAGAGTATTACCGTAATAATATAACAGGAACCCTGACACTTATGGATGTTATGAAACAGACAGGTGTTAAGAATATCGTATTCAGTTCATCTGCAACTGTATACGGAAGTCCGGAGGAGATGCCGATTACAGAGGAGTGCCCGAAGGGACAGTGCACGAATCCTTACGGATGGACAAAATCCATGATGGAACAGATCATGACGGATGTACAGAAGGCCAATCCAGATATGAATGTTATTCTTCTTCGCTATTTCAACCCGGTAGGAGCACATGAAAGTGGACGTATCGGAGAGGATCCGAAGGGAATCCCGAACAACCTGATGCCATATATTTCACAGGTGGCAGTAGGAAAGC
>OLSJ01002212.1_pt1 | contig 10393 bp, 6 predicted proteins | sample 1672151 | NCBI WGS metagenome assembly OLSJ01 (sample SAMEA3136653, study PRJEB25190) | human gut metagenome | biome: human gut; feature: human-associated habitat; material: faeces | place: Austria | collected 2013 | reverse complement strand
GTGAAGAATTAGATATCAAAATGATGTATATCAGCACAGACTATGTATTTAACGGGCAGGGTGAGCGACCTTGGGAACCAGATGATAAGAGAGAACCTCTTAATGTCTATGGACAGACAAAATATGAAGGGGAACTTGCTATCGAAGAACATGTAAAGAAATTTTTCACAGTCCGTATCGCTTGGGTATTTGGAGTGAATGGAAAGAACTTTATCAAAACAATGTTAAACTTAGGAAAGACACACGATCATTTAACCGTTGTCAATGACCAGACAGGGTCACCAACATACACATATGATCTTGCAAGATTGTTAGTGGATATGATCCAGACAGACAAATATGGAAGATATCATGCAACAAATGAAGGAATTTGCACATGGTATGAATTTGCCTGTGAAATCTTCAAACAGGCAGGGATGAACGTATCCGTTGCACCAGTCAGCAGTGACGAATATCCTGCGAAGGCAAAACGTCCATCTAACAGCAGAATGGATAAGAGCAAGCTGACAGCCAATGGATTTACACCATTACCAACATGGCAGGATGCATTAAGCAGATATTTAAAAGAGATTGAATATTAAAATAAAAAGGAGAACGATCATGGGAAAAATTACAGTAACACCTTGCGATATTGAAGGACTTTATGTTATTGAACCAACAGTATTTAAAGATGAAAGAGGATATTTTGTAGAAACATATAACCAGAACGACATGAAAGAAGCAGGACTTGATATGGTATTCGTACAGGATAACCAGTCTATGTCTACAAGAGGCGTACTTCGTGGATTACATTTCCAGAAACAGTTTCCACAGGGAAAATTAGTAAGAGTTGTGCGAGGAAAAGTATTTGACGTAGCTGTAGACTTAAGATCTGATTCCAAAACTTATGGAAAATGGTTCGGTGTAGAATTATCAGCAGAAAATATGAAACAGTTCTATATTCCGGAAGGATTTGCACATGGCTTCTTAGTATTATCTGATGAAGCAGAATTCTGCTACAAATGTACAGATTTCTATCATCCAGGAGACGAAGGCGGTCTTGCATGGAATGATCCAGAAATCGGAGTTGAATGGCCATTAGAAGAAGGCGTTGACTTGATCATTTCTGAAAAAGACCAGAAATGGAAAGGTTTAAAAGACACATTTAAGTTTTAATTATTACCCAGAGGGAGAAAGGGAACACAAATGAAGGGAATTATTCTTGCCGGAGGTTCCGGTACCAGACTGTATCCATTAACCATGGTAACATCCAAACAGTTACTGCCAATTTATGATAAACCAATGATCTATTATCCATTATCTGTATTAATGAATGCAGGAATCCGTGATATTCTGATCATTTCCACACCAAGTGATACGCCAAGATTTGAGTCTTTGTTAGGAGACGGACATCAGTTTGGAGTGAACTTATCTTATGCAGTGCAGCCATCACCAGACGGACTTGCACAGGCATTTATCATTGGAGAAGATTTTATCGGAGATGACAGTGTAGCTATGGTCCTTGGAGATAACATTTTCCACGGACATGGATTGAAGAAACGCCTGTTATGTGCCGCAAATAAAAAAGAAGGAGCAACTGTTTTCGGATATTATGTAGATGATCCAGAACGCTTCGGAATCGTTGAATTTGATTCTGATGGAAAAGCCATTTCCATTGAGGAAAAACCAGAAAAGCCAAAATCAAACTACTGTGTCACAGGATTATACTTCTACGATAACAATGTCGTAAAATATGCAAAAGAATTAAAACCATCTGCCAGAGGAGAATTAGAGATCACAGATTTAAATAAGATCTATCTGGAAAAAGGTGAGTTAGATGTTGAATTACTTGGACAGGGATTTACATGGTTAGATACAGGAACACATGAATCCTTAGTGGAAGCAACAAACTTTGTAAAAACAGTCGAAACACATCAGCACAGAAAGATCGCCTGCTTAGAAGAGATCGCATATTTAAATCACTGGATCACAAAGGACCAGTTATTAACAGATATCGAACCATTAAAGAAAAACCAGTATGGACAGTATTTAATGGACGTTATGGCAGGAAAATTTTTAGATAAATAAGGAGAATAGCATGAAAATATTAGTAACCGGTGGAGCCGGATTTATCGGTGGAAACTTTGTTCATCATATGGTAAACAAATATCCTGATTACGAGATCGTAAACTTGGATTTATTAACATATGCAGGAAACCTTGAAACATTAAAACCAGTGGAAGACAAACCAAATTACAAATTTGTCAAAGGTGATATCGCAGACCGTGAATTTATCATGGATTTATTTGAAAAAGAAAAATTCGATATCGTTGTAAACTTCGCAGCAGAAAGCCATGTAGACCGTTCTATTGAAGATCCATCTATTTTTGTAAAAACAAACGTAGAAGGGACAGTCGTACTGTTAGATGCAGCAAAGAAATACGGTGTAAAACGTTACCATCAGGTATCTACAGATGAAGTATACGGAGATCTGCCATTAGACCGCCCAGATTTATTCTTCACAGAGACAACACCACTGCACACATCAAGCCCATACAGCAGTTCCAAAGCAAGTGCAGACTTATTTGTATTAGCTTACCACAGAACATTTGGACTTCCAGTGACGATCTCAAGATGCTCAAACAACTACGGACCATATCATTTCCCAGAGAAGCTGATTCCACTAATGATCAGCCGTGCCTTAGCAGACGAAGAACTTCCAGTCTATGGAAAAGGTGAAAATGTCCGTGACTGGTTACACGTATCTGACCACTGTGAAGCTATTGATCTGATCATCCACAAAGGAAAAGTCGGGGAAGTTTACAATGTAGGTGGACATAACGAACGTACTAACTTAGAAGTTGTAAAGACAATCTTAAAAGCGTTAGACAAACCAGAAAGCCTGATCAAATTCGTAACAGACCGTCCAGGACATGACATGCGTTATGCGATCGACCCAACAAAACTAGAGACAGAACTTGGATGGGAACCAAAATATAACTTTGACACAGGAATTGCACAGACGATCGAATGGTACTTAAATAACAAAGAATGGTGGCAGAACATTTTATCTGGAGAGTATGCAAACTATTTCGATAAGATGTACGGAAACCGCTTATAGGAGTCTGTATGAGAGTACAGAAACAGACAAAACGAGTGTTATACTGGGGGATAACACTCGTTTTGATGATTTTGATTTTTTCATTTTCTGCAAAGAACGGCACATCCTCAGCAGGGATGAGTATCGGATATGCGAAAGAACTTGCAAGGATCCTAAGCTTTCTTGGATTTTTCCAGATTCATTCTAATGCTGATCTTATGATGCATGCAGAAGCGGTGCATACGTTTGTTAGAAAAACAGCACATTTTACGGAATATGCAGTACTTGGATTCTTTACTTATAAGGCGGTGTCATGTGATGTGCTAGATCGAAAGAAAGCAGTATTGACCGCACAGTTGATTTCTACAGGATATGCATCAACAGATGAGATTCATCAGATGTTTGTTCCAGGACGAGAAGGAAAAGTATTTGATGTGATGATTGATAGCTGTGGGGCGTTTTGTGGAATTATGGTATCTTTGATCACGCAGAAATTGATAGAGAAAAAGAAAGGAAATCAGATTTAAGATGTCTGATTTCCTTTCTTTTTCATGCTCACTAAGCTGGAATCCAATTCCCGATCCATTTTTTTGTTGTTTGGTTATATTTTCTTTTGTATAATTTCCCGTTCATAGTTTTATATTTCCAAACGATGACATCGCCGCTGTATACAGAGGAATCTTCTTCTGAAACAGCAATGGAAGGTTCGCTTACGGTATCTTGGGCTGAGACGATTGAGCCAGAAAATACACCAATAGAGATAAAACTAAGTAAGAATAGAAAAATAAATTTATTTAATGTTTTCATAAAATTTCGTAGCCTCCTTTTTGCTAGAATATATTTTAGGACCTTTATAATCTTCAGGGTTTTCAATGATTCCTGAATTTATAAAAGCATCTTCATGTTTGACATACAAATCATAGCCCTTTCCATCTTTTCGCTTTATATAAAAAGAATTACTGCTGTCAGGTTTATCAAAAATAACAGTGCCATCATTGTCATAGCTTGGAGCTGGCGAACGTGGCTGAAAGATAAAGCACAGCGAAAGGGTGAACAATAAAGAAATAGATCCAATATGTATAAATTGTGAAAATAAATTTCTGCGAATCTTTGGACTATCATTGATAAGATCGCATCTTTTCTCAATGTTTAAAATCGTACCTTCCTGAAAATGCAGTGTTGGAAGGGTGTGGAACGTATGAGTCTGTTTGGAAGTATTGAGAAGACTTAACATATAATTTGTTCTTGTAAGTTCATCTCTGTCTTTGGTAAGTCGGATATCATTTGCATATTCCGCAGTATCTTTGATCAGACGGCGAATCATATAAGAAAGAGGATTCCACCAGTAGATACATACAACGAGTTCCCAGAAAAAACTCTTCCATAAGTCATGGTGTAGATAATGATTGAGTTCATGCATAAAAATAAAACGCAGATCCTGATCACTGTATTCTCTGTCAGGAAGAAGGATCACTGGATGGATCAGACCAGAAATTGCAGGACTAGAAAGGCCAGGCACCTGATAGATTAAAATCTGCTTCGTACAATGATATTCTTCCAAAATATCAGAAAAGATTCTTAATATTCTTATGTCATCGAGAGGGTCTAACTGATGAAGTAAATGACGATAGCGAACAAGTTTATAGAAATATAAAGCAAGTCTTAAACAACTTCCAAAGCAAAAAACGATCACAAGGATTGTCAGAAATTCCACAGATAAAATCTTCACCCTTAAAAGATCAAAAAGAAAAGGAAGAATTTTATGGGATTCAACATTTGCTGCAAAATGAAAATTCCAAGGTAAAAGCATACGGATTATGACAACTCCGACAGCAAGATAAATCACAAAGGTTCCGTTCCTTAAGATAAATCGTTTGCTTCTACAAAATACATAAAGATAAAGCATCATCAGACTGCTAAAAAGACAGCAGCTAAATACGGAACCATAATTCGCAGGTGTCATATCAAGACTTCCTTTCTAGAATTTTCTTACGTTCCTCTAATTTCTCCTGTAAACGTTCGATCACTTTAATATCATTTTCAGACTCCACATATTGAAGAAGTATATTAGAAGATAAAAGATCTTTCAGTACTCCGTTGATATTCTCAGAAGCATAATCTTCAGAGGAAACAACAGGAATATAACGTCTGGTTAAAACTTTACCACTATATACAATGTCGGAAACTTCAATATAGTTTTTCTTAAGTAGAGAACGCAATGCAGATTGAACGGAATTCAGATTCAGTGAAGGATCAAGTTGAACAAAATCAGAAGCGATCATAGGCTCTTTTTTGTCCCATAATGTTTTCATGATATTTAATTGTGATGGTGTTAGTTTTTTGTATTTCATAGGTTATCAACTCCTTAGGTATATTTTATATGAATATACGAATATTTTCAATAGAAAAAATAAATTTAATATATCTAACTATTTTAAATTGAAATAGTTGTTGAAAAAAGAATTGTGATATAGTAAAATGAAAAACGAAAACAATAAAATATTGATACATGGTAGGTGGGGTATTATTGGAAATTTTAATAATACCCCTAATTTAGAAGGCATCATTTAATCGGAAAGAGGGGAAAAGGTTATGGACATTAAAAAATCCATGGAATACAAAGGCTGGCAACCGGTCTATCTGCACACAGCAGATAGCAGTATCACATGGATAATATTATAGTAGCAGATACAAGAATAAGAAGCAAATAGATATGATAAAAAAGAAAAGGAATTATTAAATATGAGAAAAAGTTTACCAAAGAGACTGCTCGCATTGATCTTGATTATAACAATGATTACTACAACAGCCGAATGGTCACAGATTGCAACAATGACACGGAAAATCTATGCATCTGAGAAAACAGAAAATACAAAGATAGAATCTAAAGAAGTAATAAAAGGTGAAAACACAAAGAATTCTACAACATTTCAGCTCTCAAATGGAAAGAAACAAACTATCTTTTACGGCCAGGATGTCCGTTTTGAAACAGACAATGGAACATTAAAAGATTATGATCCAACACTCGTAAAAGTAGAAGATTCAAAAAGCGAGAACGGGAACAGCTTAAAAGACTATGCCTATGAAAATGAAACAGGGGATAAGAAACATTATCTGCCAAAGAAACTGACAGACAAGACCCCGGTTTTGATGGAAAATGGAAAGTATGAGATCTCTTTCGCACCGATCTATGGAGAGGACGAAAAGAATACAGATAATACAGATACAGATAACACAACAGATTCAAAAGATCAGTCAGATAACCAGACATCCAAAGCTGTGGAACAGGCAGTCGCACAGGCAGATCAGGCAGTCCGTGCAGTAACAGACGGAACATCAGAAGATACAGAAGCAACAGACAAAGACGATCAGGAAGATGCTCTCACATCAGTAAAGAAATTAACACGTACCGGACTGGAAGAAGAAACGGTGGAAGATGCACAGGGAAATACCGAGGAAAAACAGGTAAAAGTCTCATATGAATCAGAGAAGAAAGACTGCACATTTTCCTATGAATCCCTGAATACAGGAGTGAAAGAAAGCATTGTCCTGACAAAAGCACCCGAAGGAAACGTTCTGAAGTTCCATTTTAAAGCCAAGGGACTGACACCAAAGAAAAATGCAATGGATGGCGGCATCAGCTTTCTGGATGAGGAGACAGATGAGATAGTTGCATCTTTAGAAGCTCCAAATATAAACGATGCAACAGGAAAAGCATACAGTGAGAAACTGTATTATGACATTGAACCGGATGGAGAAGAAGATTCCTATCTTCTGACACTGCATCTGGATGAAGATTACTTTCAGGAGAAAGACCGGGAATATCCGGTAACGATCGATCCGACCGTATCATGGACCGGTTCCACAAACTTCTGGGATGTCTATGTGATCAACGGATCTTATAAGAACACAAACTTCTATGACAGCGGCATCACAGCCATGATGGCAGGAAAAGCAAAACAGGGAGTTTACCGTACCTATCTCCGCTTCAAGGATTTTACCAAGAAGATCGAGGGAAAATACGTGGACAGTGCGACACTTACCATGTATGAGACAGGAAACAGCCAGAGCGGACAGACGATCGAGGCAAGGAGAGTCACAGGAGGATGGACAAGATCCGGATTAAAATGGAGCAACCGTCCGGGATACAGCACCAACTATGGAAGTGTGAAGACAACAGGAAAAGCCAGGAAAGGAAGAAGCATCAATCTGACCCAGTACGCAAGGGAGTGTGCTTCCGGGAAGATCACATCTTACGGAGTGATGTTAAAGAACTCTGATGAGACAAAGAGCTATGGGCAGTTCTATGGTTCAAGGGCTTCCGCAAACCGTCCGAAACTGTCAGTCACTTACTATGACGGACCAACAACAGCAGCCAGTGCATCTGCGACACCAAGATATGTTGGAAAGAATACGCATTCGATCAAGCTTGCATGGACAGGGATCAATGCAAAATCATTAAACAGAGTGGAATACCGTCTGGCAACATGGGTTAATAACGCGGAAGGAAATTCAAACTATGTGCCATATTCCAGTTCGACAAAGATCGGAACAACATCCAGCGGATCAGCCACTATCAACAGCGATAAGTGGGCAGAAGGAGATTATAAGATCGTCGTCCGTGGAGTGGACAACGGATACATCAATGGATATGGAAAAGGGGCATGGTTTACGATCGACCGTACAGCACCGGCATTTGCAAGTGATCCGGAGATGACATCCGGAAAGACAGCAGCCAGTCCGTCCAGCCAGACAAATCCGGTACTGAAGATCACAGGAAAAGATGCGAACCTTTCTTATATCAAATATAAAGTAGATAATGCAGCATCTTATACGAAAGGAGCAGGTTTCAACGGAACAACATCCCAGACAACGATCAAACTTCCGATCAGCCAGGGTGTTACAGATCAGACATTTAAGATCCAGGCAGTGATTGTTGACAAGGCAGGAAATGAAAGTGCAGCAAAGACGGTCAACTATTATTATATCGATAATTCCAAAGCATCCGATTATGCACCGGAAGATGGAAACGTCCAGAATCACTATGGAAAGAACACGATCAGCTGGAAGAAAAAAGAACTTCCAAACAGTATCAGTTATGCCGTTTATCGTGGAAAGAGCGAAGACTTTACACCATCGAAAGAAAATCTTGTGAAGGCATCCATCAGGGACTCCTATTGTACAGATACCGAAGTTACAGATGGAACCCAGTGGTATTACAAGGTGTGCGCACAAAAAGTTACAACAAAGGGAGAGGTAAACAGTACCAGTGCATATGTAACGATGAGATCACAGGTTTCGATCGACAAGGCGGAATACAGCCGCTGGCTTGGAAGCAGGGATTACCGTGATACAGCAGAGATCAGCACACCGACAGGAAGCGGAACGATCGACAAGGGAAGCGGAAATCTTACCTACGCAAACACGGATTTTGAGATCAATACCGGGGTGATGGGATTATCCCTTACAAGAACTTATAACAGCCAGTCAGACAAACAGGGAATGTTTGGAAACGGATGGTATGACAGCTTTCACAGGGAATTATATCATGTTGGAGATCAGGTGGTCTTTCAGGACAGCGATGGAAGCTGTCTGGCATTTGAGAAGAACGGGGACAGCTATACCTGTGAAGAAACCAAAGAATATACGTTGGAAGAAGAACCGGAAGAACAGGAAAAGACTTATGAACTGGAAGAAAAAACAGAAGCAAAAGAAGAACAGGAAACAGTAAAGAAGACCATTTCCTATCAGTGGATACTCATGGATAAGGACCAGAACATCACACGGTTTGATGCGAATGGAACGATGGTTTCACAGGAAGATGCAAACGGAAACTTCCTGCTATATGAGATGGATGAAACAGGGCTGTTAAAGACTGTGACAACAGACAAGAACCAGTCCCTTAAGATGCAGTATAATGATCAGAACCTGTTAAAAGAGATCGAACTTGCAGATGGAACAAAGATGCAGTATACCTACGATACAGCAGGAGATCTTACCAATGCAGCCCATGTGTCAGCGGACGGAACCCAGTCTGTACAGGAACCATATGCTTATGATAAAGAACATCATATGACAGCCATAACGGATGCAGAGGGAAATGATTATGGTGTTACATATGAAGGGGAAAAGGCAGTCCGTTTTACCAAACCGGACGGAGAATACCAGCAGATCACATATGGGGATGGAACAACCACAGTATCCCTTCATAAGAATGACGGAACAAAGATATCCGAAGATTCCATGACCTATGAGAAGAACAGCGGAAAGCTCTTATCTTCCACAAATGGGAATGGAGTTAAGACGACATACCAGTATGAGAACACAGAGAATCCGCTGTTGCAGACAGGAACTGAGACAACCGTATGCTATCAGACATTAGAAAACAATCAGGTAAACTTTAAGAATGATGTAAAAGTAACGACAACAACATCCTATGACAGCAACGAAAACGTAGTGGAAGAAGTGGATGAGACAGGGCAGGTAACAAGCACAACCTATGGAACAGGGAAAGAATTCAGTCTTGCACAGACAGAAGTGATCAAAAACAGTGAGGGAGAAACTACTTCAGACACAACCTATGATTACGATGATCATGGAAATACGATCCTTGAGTATGAAGATATCGGAGATACCAAGACGGAGTATACATATGATGAGGATGGGGAAGTCAAAGAAGAACAGTCCTATGAGAATGTTAAGTCAGAGGGGGATGCCGGAGTTCTGACGTCCGAACAGACAACACAGAAAGAAGAAGCAGACCACAAAGTCAGTGAGACAGTAACAAGCACACAGGGAGAAGTGACACAGGAAGATACAACCTCCTATGATGCGATGGGAAGGGAAGTTTCAAGTACGGACCAGAATACAGGAGAAGTGACAACCATCACCTATGATTTTATGGGACGTGCAGTAAAGACAGAAAGATCCCTGAAAGATCAGGAAGGAAAGGATATCGTCCAGACAGAGATAAAGAGCTATAATGCAAACGGATCAGTCACATCAGAGACGAGCAGTGCAGGAGTTACAATCAAGTATACTTATGATAACAGAAACCGTGTAACTACCACAAAGGAAGAAGCAGACAATAAGACAAAAACAACAGAAACTTCTTATGGATATGAAACTGCCGTGATCCATACCCTGACAGGAACAAAGACCTATAAAGATCTTCAGGTACAGACAACCAGAGTCAATGGAACCGTGACAGACAAGACATGGACAGACCATGCAGGCAATGCAGTCCGTACCTTAAGCAACGGTATCTATACGGATCATGTCTTTACCGAAGATGGAAAAGAGATCGCAGCGGTT
>OLSJ01002206.1_pt1 | contig 10412 bp, 7 predicted proteins | sample 1672151 | NCBI WGS metagenome assembly OLSJ01 (sample SAMEA3136653, study PRJEB25190) | human gut metagenome | biome: human gut; feature: human-associated habitat; material: faeces | place: Austria | collected 2013 | reverse complement strand
CGCCCGGGAGGGCGACGGCTTTGCGCACCTCGACGACGCGCTGCGCCTGCTGGGCGGGCGCGTCGCGCGAGCGCAGCCTCGCCAAGGGCTCTTCGAAGCACTTGCCCATCAGGTAGTCCGACGCGCTGCCCGCGCGGCTCGCCGCCTGCATGAGCTCGGAGACGGGGTTCTCGAAGCCCTTGCTCCAGCTCGTGAGGTACGCGACGTGGTTCTGCCAGTAGCCGCTCTTGGCGAGAGCGTCGTCGCGTCCGAGCGCGGGAAGGTGCAGGCCCAGCTCGTTCGCGGTGAACAGGCTCGACAGCTCCGCCGTCAGCTCCTCGCGCGCGTACTCCTGCGAGCCGAACGTCCCGTTCATCGCCCGGTCGAGCCTTTCCGCCGCGCCGGTGGCGTGGCTCTGCTCGTGCAGGAGCACCCGTCCCATCGAGAGCTCGGATGCGAACTGCGCGCGCTCGGGGACGATGATCGTGTCGCGCGACGGGATGTAGCAGGCGTCGTCGCCGGGGCGCTCCTCCACGCGGCAGGGCGAGTTGTCCTCGAGGAAGTCGATCAGCTCGCTCGCGCCGACGATGCCCTGCGGCGGCTCGTAGGGCGCGATGCCCTCGATGTCGGATGCGTTGAAGAGGTTCCACGACCCGACCACCACGAACTTGAAGGCGATGTTCGGATCCTCCTCGACGGCCTTCCACTCCTTCGGCGTCTTGGGCTGCTTGATCCTCTTGTCCGGGTCGCGCACGTCGAAGGCGATCTTCATCCACTTCTCGATCGGGTAGGAATGGCATCCCTTGGAGACGCGGTAGCCCTCCCCCTTCGCCTGGTTGAACGTCATGAACCGGGGGTCGTCGAGGCCGCGCGAGCGCATGTAGAACGTCAGCAGGAGGGCGTTGCGCCCCCGGTAGACCGTGCCCGTCTTGGGGTTGTGCGGCGCGGGGAAGCTCCAGTCCTTCTGCCAGTCCATGCCCCCCTTCTCCATGTCGGCGAGCAGCTGGGAGAAAAGCGCCTCGCGCGCTTCTTTGATCTTGTCCATTGACATGCGGCATCACGCTCCCGTGAAGTCTCGGGCCCACGTGCCGGATTGGAACACGCACCAGCCGAAGGCTATGAACACGCCGATCGAGAAGAACAGCTCGATGACCCATTGGATCGCGGAGTCGATGGACGAGGGCACGACCGTGGTCGCGGAGAGCGTGCTGATGAAAACCCCCATCATCACGAAGAGCAGGGACAGTATCGCCCCCGCCATGAGCACGGCGGAGAACGCCTTGATGAAATGGGTCGCAACCGACCTCCCGCCGTCGGACACGAGCGTGGCGAGCGGCAGGGGCGCAAGGCAGATGTAGACGTAGATCTGGATGCAGCGGACGATGACCGTGATGTTGGCGAGCACGATCACGAAGAGGACCACGCATTTGACGATGAAGGCGACGAGCAGCATCATCAGCAGCACGCCCCAGTTCTCCACGCTGTCCGGAACCGCGTTGGCGGCGTAGGCCATCTGCGTGGCGGGGCTGTTGGCGATCGAGACGATGAGGAACCGCACGATGTCGAAGGCGAGCTGCATGAGCGCCCACGACCCGTCGACGATCGTCTTGGCGAACGCGAACCCGATGAACACCATGCACAGCTGCCACAGGTCGACGCCCGTCTCCGCCTTGTTCATGTTGGATATGACCTTGCCGAGGCCCACGAGCAGGAACACGAGAAGGACCACGTTCGCGACCGTGATGGTCACGGTGTCGTGGATGTTGCGGAGCACGTCCACGACACCGGGGATGACGTCGTTCAGGTCCTGGGTGAGCATGTTCGACTTGGTGAAGGAGTCGATCGAGGCGGTGATGGTCGCCAGCTCGAAGTTCACGGCGCCGCGCAGGCCCTCCTGTATGGTCGACGCCGCCGCCTCCAGTATGTCGCCGCCCGCGAAGAACGCCCCGATCACGCCGGCGCCTACGATGATGGGGATGATCGGGAGCGCGGACGCCTCCTGGGGGTTCGCAAGCTGGCCGACGACCATGATGCCCGCTATGGCTGCGGCGAGAATGGCGCACGAGGCCGCCTGATGGTCGAGCACCCATACGAAGGCGGAGCACGCGCGGTCGGCGAACCCCCGCTCCTTGGGCGGCTTCGACGGGTCGTAGCCGGTCTCCGCGGCGATCTCCCTGCCGACCGCGTTGGCGCGCGCCTCTGCGGCGAGCAGCGGGAAGTAGGAGTCCACGATCGAGCCTATCACCCTCATGCCGCACCCCCGATCATGCCCCTCAGGCCGGCGGAGCACGCCTGCAACCCGAGCGTCATGGCCACCGACAGCCCGATGGCGGCGAGGAACAGCGCGATGCAGACCGGAAGGAGCTGCTCTTTGCCGACCTTCCGCCCTTTCAGGCGGTCCTTGACGTTTCTGAATCCCATGCCTTTCTCCCCTCTTGTCATTGGAACGAGACTTCCCCGGTTTCCATGGACACGTCGGCCTCGACGGTCGTCTTCGCCGAATCGTCGAGCTCGAAGGCGAGGACGGCCCTACCGCTTCCGAAGTCGACTTCGGCGCGCCCGTCCCATGTCGCCTTCGTGGCGGTCGGGGCGATCTTGGCCACGTGCTCCTCGATCGCGCGCGCTACGCTTTCCGCTCCCTTCTCGCCGCCGATGACGCCGTGGGCGGCCGACAGGTCGCTCACCTCGACGCCGCCGGAGCGCTTGACGAGCCGGTAGCTCTTGGAAAGCGAGAGCCCCGAGCAGGAGAGCTCCCACGGCAGGTCGCCCGCGTCGGCGGAGCGCGCCTGGGAAAGCGTGAATATCGCCTCGCCCGATTCCAGGAGCGCCGAGCCGGTCCATGTGTCGACCGACCCGCCAGAGCCGTCCGACTTCGCCTCGTGCTCGACGGCGGTTATCGCGAACGGCTGCGCCTTCGATTCCTCGCCGGCCCGTTCGACGACGCCGCCGCGCGAGAACTCCGCGTAGGACCCCCCGGTCGATTCCCACAGGTTTCCTTCGAGGATTTCCGCGACGTATTCCGCATCGGAGGAGTAGGAGGCGACCGCCTTTTGCTGGTCGTCGTCCAGCTCGACGGTAGCAGGCGCGTCTGGCGAATCATCCTCTTCCTGCTGCTGCGCTTCGGCTTGCGCCGCCTCGCGCGCCGCCTCGGAGGAATCGACCCACGACCTCCAGAGGCACGCGAGCGCGACGAGCACGACCGCCGCGACGGCTATTGCTATGGCTTTCTTCCTCATGGCTCGCTTCCCTTCGTTCATGACGCCGACAGATCGATGCCGCTCATCCATCCCACGTAGGACGGGGCGGCGGTGTAGACGCCCAGCCAATCGTCGATGGTCCTGTCGATGACGCCGCCGACCTCGTTGCTCCTGATGATGCCGCCGCCGACGTAGATGCCGATGTGGCCGATGCCCGGAGCGGTGCTGGAGCTGGGGGTGACGACGATCATGCCGACCTTGACGGCCGATGCGTCGAGGCGGGCGTGGCAGAACTTCATGTAGTCCGATGCGCGGGGCAGCCTGGGCGCGGCGATCCCGGTGTGGTCGAACACGTTGCAGACCCATTTGGCGCACCAGCCGCCTCCGGCGAAGGGCTCGATGCGCGCTTGGTCGGCGATGCGCTTCTGGGCATCCGTCGCCGAATCGTAGTCCTGCCCCTTGCCGCCCGAGGCGATCTGCTGCTCCCACTCCTCGACCGTCATGGTGTCGAGCGCGCGCAGCCCCCACTCGTCCATGATCCGCTTGAGCTTTTCCACGTAGGCCGAGTCCGTCGCCCAGCCCGCGTCCTTGAGCCCTTCGGCCATCTTGTCCGAGCTGTGCTCGGCGATCGCCTGCTGGATGAGGGCGTTCCCGGCGTAGCGCGAGCCTTGCAGGAACACGCGGCTGCGGAACGTTATGCACGCCTCGTCGCTCTTGAACACGATGAACTCGGCTGTCACCTGGGTTGTCTGGCCGGGCTCGTATTCCTCGCCCGTCCCCCAGGGCGCATGCCCCGCCACCTCCGGCTCGCCCTCGTAGGCGACCGACCATTTCATGCCGAAGAGGTTGTGGTCGCGGACGGCGAGCTGGCTCATCGTGTCGCCCATGCCGCTTTCGGCGATGATCTGGGCGATGGTGCAGCCTGCGGGGTGCCCGTAGTCTTCCTGGCATCGCAGGGCGGCGCGCACCATCGATGCGGTGATGTAGGGAGGGAACCCTTCGAGCGGGCCGTCCTTGGGCCTGCTCGCCTCGCCGATCACCGCGCCTACGGCGACGGCCACGGCCAAGGCGATGACGACCAGGGCCAGCGGTATGCCGACGGCCGACGACCCGCCGGCGCCGGCGGCGACCGCAGCGCCCGTTTTGGCCGCCGCCGTCCTGGTTGCGGAGAGCCTGGCCTGGACGGCATCGACCGCGCGCGCAGCGGCGCTCTTGCGGCGTGCGGCGGCGCGCACCAAGGCGTGCCTGCGCTCCCTCTCGAGCTTTTCGGTCGCCTTCCTCGATGCGGCATCGGGCGCTTTGGATCCCCCGGACACCCGCGCGGCGGCAGCCGAGCCCTCCCGACCCGCGCCTGCGGCGCCGCCGGCCGAAAGGGCCTTCCCCTTGCGCAAGGCCCTGCGGGCGCGCACCCTCCCGAGCATGGAGGCCGACGCCTTGGCGGCGCGGGCCGCCGCGTCGTCGCCGGACGACGAGGCGCCGTCGCCGCCCTCGGGTGCCAGGGCGGCGGCTGCGGCGACGCTGTTTCTCAGCTTGCGCGAGAGCCTGGCCGCATCGCGCTTGCCCATCTTGAGTGCTCGCGCTCCCCCGGACGGCTGCTGATCGCTTCCGGGGCGGGCCGACTCATCCTTGAGCAGGCTCGACGCGCGGCGGGAACCTGATTTCGGGAGGGAGTCGCCGCTGCGCGAGCCCTTCTCGTCGCGAAGGAGCCTCGCGGCGCTGCGAACGCCCCGGTCGCCCTCGTCCAGAAGCTCGTGCGCCTTCGTCATCGGCATCCACCCCCTTCCATCGCCCGCGCGCCGCCTTAGGGCAGCACCGTCTTCTTCGCCTGCTTGTACGGGTCCGTGTTCCAGATCCCGTAGAGCAGGTTGTCCTTCGGGATGGTGTTGCGCATGGCGATCTTGAGCCCGTCTGCCACGACGAGCCCGCTGCCCGGCTCCGAGGACGCCGCGATGCGGGATTCCTGCGATTTCGACAGGTGAAACGTCTCGCTTATGAGGGAGACGTTCTTCGCCTGCTGCGGCAGCAGCACGAACCAGCCGGAGTTCTCGAAGAGGTTGACCGCCAGCGGATGCTCGAGCACGCGGGTGGGCAGCTGCGTGACGCATATGATGTGCAGGCCGAACTTGCGCAGCTCGCTGAAGTAGTCGTCGAGCATGCGCACGGCGGCGTCGTTGCCGAAGAGTATCTGGCACTCCTCGACCAGCAGGTAGGTGGGCTTGCCGATGCGGTAGTTCGCGTAAGTGCACTTCCTCACGTGCTGGAGCGTGCTCATCATCCCGAGCGTCTGCATGGTCTTGCCGAGGTCGCTCATGACGTAGAGGTTGAAGTAGGCCGAGGTGCGGACGTTGGTCTGTCCGGCGAAGGAGTCCATGGAGCCCTGCGCGTACATCTCGAGCGAATCGGCGAGCTCTTCGGCGACGGGGTTGCGCTCGTCGCGCAGCGTCGCGTAGAGGTCCTTCAGGGTGGGGCGCGTCTCCTTGCCGACGTGCGGCTCGTACATCGTGCCCAGGCACCTGTCGAGCATGGACTTCTCGCGCTGCGAGAGCATACGGTCCATCATCGACTCGAACAGGGCGATGAAGAAGTCCGTGTTCGCGCGCACGTCCTTGACGACGAGCTCGCCTGCGGCGTTGGCCATGTCCATGGGGTTCAGGCACGAATCGTGGCCGGGCCCGAAGTAGCTGATCGACGCGCCGTATCGCCGTGCGAGCTCAAGGTACTCGCCGTGGAAGTCGAACACGTGCCACTGCGGGCAGTCGGCCTCGGGGCAGGTCGCTTCTCCCGTCGCCGGGTCGATCTCGGTCCGGGGATGCTGGCTCAATGCGTATGTGATGATCGAGTTGACCGTCATGCCCTTGCCCGCGCCCGTCATGCCGAATATCCACCCGTGCGGGCTCTTGAGCTTGTCGGGGTCGATTAGGATGGCGTCGTTCGACACGCGGTCGACGCCGAGCATGAGCGAGCGCTTGGGATCGTCGGTGATGTTCTGCGAGCTGAACGGAATCATCGTGGCCGCCTCCGCCGACGTGAGCGACCGGAAGTTCTTCGGCAGGTGAGTGGTGGCCAGCGGAAGCGCGCTCGTGAAGGCGGCCTCCTGCTTCAGGGGAAGCTCTATGATGTCTATCGCCCAGGTGCTCTTCTCGTCCATGAGGATGCGGTCGTAGCGGTCGAGCTCGTCGGGCGTCGTCGCGAACACGGTGATCAGCCCTTGGAACCACGAGACCGACTGGTCGTTCTCCTGGACGAACTCGAGCAGCTCTCGGCCCTCCGCCTCCCTGTTCTCCAGGGCGGGCGGCAGGATGGTGATGTCGCCTCCCGACTTGGCGGTGCCCTTCTGGTAGTCGAAGATCTCCGCCTGCACCACGTCGATGTTCTGGCGGATGCGCGTGGAGACCTTGCCCGTCGGCTGCGGCACGTAGAGAAGCGATATGTTCATCGGGATGGGAAGCGAGCGGATCGAGCGGATGGCGCGGTCCGACAGGCTCGAGCCGAAGTCGCGGATGAGGTAGGTCTTCACGCAGCGGCCCGGCAGCATGAGGTAGCGCCTGAGCATCCGCTCCGATTCCGGGTAGACCGCCCACGAGGGGGCCACGAAGTCGCGCGCATGGCGGCGCTTGGTGCGCCGCAGCCGCTCGTAGTCGAAGCACATGGGCTCCTCGGGCCCGCGCAGAAGCGCGTGCATCACCTCCATCTTCTCCATTCCCCGCAACTGCCAGGACTTGACGTGCAGGCGCTCGAAGCGGGCCGTCAGGCTCTCTCGCGCCGCAGCGAGCTGGGAATCCGCCGATTCGTCGTCGATGGCGTCGACGCAGACCGTCACGAGGTTGCGGCGGGAGAACTCGGTCCTTCCCTCCTTCTGCCGCTCCTCGATGATGTCGTTGTACGCGCGCGCCTCCTCGCGGTTCGCGCCCGTCTCGGGCAGGAAGCGGTCCACCTTCGCCGTTTTTGCGGGCAGGTTCATGAGGTTGATCTGGAAGCACGAGCCCTCCTTGAAGGAGGTGTGCAGATCCTCGTACTTGTCGAAGATCGCGTCTTTCACGTCCTTGCGCTCGTTCTCGTAGGCGATGTCGCCGAACTCGAGGGTGACGCAGAACTTCCCTGCGGTCGTCTCGGTTATGCCCGATTCGAACAGGTGCCTGAAGCCCACGAGGTCGTTGGTGCATTGCGCGCACTGCTCGCCCGCCATGCGCTCGATCTCGCGCTTGACGCGGCGCTTGCCCTTCGGCAGGCGCTTGCCCTTCTTGGCCGCCCGCGCCAGGCTCACGCCGCACGCGGGGCAGAACGACGCGCCCTCCGGCAGCGGGTGCCCGCAGTTCCGGCACAGGGGCGCCTCGGCGCCCTCACCTGCCGCACTCGAACCCGCGTTTCCTTTCCTTCTTCCGATACGCACGGCTCACCTCTCCTTTCGTCACCTCGATCTCCTCGCCGTCCCACGCCAGCGCGTTGCCGCGCTCGTTGAGGTCGAGAAGGCGGCCGAAGAACTCCTCGGTCGGCATGTTCCAAATCGGGAAGAACCCGCACGCGACGGGGACGATCGCCGCGCAGGGCACGATGCACCAGACGACCATCGGCGGAAGCTCCAAGGCGTAGCCGAACAGGGCCGCGCAGAGCACGGCGACGAAGACGCCGTTGCGCAGCGCCTTGAGCTGGCGCGGGGTGAACCCCTTTCGCTTGCGCTCGAAGTTGTACAGGTCCTGATGTATCTTCATCGACGCCATAGGATCGCCTTCTAGGGGATCGTGATGTTCAGGCTGCCGCTCTGGGACTGGATGAAGGCCGCCGCGCCGAAGCACGCAGCCGAGGCGACGATGCAGCCGATCATGAAGCCCTCGCCGCGGCCGCCCTGGGTGTCGCTGATCTTCCCCATGGCGTAGAGGATGAGGGCGGCGAAGGCGCAGAGGATCCCCATCACCGTCGCGATCCCCGAGAGCAGGCTCGCCAAGCTGGCACCGTTCATATGACTACCTTTCCTTCGAGATGCCCTCCGGCATCTGGCTTATGGGCTTTGCGGTTGAGCCGGCGCGCCGGCGGCGCGCGTACTCGCGGAAGTCGAAGCGCCCGCCGAACGCGCAGGGAGGCTGGAGCCACGAGCGCTCGCTTTCCGGGTTGACGTAGGCGTAGAGGGGATGCTTGTACGTCTGGTACTTGTCGTCGAGGATCGGGTAGCAGCTGTGGATGAAGCACAGGAGCTTGCCCGTCGACAGGCGCGAGAGCTGCGTGGTGCTGCGCACGGCGCGCTCGGTCGATTGGATGGACTCGCCCGAGCCGCGCGTGATGCCGGCCTCCCCGAAGTTGCGCTGGAACGTGCGGCTGTAGACCGTCTCCTTGCCGACGCGCTCCGAGACCTCTTCGAGCGTGTCCTTCGTCTGCGCGCCGAGGAAGAGCATCGTCGAGCAGTTGTCGGTGATGACCTCGGCCTCCTTGTCGCCGTAGACCAAGGCGAGCTGGGCTTTGGATTGCAGGTACAGCGCGATCGAGACGTTGCGGGAGCGCACGACCGCCATGGCGCGGACGAGGATGGGTATCTTGCCCAGGTTGGCGGCCTCGTCCAACTCGAACCGCACGTGCCGGGGCAGCCTGCCGCCGTAGCGCATGTACGCCTTCTCCATCAGAAGGTCGATCGCCTGCTGGATCACGAGCGCGGTGAGGAAGTCGAACGGGGAGTCCGTGTCGGACGTGACGATGAAGAGCGCCTGCTTCTGGCCGGGGTCGCCCAGAGTGTCGAGGGCGAGCTCGTCGTAGGAGAGCAGGTCCTTCACGTCGTCGGCGACGAGGTTCACGAGCGCCGCCTGGCAGGTGACGATGACCGAGCGCACCGTCTCCTCGGCGCCCGAGGTGAACGCGCGGAAGCAGTGCAGCGCGACCGATGCGCTCCTACCGTGCGGCGGGGTTTCGGCGGGAACCCATCTGCCGCCGCGCAGCGCGCCGCGCGAACCCGAGCGCTGCGGCTCGGCGCCTTGGTAGACGCGCCCGTATTCCCACGTCTCCATGAGGACTTCGAGCGGGCTTTTCTCCGCAGGGGAGCCGGAATCGGGCAGGGCGGCGTCGAGCAGCTTCATCATCGACGGGATGGTGCGCTCGCGCTCGTCGTAGGCCTCGAACAAAAACGCGGCGAGCGACATGAGGCACAGCCGCTTGGCATCCTCCCAGAACGGATCGTTGCTGCCGGCGCTTGCGGCGTCGGTGCGGCGCAGGTTGGCCGCGAGGGTGTCTATCGTCTTGGTGAGCGCGATGCCGTCCGGCACGCGGAACGCCTTGACGCGGCACTCGATCCTGATCTTGAACTTCGAGCCGGCCCAGCTGGGGGTCAAGCCCGAAGCGTTTCGGATCCTCCACACCAGCGCGCCGCCGTCGAGCACTTCGACGCTCGATTCGAATCCGGGCTCGCACGCGATGTCCGTGCTGTACGAGATCGCTTCGAGGGCGGGATCGAGGTCGAAGCGTATGTCGGCGTCGGCCGGGCAGGGCCCGAAGTTGCCGAACTCGGCCTCGATGGCCCCCTCGGAGTGGCGGTAGGAGATGGATTTGACGGCCTGCGCGAGCTTGGCGCAACCGCTGCCCGCGCGGCGGTCGACGCGGGACTCGCCGTCGCGGTACCTTATGCCGTCGGCGGGCGGGCGCGAGACGCAGAACCCGCCCGTCTCCCCCTCCAGCCATTTGAGGTCGAGCTGGCGGCGCAGCGTCTCGAAGCCGGGATCGCCGGGATCGGTCGAACGGAGCTCTTCGGCCAGCTGCTCGCTGGACTTGGAGGTGAAGGGAACGTCGTCGAGCGAATCGCATGTCGTCTCCAAGCCGAGGCTCGCCGTGAGCTTGACGCCTCCCGCGCTGCTCGTGACCGCTCCCGCGCCCGAGGCGAGCTTGCAGCCCTTCGCCCCGCCGACCATGATGTCCGATCTTTCGCCGCCACGTTCGAAGGTTCCCGACACCGCGACCTCGATCGCCGGGGCGGGCTTGAGGTCTATGTAGCGCTCCGGGATGTAGGCGAAGGGGTTGTAATGCAGTCCGTCTCGGAAGTCCACGGTGTTGAACACCTTGACGTCGGCGCCGGCCTTCTCGAACATCCATCCGCAATCGCGCACGTTGTTGCCCTTCGGGTCGGTGTTCACGATGTCGAACCCCTCTCCGATCAGCGAGCGGGCGGCGGCGCGGCGGCCACGGACGCGCAAACGGGTGCAGGCGGCGTGGAAATTTCGAAGGTGACGGTCAAGACCCGCGCGGGCGAGACCGGCCGCCGCC
>OLSJ01002195.1_pt1 | contig 10447 bp, 11 predicted proteins | sample 1672151 | NCBI WGS metagenome assembly OLSJ01 (sample SAMEA3136653, study PRJEB25190) | human gut metagenome | biome: human gut; feature: human-associated habitat; material: faeces | place: Austria | collected 2013 | reverse complement strand
ACGCCACACCGACGAAATGCGTAGCATTTTGGAGGTTGGCTCTGAACAGTTACATTATTTGCAGCTTTAATAAAAATATACTTTTCGTTTTCATTATCTTGACAAGCAATAAATCCTGTACTAAAATAAACACATAAGCAAAACCGAAACGTTTCGGTTTTGAAAATAAGGAGGACGATACGATGCCATTAGTTACATCAGAAAAGATGCTTTTAGACGCAAAGAAGGATGGATACGCAGTAGGCGCATTCAATGTAGAGAATATGGAGATGGTTAAAGCAGTCATCGCTGCAGCGGAGGAGCTGAACGCACCGGTGATGCTTCAGACAACACCTTCTACTGTAAAGTACGGAACATTGGAGACATTTGCAGGAATCGTGAAAGCAGAAGCTGCGAAAACAAAGATCCCGGTATGTCTGCATCTGGATCATGGCAATAGCTTTGAACTTGCAGTTCAGGCAATGAAAGCTGGTTACACATCTGTTATGATCGACGGTTCCCACGAAGATTTTGAAAATAATATCGCAGTGACGAAGAAGGTTGTAGATGTAGCAAATGCATTTGGTATTCCGGTAGAAGCTGAACTTGGTAAAGTTGGCGGAAAGGAAGACGACCTTGAGGCTGATGCTGATACGAACACAGATCCGCAGGAAGCGAAAGAATTCGTAGAGCGCACAGGAGTTTCCTCTCTTGCAGTAGCGATTGGAACAGCGCACGGCTTTTATGTAGGAACCCCGGTTCTTGACAAGCCAAGAGTAAGCGCAATCAAAGAAGTTGTAGATGTTCCGCTCGTGCTTCATGGAGCTTCCGGACTGAGTGAAGAAGACGTAAGAGAATGTGTAGAGCGTGGAATGTGTAAAGTCAACTTTGCTACTGAGCTTCGTGTTGCATACACAGATGCCGTGAAGAAACTGCTTGAAGAGAAGCCGGAGACATTCGATCCGAAGAAACTCGGTGTTGTTGCGATGGAAGCTGTAAAAGAACAGGTGATCGCACGCATGAAGATGTGCGGATGTGATGGAAAAGCAAAATAAAACAAGTGATAGCTTACAAGATACAGAATAAGGAAATAAGTTTATGGGTGCAACGATGAAAGACATTGCCCGAGAGACAGGGCTCGGACTTGCAACAATTTCTTCTTATCTAAATGGAGGAAATGTACGTGAGAAAAACAGAATCAAGATCGAAGAGGCAATTGAGAAGCTTCATTTTGAGGTAAATGAAGTTGCAAGAGGATTAAAGACAAACCGAACGAAGACCATCGGAATCATCTTACCCGAGTTGAACAACATTTTCTTTTCCGAGATCATTACAGCAGCGGAAGATTTATTAAGAAGTCATGGGTATGCGACGATGATCTGTGACTGCAGATCCGATGTGAAACGAGAAGAAGAGGCAGCAGAATTCCTTCTTCACAGAAGAGTGGATGGCTTGATCATGATGCCAACCGGAGCAGAGAAGAAAGTATTTGATAGATTTAGAAAATCCGGAAGACCGGTTGTACTGATCGACCGAAGGATGGAGAACGGAGATTGCGACTGTGTTCTTGTAGATAATGAAGGAGCAGCGCAGAACGCAGTGAAACGGCTGATGAAAAAAGGGCATAAGAAGATTGGTATGATCACAGGACCGGATAATGTGTATACAGCAAGGGAACGTCAACGAGGATATGAGCTTGCGATACAAGAATCATCCAAAGCTAGATCAGCACAACAATCAGATTTAAAAGGCAAAACAGATACAAAACTTCTGGCAGATGGTAACTACACGATTGCCGGCGGAGCGAAAGCGATGCGCAAGCTTTACGAAGACAATCCAGATATGACAGCAGTCTTTATCTCCAACTACGAGATGACAGTCGGAGCAATGATGGAGATCAATGACCTTGGTATCAAAGTTCCGGAACAGCTGTCTGTGATAGGATTTGATAACATGGATTTTGCAAGAGCTGTAGTACCAAGATTGACCATCGTGACACAGCCAACGGAAGAGATTGGACAAGCGGCAGCAAATCTGTTATTGAGTCATCTCGAAGATAAGGATGAAACATCAGATAAAACATCAGACAAAATAGAAACAACAGAGACAATCTGGCTGAAAACCGGATTCGTAGAAGGAGAATCAGTGGCGGACATTTCATAAAGAGGAGGAGACCATGGGAGAATATTTATTAGGAATAGATATCGGAACCAGTGCCTGCAAGATTGCAGTCTTTGCAAAAGACGGAACCGTCAAGGCAACCGGAACCGGTGATTATCAGGTTTATTACCCACATCCTGGATGGGCAGAACAGAATCCGGAAGAATGGTGGAAAGCAGTTTGCGATGCAATCCCAAGGGTACTCGTAAAAGGAAATATTTCCCCGGAAGAGATTAAAGGAATCGGAATCGATGGACAGAGCTGGTCTGCAATCGCAGTCGATAAAGATGGAAATGTACTTACGAACACCCCAATCTGGATGGACACAAGAGCCACAGATATCTGTGAAGAATTCAATGAAAAGATTGGGAAAGACAAGATCTTCGAGCTTTGCGGCAACTCTTTGCAGCCATCTTATACAACTGCAAAGATCATATGGTATCAGAGAAATCTGCCGGAAGTCTATGCAAAGACTTATAAGATCCTTCAATCCAACAGTTATATTGCATACAAACTGACCGGTGTGATGACACAGGATCTTTCTCAGGGATATGGCCTTCACTGTTTCGATATGAGAACAGGAACCTGGAATGAAGAGATGTGTCAGGAATTTGGATTTTCTTCTGAACTATTGCCGGAAATTCATGCCTGTCATGAAGTGATCGGTGAGGTAAATGAGAAAGCTGCGAAAGAAAGCGGACTGGCGGAAGGAACACCGGTCGTGGCCGGAGGACTCGATGCAGCATGTGGAACTCTCGGCGCAGGAGTGATCCACAGCGGAGAGACACAGGAACAAGGTGGACAGGCAGGTGGAATGAGTATCTGTACAGACCAGTATCGTGCCGATGAGCGGTTGATCCTTGGATTTCATGTCGTGCCGGATCGCTGGCTCTTACAAGGCGGAACAACCGGAGGCGGCGGAGTGATGCGCTGGCTTGAGCGGGAGTTCGGAGCGTACGAAAGAGAAGAAGGAAAACGTCAGGGAAAAAGTTCGCTGGATTTATTTAATGAAGAGGCGGCAGCAGTAGCACCGGGAAGTGACGGAGTGATCTTCCTCCCATATATGTCCGGTGAGAGAACTCCGATCTGGGATCCAAACGCAAAAGGTGTTTACTACGGATTAGATTTCAGTAAGACAAAAGGACACTTCATCCGTGCGGCAATGGAAGGAACAGCCTATGCATTGAAGCATAACCTTGATGTTGCGGAAGAAGCCGGAGCGAAAGTAGAAGTCCTGCGTGCGATGGGCGGATCAGCAAACTCCTTGTTGTGGACACAGATCAAGTCTGACATCACAGGAAAACCAATTGTTGTTCCATCCTCTGACACAGCAACAACACTCGGTGCAGTGATCCTTGCCGGAGTCGGAATCGGAATGTACAAAGACTTTGACGAGGCAGTGAAGCTTACTATTGAAGAGAAGCGTTCCCACGAACCGAATAATGAAAACAGAAAAGTTTACGATAGAAATTACGAAACATATATAGAACTTTATAAACAATTAAAGGAAACTATGGCGAAAAACCATGAATAAGAAATAAATTAACAAAAGATCAAAAAAGGAGGATCTTGAAAATGAAAGCAGCAGTTGTATGTGCCAACGAAGACGTACAGTATCTTGATTACGAAGAACCGACACCGGGACCGGGCGAAGTTAAGGTCAAAGTAAAATGTTCCGGTATCTGTGGATCTGATATTCCACGAGTACTTCATAACGGAGTTCATTTCTATCCAATCGTACTTGGACATGAGTTCTCAGGAGATGTTGTAGAAGTAGGTGAAGGTGTAACAAAAGTTAAGGTTGGAGATCACGTATCCGGTGCACCGTTGAAACCATGTATGAAATGTGATGACTGTCAGAACGGAAACTTCTCTCTGTGCAAACATTACAGCTTTATTGGTTCCAGAGAGCAGGGATCCAATGCCGATTATGTAGTGATCCCAGAGCAAAATGCAGTTGTATATGATCCAGGCATTCCGTATGAACAGGCTGCCATGTTTGAGCCTGCCACTGTAGCTATCCACGGTGTATTCCAAAATGATTATCAGGGCGGACAGTATGTTGCAGTACTCGGCGGCGGAACAATCGGAATGTTTACAATGCAGTGGTGCAAGATCTTCGGATCAAAGAAAGTTGTAGTTTTCGACATCAGTGATGAGAGACTTGAACTTGCGAAACGTCTTGGAGCTGACGAAGTTGTCAACACAACGAAAGAGAATTTTATGGAAGAGGCAATGGCGATCACAGGCGGCAAAGGATACGGATTTGTATTCGAGACAGCCGGACAGGTTCCGACTATGCATATGGCCTTTGAGCTTGCAGGAAACAAATCCCATGTATGCTTTATCGGAACACCGCATGTGAATCTTGAGTTCACACCGGCAATGTGGGAGAACATGAACCGTAAAGAGTTCAAACTGACAGGATCCTGGATGTCCTACAGCGCACCGTTCCCGGGCAAAGAGTGGGATCTGACAGCACATTACTTTGCGACAGGACAGCTGAAATTCGACAAAGGATTTATTTACAAAATGGTTCCGATGAGTCAGGCACAGGAAGCATTCCAGATGTTTAAGACACCGGGACTTGTACAGGGGAAAGTAATGCTTGTAAACGAAGATTAATCAGAGAGGGGGACAAGAGCTTTGATGTGTCAAAGCTCTGTACCGAATATGATACTTACAGTAACATTAAATGCAGCAATCGACAAAAGATATGTTGTGGAAGGATATCAGGTCGGTGAAGTCAACCGTGTGAAAGAATGTGCCTACACACCGGGCGGAAAAGGATTAAATGTATCCAAGCCGGCGTCTATCGCAGGAGCGGAAGTGGTCGCGACAGGATTTGTCGGAGGTCATGCAGGAAATTATATCGAAGACGCACTGAAACCATTTGGAATCAAGAGTGAATTCTATCATCTGGAAGAAGAGAGCCGATCCTGTATCAACATCTGGGATGAAGTCAATCACGTGCAGACAGAATTTCTTGAGCCGGGATTCACGGTATCTGAGGAAGAATTTAAGGGATTCGAAAAACATTTCACAGAACTGGTGAAGAAAGCAGATGTTGTTGCTATGTCAGGAAGTGTTCCAAAAGGACTTGACGGAACAGCTTATCAGCGTCTTGTAAGAATCTGCAAAGAGGCAGGAAAGAAAGTCATCCTTGATACAAGTGGAAAACTGCTTGAGATGGGAATCGAGGCAAAGCCGACGATGATCAAGCCAAACATTGATGAGATTCGTATGTTGACAGGAAAAAGCTGCGATAACTTCCAGGACATGGTAGATGCGGCAAAACAGATTCATGCAGATGGAGTCGAGATCGTAGCAGTGTCACTCGGTGGAGACGGTTCCTTTGTCGTATGTGACGACGGAATCTTTCGCGCACGTGTGCCGAAGATCGATGCGGTAAACACAGTAGGATGCGGAGATTCCATGATCGCCGGGTTCGCTCTTGGACTTAGCGAAGGACTTTCGGTTGAAGAGACATTGAAGAAAGCAAGTGCGATCTCAGCGGCAGCAGCACTCAGAGAAGAAACAGGATTCTTCGTAAAAGAAGATATGGAAAAGATCTATCCACAGGTGGAGATTGAGAAGATCGGTTAGATTAGATAAAAGGAGAATTATCATGGGTGAATTTATTAATCCGGCAGATGTGCCAAAAGTAAAATTCTACACAGGTGATGAAGCACCATGTATCGGAATGGGAACATTTGGTTCCGACAGATTTACAGCAGATCAGATTGCTGAAGCAGTAGACGGAGCAATCAAAAGCGGATACCGCATGTTCGATTGTGCCGCATGCTACGGAAATGAACCGGAGATCGGTAAAGTATTTAAAAATGCATTTGATGAGGGAATCGTAGAACGTAAAGATCTCTTTATCATGACAAAAGTATGGAACGATATGCACGAACATGTCGAAGAAGCTTGCAAGAAAAGTATCGCAGATCTCCAGTGTGATTATGTGGATATGTATTATATTCACTGGCCATTCCCGAATTACCATGCACCAAAATGCGATGTAGAGTCAAGAAATCCGGATTCTAAACCATTCAGTGTGGAAGAATTCATGAATACATACAGACAGTGTGAAAAACTCGTCGAAGACGGATTGACAAGATTCATCGGAATCTCCAATATGACGATTCCGAAACTCGAAGCAGTACTTCCATTGATGAAGATCAAACCGGTTGCCTGTGAGCTCGAGATCCATCCTTGCTTCCAGCAACAGGAACTTTACGATTACCTCGTAGCACACGATATCCAGCCGGTAGGTTACATGCCAATTGGTTCTCCGATGAGACCGGAGAGAGATATGTGTCCGGAAGATGTAGCAGATCTGCAGACTCCGGTTATGCAGGAGATTGCGAAGGCTCATAACTGTCACCCGGCGATCATTGCACTAAAATGGGCAAGACAGAGAGGCGAGATTGCAATTCCGTTCTCACTTCACAATTATGTAAGCAACTTAAAAGCAATGACAGAAGATCCGCTGACAGAAGAAGAGATGGCGAAGATCGCAACACTCGAAAAAGGAAACCGCCTTGTAAAAGGACAGGTGTTCTTGTGGCATGGAGCAAAAGACTGGCATGATCTCTGGGATGAAGATGGAGAAATCGTGACATTGTAAAAAATGAGATAAAATGATGTTGAGAGATACAGTTCTTGTAGGAAGTTGAGACTTTTACAGGAGCTGTATTTTAGTAGAAAAAAGGATCGGATTTTCTGTGTGAAATAAAAAAGTTGACATGCACACATTTTTATGATAATATATCGCTCGTAACATTTTTGTAATAAATGTAATAAAAATGAAAATAATGCATAGTATTAATAAAGAATAGCAATTAAATGGTAAAAATTATGCAACAAAATTGTTAGGAGGGTATATGAAATTTAATAAAAATAAAAGGATGTTTCTGGCGATGTATACAGCAATGATGAGTGCGGTCATGCTGACGGGATTTGCAAGTTCCACGGAAGCACAGGAGCAGAGTGCTGTAGAATCAGAAGTGGCAACGGAGCCATCGGATCAGGAAGAAACTTTAGATGACACGCAGTCTGCCGGGGATGTAGGTACTGACTGGTGTGTATCAAAGGAAGTGATCGATGTACAGTCAGGGATGATCGAGAATGTGAAGATCGCGGCAGTTGAAGCGAAGATTGCTTATGAAGCAAAGTTGGAAGAAGAGAGACGTGCGGCGGAAGAAGCAGAACGGATCGCCAGAGAGAAGGCAGAAGCAGAAGCAGCAGCGGCACAGGCAGAAGCAGAGGCTGCACAGCAGGCAGAAAAAGAACTGCTGGCATCCCTGATCTTCTGTGAAGCGGGAAACCAGCCGTATGAAGGACAGGTTGCGGTTGGAGCGGTTGTAATGAACCGTATCAAGAGTTCCTCTTATCCGGATACGATGGAAGAAGTAATCTACCAGTCCGGTCAGTTCTCACCGGCAATGTCCGGATGGCTTGACCGCGTAAGAGCAAACCAGGGCTATACAGAGGCTGCGATGCAGGCGGCAGAAGATGCACTTGCAGGAAGCAATCCGATTGGAGATTGTCTGTATTTCAGTGTAGGCGGTTACGGAACACGGATCGGAGATCACTTATTTCATTAGAATGCCCCACTCACAGTATCTGATCAAACAGAGTTGATCAGATACTGTGGAATCCTTTTCCGATAATCTCACTTGTATTAGAAATCAGAATAAACGCCTTTGGATCAGTAATCTTGATGAAATTACGCAGGCGGACAGCCTGGGTACGGTTGAGCGCAGTCAGGACGATCGCTTTGTCCCGACCGGAATAAGCACCCGTTGCGTGAAAGACGCTGGCACTGCGGTTCAGCTCATGAACGATGAAATCACAGATCGGTTCCGGGTCGTCACATACAACATTAAAATATTTGGACAGATTAAAGTTCTCGATAAAGGTGTCTACCATGAAAGAACGAATCGTAAGTCCGAGCAAAGAATATAATCCAGTTTTGATATCGAAGATAAAGAATCCGGCAATAGTGATCAACAGATCAGAAAGCATAAGAGCCGGTCCGATATTGAAGCTGGAATATTTTTTTAAAATCATAGCAATAATATCTGTACCGCCACTGGAACTGCCAATGTTGAACAAAATGGCAGAGCCAAGAGCCGGAAGTGCGATTGCAAAACAAAGCTCCAGCATCGGCTGGTCTGTCAAAGGAGCTTTCATCGGGCAGACGCGCTCCAGAAAAGAAAGCGTTACCGAGAGCAGAATACTGCAATAAGCTGTCTTAGCTGCGAATTTCTTACCAAGAACAATCATTCCGATCACCAGAAGCGTCATGCTGGCAACAAAGTTGAAATCACCGGCTGTCATAAGTCCTGTCTTTGCAATAAGAACAGCAAGACCGGTGATACCGCCAAAGGTAAAGTTATTCGTGAACTTGAAAAAGTAGGTACCGATCGCCATGATCAGTGTGCTGACTGTCAGTAAAAGAAAATGCTTCCCCTTGTCTAACATAAATAAATTCCTCCCCAAAAGAAAAATGATAGCTTTTGTGTGCAACATCCAATCTAAAAAGCTGTCACAAATGTTTGCACATATGATTGTAAGCGTTGAAAAGTGAAAAGTCAACGCATGAAGTTATTCCAAAAAGGAAATACTGAAATTAAGCAAAGTACGAAAAACAGCATACAAAAATAGAAAGAAAAGCAACGAAAAGGAGGTTTTGGAGTGTGGAACCAGAAGTTAGAAATAAGCTGGATCTTGCAATAGAAATCCGTGACGTTTATGCAAGAGAGATCCTTGATTTCGCCGGGAATCCGGCTATTGAAGTGGAAGTGCTGGCAGGAGGAGAAATCATAGGAAAAGCGTCTATGGCAGGGAAAAATTATAGTAAAAAAGAGCAGACAGAAAAACAGCAGGTGCACATCGAAGAAAAAATTGAACTGCTTAACAGTCAGATCGCACCGGAAATAATCGGTGAAAATGTATTTGAACAAAGAAAGATTGATACAATTCTGAAAGAAAACGGAAATGAACAGACATCCTTTGCAATATCACTTGCAGTGGCGCGAGCAGCAGCGGCTGCAGAAAAGATTCCGCTTTACAGGTATCTTGGAGGCGTACGTGCGGTACATCCAAGTATGCCGCAGCTGATCAGAAAAGAAGAAATTGAGATAGAAAAGATAAAAGAAATTAAGATAGACGAGAGTACAGTTCTTACGAAACTGTTCGAAAGAATACTGAAAGAACAGAATGAAGGGAATAAACTGATTCTCAGTCAGGAAACAGCAGGAACAGAAGACTGCTTTCTGGTAGATCTTGCAGTTGCAGCGAATATTACGATGATCTTGGTTGAAAACAGAGAAAGCGCTTATTATACAGTACTGAACAATCGATTGTTACAACTGGAAGAGAAGATCAGTGGATGAGGCAATCTCAAGAGATCAGGGAGAAATAAATAATGGGAGCATAGCTCCCAATTATTTAGCGACTTTATTTTACACTCTCTAAATACATTTCTGTCAGTTCAACAGCATCTGCAATACACTGAGAACATGGGACAACTTTCCCCTTTCCAGAGACTCCCTTTAGGTCACGACAATAATAGGTTCCGTTCTTTTGGCGGAATTTTTCTGCAAATTCTTTTGTTTTCTTATAGGTATCTGCTTTTGTAGCTTTTCCATTTTCAAGATTTCCAATGCTGTTGTCCATTCCGATAACCATCATCATTCCGGTTACAGCTCCGCACATGTCCATCATGCCCATGCCAAATCCGAATCCCTCAGAGATTTTAAACATTGTTTCCTGGTCTACACCAAATTCCTCACAGAAAGAACAGGCCACAGCCTGTGCACAGTTATACCCTTTGTCATGTAGTTCTAATGCTTTTTCAACTTTTGTACTCATTTTTTCTCCTTGTGTTTAGAAATTCCAACTTATTTCTTTGATTTCAAATTGTTTTTATTATAACGCTCTTTTCTATTTATGACAATTAGTATTACGGATTTCAACAGGGGAAGGTGATGCTTTGAATGATTTTTGAACATCACCCTTCATATTATTGTGTAAAAAGCTTGTATTGGCAGGAAGATATGTGTATTTTTATATTATATGATGATACCAGGATTGTGGAAGTGCATTGCACGAAACAATCCGTAGGTATCATAGTTGGAGGAGTATATGAGAATAGGAATTATAGAAGATGATACCTTATTGAGAAAGGCATTAGATACATCTTTGAAAAATCAAGGTTATATAACGATTCTTGCCGGTTCGAGAAAAGAAGCAATTAAAAATATAGATAGTTCTGTAGATTTGCTGATCGTAGACA
>OLSJ01002188.1_pt1 | contig 10477 bp, 8 predicted proteins | sample 1672151 | NCBI WGS metagenome assembly OLSJ01 (sample SAMEA3136653, study PRJEB25190) | human gut metagenome | biome: human gut; feature: human-associated habitat; material: faeces | place: Austria | collected 2013 | reverse complement strand
GTGCTCATCGCGAAAGAAGGCGACTGCCGCTAATGGCCTCATCTGCTGCCAAGGTCGTCCCCGCGTCTCGTTGCGAAAGGCCCGCACCTGAGCCCCTTTGGACGCGGAACTTCGTCGCCGGCACCTTCCTGAACTTCTTTATTGCCGGCAACTACTTCATGCTCATGGTGGTCATGACCGCCTATGCACTCACGGTGCACCAAGCGCCGGCCGCCGTGGCCGCCTTCTGCGCCAGCGCCTTCATCGTGGGTACGCTGTTCTCGCGCTTTGCCGCCGCGCCGATGATGGAGCGCTTTGGGCGCATGCCCCTGCTCGTTGCCGGATGCATCGCGGAGGTGGCGCTCTCGGCGCTGTACTTGCTGAACGAGCCGGTGGGCGCCCTTATCGGCGTGCGCCTCGCCCACGGGTTCTCCTACGGCGTGTGCTCCACCACCATCGCCACGGTGATCACGAGCGTGGTGCCCCCGGAGCGCAAGGGCGAGGGCATCGGATACTTCATGCTGTCGATCACGCTCGGCAGCGCCATCGGGCCCTTCGCGGGCATTTTCCTGGCGAACAACTTTGGCTATCCGGTGGTATTCGCCGTGGCGAGCGTGCTGGTGGCGCTGGCTATTCCGGCGGCGCTGCTTCTGCGTCCGGCGTCTTCCACGAAGGTGAAGGGGAGCGAGGCGGCGGCCGAGGCCGAGGTGGAAGCGGCCGCCGATGCCGTGGCCGGTGCGGTGGCGGAGGCCCCGGACGAGGAGGCGCGCGAAGATGCCGCCGCCAACCGCGACGAGGCGCTGGCGGCCTCTACCCGCGTGCCCTCCACTCATTTGGAAGAGAAGGTCGCCGCCAAGGTGGAGCATTCGCCGCTCGCCCGTTTCGTGGAAGCCGGCGTACTGCCCATCTCGGTGGTGTGCGGCCTTCTGTTCTTCGGCTATTCCAGCCTGCTCACGTTCCTCACGCCCTACGCCACTGAGATCGGCCTGGCCCGGGCCGCCAGCGTGTTCTTCGTCGTGTACGCGCTGGCCATGTTCGTCACGCGCCCCTTCACCGGCCGCGCCTTCGACCGCGTGGGGCCTCATCCCGTCATGGTGCCGGCGTTCGTGTCCTTCGCGCTCGGCATGGTGGTGCTCGCCTTCGCGGCCAACGACTGGATGATCCTGGGGGCTGCGGCCCTGCTCGGCTTCGGCGTGGGCACCGTGCAGTCGTGCGGGTTGGCTATGGCCGTGCGCGTGACGAGCGATGCGCGCCTGTCGGTCGCCAACGCCACCTTCTACATGCTGCTCGACGTGGGCGTGGGCATCGGCCCCATCCTGCTGGGCATCGTGGCGCCGCTTTTGGGGTACGCGAACCTGTACCTCTGCATGGCCGTCGTGGGCGTTTTGGCCCTGGCTCTGTTCCTCGTCGTCGCCAAAACCGAAAAGGGCGCACGGTAGGGGAGGGCTCTCGCGCCCGCGTCTCCGTCTCTCAGCAGGCAATGAAAAAGCCGCTCCGGAGAGCGGCTTGCTTGTGCGGAAAATGGCTGGGGTACTAGGATTCGAACCTAGGTAGCTGGTACCAAAAACCAGAGTCCTGCCGTTGGACGATACCCCAGTGCCAGAACGTAAGGTCGCGCGCCTTCCGGTCGTGGGAAGCTGCGGGAACGCTTCTCTTTAGAGCTTGGCGTTATGCGCAACGGTTGCTTTGCGCGACCAGGCGAAAAGTGGTGGGCCCTGCGGGGATCGAACCCGCGACCTTGGGATTAAAAGTCCCCTGCTCTACCAACTGAGCTAAAGGCCCACTTCTTCACGCAAGCGCTTAGTTTACCGTTCCGGACGATTTCGGTCAATGAGCAATCGGGATGCGGAAACGGGGCTGCATTCGATGTCCAGATTGCAGATTGCAGAATAGTAGCGATGCGATGGTGTTTCGCGAGAGAGAAGTCGCAACTGGTAAACTTAACCGTGAACATCAGGGATAGCGGGGCCGCATGGCCGCCGCTTCAGGGCGTCGCGTCGACGCCCGACGCATTTCGGGAGGCAACCATGCTGCACGCCCACGATGAATCAGTTCGCGCCCACTTGCTGGAGGGCGGCTTCGGCCTGGAGAAAGAGTCGCTGCGCATCGACGGCGGCGGCTTTCTCGCCCATACGCCGGCCGACTTCGCCGACGACGTGCACATCGTGCGCGATTTCTCCGAGAACCAGGTGGAAGTGAACACGCCGGTGTGCGCCACGCCGGCCGAGGCGATCCAATCGCTGGAGCACTACAACGGCCTCGTGCAGCGGGCCATCGCGAATTTGCCCGAGCGCGAGCTTTTGTGGCCCTTCTCGAACCCGCCCTATATCCTGAACGAGAAGGACATCCCCATCGCCCAGTACTTCGGCGACGATGCCGGCAAGACGGAATACCGCGAGTACCTCTCCGACCGCTACGGCCGCTACAAGATGGCCTTTTCCGGCATCCACCTGAACTACTCTTTCGGCGAGGCGCTGCTGCGTGCCGACTACGAGCTCGCCCGCGCGGAGAGTCCCGACGCCCCCGCCATTTTCGAGGCCTACCGCGACCAGTTCTACGTGCGCCTGGCCGAGAACTGCGTGGCCTACAGTTGGATTCTCACCGCGGTCATGGCCGCGAGCCCGGTGTGCGACTCCTCCTTCGTGGAGAAGGGCCGCATCGGCGGCGACCTCTTCCAGGGCCTGGCCACCGTACGCTGTTCGGAGCTCGGTTACTGGAACTTCTTCGCGCCCATTCTCGATTATACGAGTGCGGCGGCCTACGCCGATTCCATCCAGTCCTACATCGACAGCGGCATGATTCGCTACCCCTCCGAGCTCTATTACCCCATCCGGCTGAAAAACTTCGGCCCCTACAGCCTGGAGGGCTTAAAAGAGGGCATCAGCCACATCGAGCTGCGCATGGTGGACTTGAACCCGCTCGTACGTTCCGGTATCGACGAGCGCGACGTGCTGTTCAGCCAGCTGTTTTTGGTATGGGCCGCCGCCCAAGCGCCGGCGAACCTCACGGTGAAGGATCAGGTGCAAGCCGTGCAAAACTTCAAGAACGCCGCCCACTACGATTTGAAGACCGTGAAGATCGTCATGCCCGACGGCACCGCCTGCTCGGTGGTGAAGGCTGCCAAGCGTATCATCGATGCCATGGAAGCGTTCTTCGATGACTTCGGCACCTCGGTCCACGAATGCCTGGCCTTCCAGCGCCTGAAGTTCGAGGACCCTCACACTCGCTACGCCTGGAAGATCCGCGAGGAATACGGCCAGGGCTTCGTAGCCCGCGGCCTGCAACTGGCCCGCAAGCTCCAGAAAGAGTACGTGGAGTAGGGAAGGACCCTATCCGAAGATGGCTTTCAAGGCCATGTCACGGGTGGCTTTCATGTTGATCTTGCAGCCGCGGAGCATGATGTCGCCGATGCCGTAGATGAAGATGCCCAAGTACTGCTTGGCCGCATCGATGTCCATATCGGCCGAAACGGCGCCGATTGCCTTTCCATGCTCCAGCGCAGTTGCGAATATGGCGCAGGTCTCGTCGTACTGTGCCTGGGCGCTCTCGGTGATGGCCGGAATCTGCCCCGACGTCGATTCGACGGTGGCAACGAACCGGGCCCGCTGCTCATCGTTGCGCAAATTGCTGGTGATGCTCGCAATGAGGGCCGCGAAGGCCTGCTTGAACTCGGCGGGCTCCGTGCAGCCGAGCGCTTCGTCGGCGCTCACGTTGATGAGCGGGTCGATCATCTCGTAGGTGGCCAGCAGCAGGTCCTCTTTGGAAGAGAAGTGGTAGTAGAGGGCCGGCCTCGTGATGCCGAGCTCTTCGGCGATGGCTCCCATGGAGGTGTGGTTGTAGCCCTTCTCCGCGAAGGCCCGATAGGCGATTTCCAGTATTTGATCTCGTGTTGACATGGGGTTTTCCTCGCTCTGCAACCAATAGACTCGTTCGCTCGAAGCTTTTTCGATCGCCTATATATTACCTGAAATCTTTACAGCGTGTAAAAAAACTTACACATTGTAAAAAAATCCATTGACTTTGAGCGGGAAGGTCACTATAGTTTGCCTTACTTACAGTAAGTAAGGAACAAGAGGGGCGTTCGCAAGAGCGCGGGCAGGACGAAAGGAGCAGCAAGTGGAAATTGAGAAGTTCCGATTCCCGGGAGAGTTCGAACCGCAGACCGACGTGTTCATCAACTGGCTTCCCGACTATTGCGCCGGTGAGGACGGCGACAAGGGTCGTGAGGTGCTCGTCGAGGTGGTGAAGAATCTGCTGGGTCACGTGAACGTTCATGTGAACTGCGGCTGCGAGACCTCCCTTGAGGCCTGCAAGCAGATGCTGGCCGATGCGGGTGTGGATGTGTCCGACCCCGATACCGAGGGTCAGCGCAACACCGCCGCTGACAACGGGGATGAGAAGTTCAGCCCCTTCATCCGCTTCACCCAGTTCGACGACTGGAGCGTGTCCATCCGCGACAACGGCCCCGATGTCATGATCGACGACGAGGGCAACACGCTGGCTGTGAACATGCGCTGGAGCAACTACTCCAACAACGACAAGATGGAGCCTGCCCAGCAGCTGGCCCGTCGCTGCGGGGCACAGATGGCCATCGACCTGGATGTGTTCGATGCCATTAACTCCGATATGGTGTCCGAAGGCGGCAATCGCGAGTTCAATGGCGCCGGAGTGATGATCGCCGTGGAGGACACCGAGGTCAACAAGCGCAATCCCGAGTACACCAAACAAGAGATCGAGCAGGAGTACAAGCGCGTGTGGAACCTGGACAAGATCATCTGGATCCCGCAGCCGCTGCTCGAAGACGACGACATACGCAAGGGGCCCATCGACGAGCTGGCCGACGGCACGCTCGTATGGCCCGGCTCCTTCGCCGCCCATGCCGACGAGTACTGCCGCTTCGTGGGCGAGGACACGGTGCTTCTGGCCGAGGTGACCGACGAGGAGGCCGCCGAGAGTCCTGTCAGCGCCGAGAACAAGCGCCGCATCGACGCCGCCTACGAGATCCTCAAGAACGAGACGCTGCCCGACGGCCGCCCGCTGAAGATCGTGCGCATGCCCTTCCCGGAGCATCTCATCTTTCGCGGCAGCCAGGACAACCCCACGGTCATGGGCTGGAAGCAGTTCTTCGACGAGAACGGCGGCGTGGCCTTCGACGGCACCCCGTGGCCCGAGGGCGACTACTGCTTCGTCAACTCCTGCAGCTACTGCAACTTCCTCGTGTGCAACGACGTGGTGTTGGGCCAGCGCTACTGGCACGAGGGCATGGATCCGAAGATCAAGGAGAAGGACGAGCGCGCCAAGGCGGTGCTCGAGAGCGTGTTCCCCGGCCGCGAGGTCGTCATGCTGGACACGTACTGCCTGAACCTGTTCGGCGGCGGCGTGCACTGCTGGACCAAGAACGTGGCAATGCCCCAATAACGTGAGTTCGCAAGGGAAGAAAACAAGAGGAAAGGAATCTCACCCATGCTTAACAACTTCGTAGGAAAGGACATCATCAACATCGGCGACATGACCCCCGACCAGTTCCAGTACCTGCTGGATCTGTCCAAGATGCTGAAGGCCGAGAAGATGACCGGCGTCGATCACGCCCGCTTCCACAACAAGAACGTGGTGGCCCACTTCGAGTGGGAGTCGACCCGCACCCGCTGCGCCTTCGAGACCTCCTGCCATGACCTGGGCCTGGGCTTCACCTACCTGTCCAACTCGCACTTCGGCAACAAGGAGACGGTGAAGGACTCCATCCGCGTGTTCAGCGAGATGTACGACGCCATCGTGCTGCGCGCCCAGCGCGAGGAGGCCTACGTGCGCGAGGTGGCCGACATCGCCACCATTCCAGTCATCAACGCCTGCTGCGAGGGCGACCATCCCACCCAGATGCTGGCCGACGCCCTCACCATGCAGGAGCTTTTGGGCAACCTGAAGGGCCGCAAGCTGGCCTTCGTGGGCAACTGCGCCACCACCGCCATGTGGTACGGCCGCCTGTGCGCGCTTCTGGGCATGGACTTCTACGCCGTGGGCCCCGACGACGAGCGCTACCAGCTGTGCGACTCCTTCAAGGAGAACATCGAGGACCTGTTCGACAAGTGGGCACCGAACAACGAGATCGTGCTCACCTCCGACAAGGAGAAGCTGAAGGGCATGGACGTGGTGACCACCGAGTGCTGGATCTACCAGAACCCCGACGTGCACGACGAGGACCTGGCCGCCACCGGCGACTGGACGAGCTTGGAGTACTCTTACGACGCGTGGCTGCGCCACTCCGACATCATGGAGCCCTACCGCGTGACGAGCGACCTGATGGAAGATTACGTGAAGAACCCCGACTGCCTGGTCATGCATATGCTGCCGGCCTACCACAACGCCGACATGAAGCTGATGCAGAAGTTCCTGGCCGAGGCCAAGAACGAGCGCGACCGCCGCATCCTCACCGAGGGCATCTGCATCTCCGACGAGTGCTTCGAGAAGCACGCCAGCGAGATCTTCCGCGAGGCCGGCAACCGCCAGCCCACCATCAAGGCCTGCCTGGCCGCTGTTCTGGGCATCTAGTCGTCGACTCACCACGGGCGGGCGGCCCGCGCGGCTGCCCGCCGTTCCCGTAAGGAGAAAGCATGTCTACTGAAGTAGCAAAGAAAAGCGGAAGCGGCTACGCCTGGCTCGTCATGGTCGGCTTTGGCATGGTCATGTGCGCCACTATCGGCGCCATCACCGTCATGGGCGGCCTGTTCTACTATCCGGTGTGCGAGGAGCTGGGCTTCGATCTGTCATCGTTCACCCTGTACGTGACGCTATCCATGGTGTTCATGGCGCTGGGCATGCCCATCTGCGGCAAGATCATGGCATCGGGCAAAATCAAGCTGTCGGTGCTCATGACCGTGGCCGTGCTGCTGGAGCTCGTTCCCTTCGCCTGCATGTCCATGTTCACCGAGATGTGGATGTGGTTTGTGGCGGCTGTGCCCATCGGCTTCGGCCTGTCGGCCACCAGCACCGTGACCGCTGCGCCCACCCTGGGCAACTGGTTCCACAAGAAGACCGGTTTCGCCATTGGCATGATCTTCACCATCCAGAGTATCTTTGTGGCGGTGGCGAGCCCCATTTTCAGCAACATGATCGAGATGCTCGGTTGGCGCATGAGCTACGTGGTGCTGGCCATCATCGCCGCGGTCATGGCCCTGCCCTTCACCATCTTCGTCATTCGCTATCGTCCCGAGGACAAGGGCATGCTGCCCTACGGCTACGACCCGAACGCCGTTGAGGAAGAGGGTGGCGCGGTCGCCGAGACCGGCGTGCCCTACAAACTGGCCCTGCGCTCGGTGCCCTTCGTGATGGCCGTCCTCGTGGTCATGATGTCCATGACCATCTCGAACATGAACGTGGTGTTCCCCACCTATGCCGAGGTAGTTGGCCTTGGCGCCATTGTGGGCGGCTTCATGGTGACGGCGGCAAGCCTTGCCGATATCGCTCTCAATCCCATCCTGGGCACCACGGCCGACAAGTTCGGCCCCACCAAGTCGTTCATCGGCTGGACCGTGGTCACCATGGTGTCGTTCGTCATCCTGTACTTCAGCGTGAACAGCCCCATTCTGGCCATCGTGGGCGCGGGCATCAACGATGTCATGTACGCGCTCTGCGGCGTGGGCCTAGCCACCTTCACCATGGCCTGGTTCGGCAAGAAGGACTATGAGCGCATCTTCTCCACGGTCATGATGTTCGGCTATCTTGTTGCCAGCCTGGGCGTGCCCATCATGATGAAGATCTACGAGGTTACCGGTGCCTTCGAGAACGTGTTCGTCTTCGGGTTCATCGTCTGCGCCATCATCATCGTATGCCTGCTGGTGGGCGAGAAGCAGTCCGCGAAGCTGCCCCAGGAAACCGTCGAGGTTGCCGCCGAGGCCGCCCCGCAGGAGTAAGCCCCAAAGCCACCTGCCCTTGTGCCGGGCAGGTGGCTTTTCGCGTTTTCCGATTCTCGAGAAAAGGAGAGGATGAGGGGAATGACCTATCGCTACCATCCCGAGCTCCAGGAGCTCGTAGACGACCCCGCGGGCTTCCCGCCTGCGGAGAAGTTCGTGGGAACCCTTGAGGAAATGCGCGCGTTCGCCGACCCCCTCTACGCCGAGATGCGGGACTTGCCGCTGGCGGAGGGGGTCGTGGCGCGTGATGTGGAGATTGAGACGGCCGACGGCTATCCCATGCGGGCCCGCTGGTACCGGAAGGAGGGGTCGGACGCGCGCTCGGCGGTGATGTACGTCCACGGGGGCGGCATGATCCTCATGGGCATCGACGAGATGGACGCGGATATCTCGCGCTATGTGGCCCTAAGCGGCGTGCCGTTTCTGTCCATCGGCTACCGCCTGGCGCCCGAGCATCCGCGCCCCCAGGCCGAGGATGCCCTCGACGGGTACCTGTGGCTCATCGGCCATGCGGACGAGCTGGGCATCGATGCGCACCGCGTTGCCATCATGGGCGACAGCGGCGGCGCGGGCATTGCGGCGGGGGCCGCTATCCTCGCGCGCGACAGAGGCGTGCCGCTGGCCAAGCAGATTCTCATCTACCCCATGCTGGACGACCGAACCGTGGCCTGCGACGATGAGCTTGACGGCCTTGCACACGTGTGGTTCGCGGAGAACAACAAGATGGCCTGGGAGGCCGTGCTGGGCGAGCGCCGGGGAACCGATGAAGTGCTGCCCTGCGAGGCCCCGGCGCGCAACGAGAGCTTCGAGGGCCTGGCGCCGGCTTTCCTGGAGGTGGGCGAGCTCGACCTGTTCCGCGACGAAACCATCGAGTACGCGAAGCGCCTGATGGCGGCTCACGTTCCCGTCGAGCTCCATGTGCTCACGGGCCTCACGCACACCTTCGACACGTTCCCGCTGCCCATTGCCGACAAGGCCTTCGAGTACCGGTCCTATGTAATCTCGCAGCTGTGAGAGATCGACTTTGGAAACGAATCTTCGAGCTTAGAAACGGAGTTGGATGCAATGACATCTGCGAAAACCGTTGAACAGGGGAATAAGCCCCACTATGCATGGCTTGTGATGATTGCCTATGGTCTGATGATGAGCGGCACCATCGGCTCGTTCTCGGTGGTGGGCGCGCAGTGGTTCTATCCTGTCAGCACGGACATCGGCTGCGAACTCTCTACCCTGACGCTCTATACCACCATAGAAATGGTGTGCATGGGCCTGGCCATGCCCCTGGTGGGCAATTTGCTCACGCGCGTGAAACTGCCGGTCATCCTGATCGCGGCCGTGGCCATGGAGGTGCTGGCCACTGTGGCCATGGCCTTCTACGATGAGCCCTGGATGTGGTATGTCTCCGGTGTGTTCGTCGGTCTCGGGCTGGCGGCCACCAGCACCGTTACCGTCACGCCCACCATGGGTAATTGGTTCGCGAAGAAGACCGGCTTCGCCATCGGCGTGGTGTGGGCCATCCAGGCGCTGTACTGCGCCGTGGCAAGCCCTTTGTTCGCCACCATTATCGAGGCCATTGGCTGGCGCTCCTCATATTTCGTGCTCGCCGCGGCATCCGCATGCCTGGCGCTGCCTGCCATCGTCTTCGTTATCCGCTATCGCCCTGAAGATAAGGGGCTTCTGCCTTACGGGTACGAGGAAGCGGCTGGGCGCGCTAAAACCCTGGCTCCCAGCACCGCGCCCGGCGTGCCGGCAGCCGCAGCGTTCCGCAGCGTGCCGTTCCTCCTCTGCGTGGGCGTGGTGATGCTGTGCCAAGGGGCGGCCTGTATGAACGCCATTTTTCCAACCTACGCCGAAGTGGTGGGACTTGGCGCGGTGGTGGGCGGACTGATGGTGTCCTCGGCGAGCCTCTGCGACATTGTCTTTAACCCCCTGGCGGGTGCCACCAGCGATAAATTCGGCTCGACGCGCGCCATGGTGCTGTGGACGGGCATCACCATGGTGTCATTCGTGGTGCTGTACTTCAGCAGCGAGTCGGTGGTAGGCTCGTGCGTAGGCGCTGGTTTGAACGACGCCATGTACGCCATCACCGGCGTGGGCTATTCCACCTTCGCGCTCTCCATCTTCGGCATGAGGGACTTCGAGAAGATCTTCTCGCGCATCACCAGCTGCGGCTACCTGGTTGCTAGCCTGGGCATTCCGCTGATGATGTCCATCTACGAGGCCACCGGCGTGTTCCAGAATGTGTTCGTGTTCGGCTTCATCGTCGATATCGTCATCATCGCCCTGGTCATCCTCGCGAAGAAAAGCAGCCGCACCCTGCGCTGGTTGAGCGAGTAGCCGTCGACCATCTTTTCGTGTAGGGGTGCGCGCCTGGGTTCCCTGTTGTCTCATCTGGGCGCGCCGCCCCCTTGTTTTATCTGCCAAGGTGCGCCTCCCGCTTGCATCGAGGGGCGCACCTGTGCTAGCATACCCAATTGCCGACAAGGCGGCCGCGCGAGGCAGCGCGAACAATACCTGGCGGCTCCGGTTGATCTCCGAGAGCTGCGCGGCTCGACCGCAGGCCTGACAAGCAGGTCATTTTCAAAGCCAAA
>OLSJ01002185.1_pt1 | contig 10485 bp, 3 predicted proteins | sample 1672151 | NCBI WGS metagenome assembly OLSJ01 (sample SAMEA3136653, study PRJEB25190) | human gut metagenome | biome: human gut; feature: human-associated habitat; material: faeces | place: Austria | collected 2013 | reverse complement strand
CCGCCACGTTGCGGCGTCGTCCGACGCGAGTATCTCGTATGCTTTGGCCGCTTCGCTCTCCCACGTCAGGAGGATGTCCGAAAACTCGGTGGGCGCGCCCAGGTCTACCATGACCCACTGCTCGCCCGGGCCGCCCGAGCGCCACGAGGAGCCCGTATTGCCGTCGGTGACGGACTTGGGGGCATGCGAAACGTCATTCTCCGACGACGAGGCGACGGTTTTCTTACCCCGCGCGAGATTATGGTCTTCCGGGAACGGGAGCCTCATCACCCGGATCGCCGTGTTGGGCAGCGACGACAGGGCGGCCCGCTGCGCATAGCGCTTCACCTCGCTGCCGTCCATGTTGTAGACCGCCGCCGTGGCACGCAGGCCGTTGTAGGCCTCGCCGCTGGCGTTGACCACCTTGACCGTGTTGTCGGCGTAACTCCACTGGATATGCAGCGGCTCGCAGGCCTTGCGCACGCCCCAGTAGGCGCCGTTCAGGTCGTAATAGTAATCGTAGGTCTGCCATACGAACGACGGGTAGGCCGACTGGCTCATCCAGGTCAGGATGCCCGAAGCGTCGTTCCACAGGTGGTGCTGCCACCCCTCGTACATCGCCTTGTTGACCTCGATGTTGAGCAGCTGCGCCTTGCGGCAGAAATCCTCCGCGCCCGCGGCCTTGCCGTAATTGTACTCCACGGCCGCGAAATAACGGGTCGGACGCGCATTGCCCGCCGAGTTGCCGAAGAAATGCTTGTCCAGCATCCCGGGCGAAGCCGGCCACCGCTCGGGTTCGGGCATGAACTTCTTATAGCTCTCGTAGTTGGTGAACACGGCCGAACCGATCTCCGTGCGGAAGCCCCAGCCGTCGAGCTTGTGGTCTCCGTAGCCCAGCGGGTGGGCCGTGAAGTACCAGATCGGATGGGCATTCACCCAGGGGCCGCTGCCCGAGAATCCGTACTCGCGCGAAATGGGCTGGTACCAGCGGTCGCCGCCGTCGAAGGCCTTGACATCCTCGCGCAGCCACTCGTTGAGCGGCGCCAGGGGCACGCCCTCGTTGTCGCCGCACCAGACGGCGATCGAAGGATGGTTGCGCAGCCGCTTGATTTTCTCCACGGCATTGCGGTTGAAGGCGAACACGTCGTCCGGCAGGTTGGGATGCGAATTGAGCCAGAAATCGTCGAAGACCATGATGCCGTAGCGGTCGCACGCCTCGTAGAACTCGTCGTCGGTCGTCGAACCGATCCAGTTGCGGATCATGTTGTAGTTCATCTCGCGGTGCAGGCGGATTTTGAGGTCGTACTCGGCGCCCCGGCAGCGGAGCATATACTCGCTCATGCCCCAGTTACCGCCCTTGCAGTAGATGCGCTCGCCGTTGACCGAGAGCTGGAACACGCCCTTCACGAAGTCGTAGGAGTACTCCCGGATGCCGAATGTCACCGTCCGGCGGTCGGAAACCTCGCCGTCGACCTCGCACGTCAGCTCGCACGTATAGAGGTTTTGGTCGCCATACCCGTTGGGCCACCACAGGGCCGGGTCGTCGACGGTCAGCTGCGGGAACTCGCGGGGGTCGACGCCCACGGTGCGCTGCTGGCCCGCCCCTATTTTAAATCGCTTCTCGAAGGTAATGTCGCCCGGGCGGATGACGCCCCTCACGACCCCGGTTTTCTCCTGCTGCGAGTGGTTCTTCAGTTCGGTGGTCAGCGAAATGACGCCCTGCTCGCGCGAAGGCACCCTGGTACGCACCCACGGGTCGACGAGCGACACGTCGCCCGACGTGGTGAAATACACGTCGTCGGTGATGCCGCCCAGTAGCCCGGGGACGTAGGGCATCCAGTCCCAGCCCGCACTGGAAATATAGGTCGGGCTGGCATGGTTGGCGATCGGGTTCGTCGGCACGCGCACCAGTACGGCCAGCACGTTGGGCGCAGCACCCTGCCGCAGCAGGTGCGTGACCTCGAACATGCCGCGATCCATAAACCCGTCGAGCGACCCCAGCCGCGCGCCGTTGAGATAGACTTCGGCCCCGCGGTTCACACCCTCGAAGCAGATCCAGCGGCGCGCACCGGCGGGCAGGTCTTTGGTCGCGAACTCGGCCCTGTACCAGAAATTGCGGTCGTACTTGCTCCTGTCCACCTTGTAGGCATTGTCGCCGAAGTTGGGATCGGGTTCGATCCCCGCCTCGACGAACGACGTGAAGGCCGCCCCCGGGACGACCGCGGCGACCCAGCCGGACGCATCGTAACCGGCTCCGAGCATGGCCTTCGCATCGGGCACCTCGTCCTGTGCCCGGAGCTGCCACGCGGCAACCCGGCCGTCGCTGTTGAGCGACACTTTCTGCACAGCGGCTGCCAGGGGAAGGCTCAGCAACAGCAACGCTGCGATCAACAGATATTTTTTCATTCCTTCATTTTTTTACGGATAATTCGCTCCCGCACGGCTTCAACGCCGCCGGTCATCCGGCACCTCCCGGCCACACGCGAAGGGCGGCAACCTGCGGATGCAGGCCGATCCGGACGGCCCGGCCGGAAAAAATCCCGGCGACGGCGAAGTGAAACAGAAACGATCCACTGCCGTCGCCGGATTATCATACCGCCCCGGGTAACCGGCCGGGACGGCCTTCACAACCGGTTTTTACCAACCGGTATTCTGGACGAGGTTCGGGTTCTGCGTCGTTTCGGCATAGGGGAACGGCCACAGGTAGAAGCGGTCGCTCCAGGTGCCGCGCGTCGACAGCGGATCGTAGCGCACTTCGTAGTTGCTCCAATCGGTAGGATCGGTCGTACGCTTGGTCGCGTCCTTGAGCCCGACGAGCCATGCGCATTCGTTACCCCAATGCTCGCTCACGCCGTCGATCGAAGTGTTAGTGATGAATTTCTTGTAATCGCCCCAGCGGATCAGGTCGACATAGCGGCTGCAATCCTCCAGCCACAGCTCGAAGCGGCGCTCGGCCTTGATGCCGTACTCGGCGTTATCCATATCCAGCGCGGGGGCGTCGGTCAGGCCCGCACGGCGGCGCACCTTGTTCAGCGCCTCCAGGCCCGAGATATTGGCCGTACCCTCGCCCGACATGCAGACAGCCTCGGCATAGAGCAGCAGCACGTCGGCATAGCGCATCAGCGGGAAGTTCGTCCGGTTGCCGTTGGTCTGGCCGCTTGCGAAACGCTCGGGAACCACGTCGTCCACATAGTCGTAGTATTTCATGCGGAAATAGCCCTCGTTCTCGAACAACATGCTCGACATGACGCCGCGCACGTCCTTGTTCAGGTAGGGGAAGTCGTGGTACACCTCGCTGTAAGTGGCGATGGCCGCACGGCGGCGCACGCTGTTGCCGTCGTGCTTAGCAAATGCATAACCGAACGTGCGGGTCGGGTTGATAAAGCCCCAGCCGTCGGAGGCGGTCGTCGTGTTGCCCGGCAGGTTGACCTCGTCCTTACGCCAGTTCATGTAGGCGCGGAACCAATAAGGCTCGGTGCTCGTGATCGTCGTCATGTCGCCGTCGATGTCCAGCTCGAGCAGGAACTCGTCGCAGAAATCGGCCTCGGCACGGTAGAGCGTCAGGTATTCGTACTCCTCGCTGCCGTCGCTCCAGTTTTCGTTCTGGCTCTTGGCCAGCTGCATGTTCGTGCCGTAGCTCGACGGGCCCATGGTCGCGGTCTTATCCCAGAGTTCGTATTTGCCCGAGTTGATCACCTTGGCCAGTTCGACCTTGGCGTTGGCATAATCGTTCTGCCACATGTACCCCTGGCCCTTGTAAGCGTAGCAGGCTTCGGCCGTCCAGCGGCCGCCGATGGCTTTCTGGCCGCCCAGTCCGCTCTTCGAGGGAAGCACGGCAGCAGCCTCGTCGAACTGCGTCATGATCCATTTCCAGTTGTCCTCGGGGTTCGAGTTGCCGGGATAGAACGAATAGTTGATACCGTCCAGCACGTGATCCACGAGCGGGGCCGAGCCCCACAGCTGCGTCAGGCGCATCATCGCCCATGCACGCCAGGCCTTGGCCTCGGCGATCACGCGCTTGCGCTCGGCGGAACCGTCGTTGAGTTTGTCCACGATCATGTTGCATTTGTACATGATCTTGTAGAAACGGGTATACATCTCCTTGTAGGCGTTGTTCTCCGAATCGTCGATCATGGCCGACATGCGGTGGTATTCGGTACCGTCGTTCGGGCCCGAACCGCCCGGCCAGCACTCGGCCGTCTTGGCCGAGGTGGTTGCAATGTAGTGTACGCCCCAGTCGCCCATCATCAGGTACTTGGCCGTGACGTATACGTTCGCGATCAGCTGTTGGGCCGTCATATCGTTCGCCTCCGCATAGGTCTTGTCCACCTCGGTGACCCCGAGGTGCTCCACTTCGTCGAGACGCGCCTGGGAGCACGAAGTCGCCATCATCGCTCCGGCAAGCAGACCGGCTAATGCCAAAATATGCTTTTTCATAATAGTCATAATGTTTTTAGGTTAGAACGAAAGGTTTGCACCGAATGTCAGGGTCTTCGGGGTCGGGTAGTCGCCATTGTCCATACCGATGCCCGACGTACCGCTGACAGCTTCCGGATCCATACCCCAGTAGGGAGTGATGCAGAAGAAGTTGTCGAGCGAAACATAGACGCGCAGGCGCGAAATGGCGATCTTCTTCGTAAAGGACGAAGGCAGCGTGTAACCCAGCTGGATCTGCTTGATCTTGAAATAGGATCCGCTCTTGAGCCACATGCTCGAGTTTCTGGAAGCGGTATCGCCGATCGGATCGGGATGCGGGTATTTGGCCCCGGCGCCCTTCACGTCCCACGAATCCGTCCACAGTTCGGAGGGCTTGTTGGCCGAAGGCGTCAGGCGGGCGCCGTAGAGGCTCAGCAGGCCGCCGTGGCTTCCGCTGCCGAATACCGTCAGGTCGAAGCCCTTGTAAGCGGCGTTGAGGGTGATGCCGTAGGTAAAGTCGGGGATGGCCGAACCCAGGTACACCTTGTCCTTGTCGTCGATCGTGCCGCTCTTGTCCTTGTCGTAATACATGGCGCTGCCATCCTCGGGATTGACACCGAGGTATTTGTAACCGTAGTAGCTCCACATGGGCTGTCCCTTGTCGAAATAGACGAAATCGGACAGGTCGTTCACGATACGCGCACCTTCCATCTCCTTGACCTCGCTGCTGATGGTGGCAAGGTTGGCATTGACGCCGTAGGTGAACTCACCGACCTGATCCTGCCAGCCGAGTTCGAACTCGAAGCCGTGGTTGTTCACCTTGCCTATGTTCTTCGCCATGCTCGTGGTACCCGTCGCAAGGGGTGGCGTCAATGTAAGAATCTGGTCGACGGTATTCTTGTTGTAGAAATCCATCCCGAAAGTCAGCCTGTTGTTCAGGAAGCGTGCGTCGACGCCGACGTCGAACTGCCGTGCCGTCTCCCATTTCAGATCCGGGTTGGCCAGCACATCCGAAGGATAGACGGTGGAAACCAGCGAGCCGTTCATGGGGTAATAATCGCCCACGCTCATCGACGAGCTGTACATGAAAGCGCCCAGCGCACTGATATTACCGTTGACACCGTACGAAGCGCGGAGCTTCAGGAACGAAATGATCTTGGGGTCGATATCGCGCATGAACCGCTCGTTGGAAATCGTCCAGCCGGCCGACACCGAGGGAAAATAACCCCACCGGGCTTCCTTCGACAATTTGGAACGGTCGAAAGCGTCGGCGCGGAAATTGACCATGATGTTGTAACGGTTGTCGAACGTATAGCCGATACGGCCGAAATAGCTGATACTGGACATTTCGCCTACTCTGCCGCCCACGCCTTTGGTGGCATCGGTCGAAGCGAAGTCGAGGTGGTGGAAATTGCTGCTGCTGTCGGTCAGGCCGTTGGTCGAACCCGATGTGAAGTTACTCCACTCGTACTGGTAGGACATACCGACCATCGCGTTGATCGTGTGCTTGCCGAACGAACGGTTGTAGTTGGCGAAGTTCTCCCACATGTAGAAGCGGTTCATCGTGGTCTTCCCGTCCAATTGCATCTTCGTACGCGACGACACGGCAAAGTAGGTCGGCACGCCGTAGAAGCTGTAATTGGTCGATTCGAGCCGGTAACCCACGCGCGACGTGACGGTAAGACCCTCAACGGGGGCGAAAACCAGCGACGAAGCACCGCGCAGGGCGAAATTCTTATGCTCGCCCGTGTTGCTGTAATAGTGGGTAAGCGGGTTAACTGCGTCCTTGGCGGCGAACGGGATGCCCACGTAATCGCCCTTTTCGTTCTTCATGAACATGTCGTCGCCCTGTTGTGCGATCAGCTCGGTCATGTATGCGGGCAGGTTGTCCTTGTCCCAGAAAGCGGGCAGCAACGGATCCATGCCGTAAGGGTTGATAAACTGGTTGCTGTTGCCCAGCGTGCTCACGCCGTCGCCGCTGTTCTGCGAACGCGAACTTTCGACCGTATTGTTGGTCGTGAAGGTGAGCCATTTCTTGACCTTGTAGTCGCCGTTGAGCTGGAAGGTGACACGCTTCAGCCAGTCCTTGTTGCCATAGTACATACCGTCGTTGTCCATATACGACAGCGAAGCGTAAACCGAACCGTTGTCGTTGGCCATTTCGATGCCGGCCGTATGGCGCTGGAACGAACCGTTGTCGCCGTAAAGCACGTCGAACCAGTCGGTATCGGTCTTGCCGTCCCACGCGGACAGCGACTGGTTGTTGCCGGCGGCCGTCTGGTAGGCCACGTACTGCTCGGCATTCATCAGGTCGGCCTTACGTGCCAGCGAGGTGATGCCGTAGGTGAAATCGTAGAAGATGCGGCCGTCGCCCTTCTTACCCTTCTTCGTGGTGATGAGCACGACACCGTTACCGGCCTCGACACCGTAGATGGCCGCCGAGGCACCGTCCTTGAGGATCTCCATCGACTCGATGGACGAAGGATCCAGGTAGGAGATGTCCGACACCTTCAGGCCGTCCACTACATACAAAGGCTCCGAAGCACCCGAATTGTTCGAGCTGAAACCGCGGATACGGATCGAGGGGCTCGAACCCGGAGCGGCCGAAGAGGAGAGCACCTGCACGCCCGGGGCCTTTCCCTGCAGGGCCTGCTGTGCGTTCTCGACCGAACGCGATTCGAACACGTCGCTCTTCACCGAGGTGATCGAACCCGTCACGTCCCTCTTCTTCTGGACACCGTAACCGATGACGACCACTTCGTCGAGCGTCTGGTTGTCCTCCTTGAGCACGACCTTCATATTCGTCTGCGAACCGATCGCAACCGTCTGGGGTTCATAACCGATGAAAGTCACGAGGATACTCTGGTTTGCCATCACGCCGTTCAGTGCGAAGGAACCGTCGGAACCCGTCGAAGTACCCTTCGTCGTCCCGTCGATCACCACGGCGGCACCCGCTACCGGATTCCCCTGTGCGTCGACGACGGTTCCGGTCAGATTGTGCGTCTGTGCAACAGCCTGACTGCCTGCGAACGGAGCGACAAGCATCAACATCACTGCTGCAAAAGCTAATTTCAGGAAACTTTGTTTCATAATTTTAATCAATCGTTAATGTAGTTCGTTGGTTGTCATTTCTTTGCTTCCCGCGGGAACGCCCGGTTCCCGGCGGATCGGTAGGTTTTACATCTTTTCAGTTTATGGCCAATTAGGTGTTAATTTAATAAGTGGTTTATAATTAGGTATTTATGGATATCACAACGCTTTTTACAGGGTGCAGTCGGAAACACCCGCCGCAGGAATCAGGGGTGTCAGCGTACAGGGTGTGCCCGTCGGGGCACACCGATGCACGCGGCATTTTGTGTAATTATTCTACGGGAAGGCCCTTGTAGGCACGGTATGTCGCGGCCAGGTCGGCAGTCCTCAGGAACACGTATTTGCGGCCGTCGTTGCGGGCCTCGATCTGCTTTTTGAGCTCGGACGCGTAGGTGGTCACATCCTCGCTCGCCGTGCCGATCATGACCGACAGGAACAGCGGTTCGTCTACCGGGGCGCTGTCCAGCACCTTGTCCAGGTATTCGGGACGCGAATTGGTCGTACCGATATGGAAACAGTCGTTGTCCATGTGGTATTCGTCGGAACCGATGCCGCGCCAGTCGGTGCCCGCATAACCGCCTTCGAGGCAGTAGGGCTGTACGTTCCAGGCTACGGCTTCGCCGTCGACCATCTGCTTGAGGGTGTGCATGCCGGCCTGCCTGAGGTAATGCCGCGTCAGCGAGCAATAGAACGAGAAACCGCTGTAACGGTCGGTCGTCGGGGAGCCGTCGCCCATCATGGCGCCCATCTCCTGGCCGCCTTCGTTCATCACCTGCTCGTACCAGGTGAAAACACGCGGCGCGAGGTCTACGATGGCGGGGTTGATGATCCACGTCACGGGGACGTCGCCGTAGGCGGCCGACTCCTCGATCGTGTAGGGCATGTAGATCATCGTATGCAGCAGGTTGTCGCCGTCGGAGACGAGCATCGCGATATAAACGGTATTGGGCTCGGCCTTGAGCGCCTTGGGTTCGATGGGCGTACCCTGCACCGAGGGGAACGAAGACATGACGGTCATGTTCTCGACCGAAATGAACGGCACCATGAAATACCCGTATTCGGCGAAGAGCTTGTCGGCCTTCAATTCGTCCGTCCAGCCCATGATCTGGGTGCCGGCGGGGTATTTCTTGACGATGTTCTCGTAATATGCGCACTGGTCATGATCCTGGATGTCGAGGAAATAGGTGAACAGGCGGTTGGCAACCACGTAGTCCTTGTTGGCTGCGCCCCAGCTCTCCTGGAAATCGGTGGTCATGTGCGACCAGGTGAAAGCCACGTCGCGGTTGGCCGTCTCGAAATAGTTTTCCACGAGCCAGTCGACACACTCGATGTTGGTCTTGAACATCCCGCGCAGATCCCGGATCACCGGGAAATCGTACCCCTTCACCTCCTCGTAAAGGCGGGGTGAAACGATCAGGGCGTCGGTCTGTGCCGCGATCGTAGTCGCCGCCTCGATCGTGGCCTCGACCAGTTCGGGGTCATAGATGACTACGCCCTTGATATGCTTCTTATACTGCTCGACAAGCGCCGAGAACCCGGGGTTGGACTTGGTCGCATCGAGCGTGAGGGTCTCCTGCGGAATGTCCTTCAGCACACGGTCGAGCCAGAACTGCCCCATCTGGGCCATGTCGTGCGGGCCGGTCTTCCAGCCGCCGTGGTTGTCCTTGCAACGGCTGTTCATCACATAGATCTTCTGTTCGCTGTCGCGGTTGACGATACCCTGCAGGCCGATGGCAGCGACCTGCCCCTCGATATCGTCGTTTTGCAGGTCTACGATGACAAGCGATTTGGTCGGGGTTTTGACTTTCGGATAGAGCCTGCCCGTCAGGTCGACGTCCGTGGCGGCCTGGCCGCAGCACGAACCGCCGTTCTGGCACGAAGCGAGCGTCATCAGACAAAGCAGGGAACCGAAACAATAGGTCAAAGTTTTCTTCATGAGTTTTAAGTAGGTTTTATTAGGATTTCTATTATAAGTCTTTGCGCAGATTTTCCAGGATTTCGCCTACGGAGAGGTCGGCCCGGCAGATCACCTTGTCCGAAGCCCCGTAGTACAGGGCGATGCGGTCGCCATCGACCAGGTGGCCGTTGGTGAAGATGACATTCCCGAAGAAGCCTTCCAGTTCGTAGGGTTCCTCAGGCTCCATGACGGGCGTGCGGCTGCGCGCCAGCACCTTCGACGGGTCGGCGGCGTCGAGCAGCATCGCACCCAGGCAATAGCGGTGCGAAGCGTCTGCGCCGTGGTAGATCATCAGCCACCCCTCGTCCGTCCTAATCGGGGCGCACCCGGCACCTATGCGGGCACTATCCCACATCCCCTTGCGGGTACGGGCCACGCACCTGTGGTTGCCCCAGTGGCGGAGGTCGGGGCTCTGGGCGATCCAGATATAATTCCCGCCGATCTCGGGGCTGCTCGGGCGGTGCAGCATATAATATAGGTCACCGACCTTCTCGTCGAAGAGCGTGCAGTCCTTATTGTGCGGCGGCAGCACCAGCCCGTAATCGGTGAAACGGCGCCAGTCCGACGTGCTGCGCATCCGCACCGCCACGCCATTGGCCGAGACAGCCGTATAAGTCAGGTAATACTGCGTGCCGATCTGCGTGACGCGGCAGTCTTCGATCCCGTACGCTTCGTAACGGTCGCTGCCCGTCAGCGGCGGATACCCCGCCTCCTCGCGGAAACGGATGCCGTCGGTGCTGCTCACAAGCCGCAGGTGGGACATCGTCGTGAGGAAATCCTCGCCCTTGTAATTAATGACCCTCGGATCCGAGAGGTCGAGTTCGGGGGAGGCGGCCGGGACACGCATCACCGTCACGCGGTTCTGCGCGTCGAGCACCGGGAAGCTGATCTCCCCTTCGGCCTGTGCAGGGCGTTCGGCGACCCTGACCAGCATCCAGACCTTCCCGTCGTAACGGAATACACCGGGATTCAGCAGGCATTCGATCTGCATCGAGGGTTGGCTCGGACACAAATCTTCGGGGCTCAGGATCGGGTTATGTGCG
>OLSJ01002171.1_pt1 | contig 10549 bp, 10 predicted proteins | sample 1672151 | NCBI WGS metagenome assembly OLSJ01 (sample SAMEA3136653, study PRJEB25190) | human gut metagenome | biome: human gut; feature: human-associated habitat; material: faeces | place: Austria | collected 2013 | reverse complement strand
GAAAATTTATGACACTCTCAGAGAGAAATGTCAGATGAATTAGTGTGTGTTTAATTATAAAAAAGACCTTTTTGTATGTATGGCTGGTGCTGTAAGAGTACAGTTACGATGCGTGACAGGGCTGCGCGGTCGCGGGAGCGTCCAGCTCTGTCATGGCGCGGCGCACCGCAAGCTGCTCCAGCGTCCTGCTAAGGTCCTTTTCGCGGGAAAATACGCTTGTCACGCGATAGAGGGTCTTGCCGATCCTGACCTCCTTATAAGAGGCGACCGGCTCTTTGGATGTTTTTGTTCGGTGTTGCGGTCGAATCCAAACGGAGAGCGGCGGGGAACGGCAGCCTACGGCGAAGAAGTGCGGCGGCAAGCCGCATCAGCGACACCTCCCGTACTCTTTTGTCATAGACTGATTTCCTTTCTGCTCAAATCGGATAGAAATGGCGAAAGGCGGTTGTTCAAAAGAGCAACCGCCTTTCCTGACGAATGAAACCGAAAAGGGACGCGGGGCTATTTGCCCGCGCCCCTAAAGGTGAGCATGTTTACTTTTCGATGATTTGCAGCGCTTCTTCCTCACGCCGCCGCCTGATCTGCCATGTGGTCAGCGCAAGGCATCCGGCAAGAGATGTACAGAGGGAGATCCCTCACAAGCTTCACACGCTGCTGTCGCCGGTCTTTGGGATTTGCAGCCGCTTCGGGTCGATCCAGCCCATCAGACCGCCGGGAGCCTTGCCCTGCACCAGCTCATACTTCTCAATGAAGCGGTGGAGCATGGCGGCGATCTCAGCGCGGGTCGCCGTGCCCTGCGGGTCAAGCAGATTGCCGGATTTTCCATTCACAAGGTCGCTGCCGACCGCCCATTGCATCGCCGTCTTTGCGTAATCCGTGATCTTGTCCGCGTCCTTGAACTTGTCCAGGTCTCCCTTGACGGTCAGATCGTAGCCCTTGTAGTCTGCGTAGCGGTAGAAGATGGCTGCAAGCTGTTCGCGGGTGATGGGATCGTCCGGGCCAAACTTGTCTTTGCCGTAGCCCGCGAAAATGCCGTTCTCCGCCGTCCATGTGATCGCGTCAGCGTACCACTTTCCGGCCTCCACATCGGTAAAGCTGTTTTTGCCCTTCGGTACGGGGCTGCCCTCCATGCGCCAGAGAATGGTCGCCATCATGCCGCGCATCGCCGTCCCATGCGGACTGAACAGGGTCTTGCTCGTACCGAGCATCAATCCGTTTTCGTAGACGAACATCACATCGCCGTAGAACCAGTCCTTTTCAGAAATATCGGTAAAGGGATTCACGCCTGTGCCCGGATTTTCGTCCACGCGCCAGCCTGCATACACGGTCATATCCTTCGTCAGATAAACACCGGAAACCTTGTTCGTCAGGCTGCGTTCGCTGTACCAGCCGATAAAGGCATGTCCACGCCAGGCCGGGACGTACTTTGTCAGGTCAATGTAGGTATTGTATGTTCCCTGCACGCTGGGAATATCACTGCCGCCGCCTGTTTCAAAGCGCAGCGTGTAGTAGGTGACGGGTGGATTGTAGCCGCCGCCACCGCCGCCGGTGTAGGTCCAGTGGGCGTAGACGGTGGCATTTGCATGGAATACGGTATCCGTCGTGATCTTTGTTCCACCGCTCTTTTCGGTGTACCAGCCGTAGAAACTGTAACTGCCGCTTCGGGAGGCGCTGGGCAGAGAGGTCAGCTTCCGATCGGTGGTGGTCATGCTGCCGACAGAGGGCGTACCGCCGTTGCCGTCAAAGGTGACGATGAACTCGGTGGGCGCAGGAGGTGCGTCCTTCTCGAAGATGGCCTTGACATCAACATTGCCGTCCGGCATGGTGAACTTGTTGGTGGTGATTACAAGTCCTGCTGGAGATTCGACCTGCCACTCCTTGAAGTGGTAGCCGATTTGGGGCGTAGCGGTCAGGGTGATCTCCGTGCCGGCCGCAGCCTTTGCATGAGAGGCGGAAGCCGTGCCGTTTCCGTCATTACTGACGGTGACGGTGTAGGTGGTGGGGGTAATAACGCTGTTTTCCCACAGCGCCTTGATTTCGGTATCCACGAGCACGGTGTAGGAATCTCCCACCTTGTACTCCGTGCCGCCGATCTCCCAAGCCTTGAACTCCTGATCGGCGGGAGCAGTGAAGCCGCAGGCGGGCAGGATGTAAATTGTCCCTGCATTGACGGTCACGGAATCCATGCTGCCGCTGCCGCCGCCTGCGTTGAAGGTGATCGTACAATCCGCAAGCGGCGTACCCTCACCCACTGTGACCTCCGCATCGGGGCTGGCAAAGTGGTTGTGATCCTCCGCATAGCGGACGAAATAATTGCCGGCAGGCAGGTTTTCAATCTCGATACCGGTGCAGGCGGTGTAGATAGTCTCGCTCTCCGCACGGTATTCCATCGTTGCATCCACGCCGGTGATCTTGCCGTCGCTGTCGCCCTCGGTAGTGGGCGCGACACCGATCAAGTCGTTAGGCGCTTCCTGCGTGGCTTTGCCGATGCTCCACGCTGCGGTCACGGCCCCAGTGCTGCCGTCCGCCCATCTGCCGGTCTTGGATGTGACGCGAACGGTGTAATCGCCTGCGTCTGTGGCGGTGTTGCCTGCGATGTCCATTGTGGCGGGATTATAACCGCTCACGGTTGCGGTATGCTCGGAGCCATTGTAGGTGTAGGCTCCGGTGACGCTGATGCTGGGCTTGCCGGGATCGGTGGGTGCAGGCGGCGCGTCCTTCTCGAAGACAGCCTTGACCTCCACATTGCTGTCTGGCATAAGGAACTTATTGTTCTCGATGGCCACGCCGCCGCTGATGACTTGCCACTCCTTGAAGTGGTAGCCCTTTTTGGGCATGGCGGTCAGGTTGATCTCCGTACCAGCCACGGCCAATAAGGGAGATGCGAAAGCTATTCCGTTGCCGTCCGTTTTCACGGTGACGGTATGCTGGGTGGGTGCAAAAGGTGAATCCTCCTCGAAGATAGCTTTGATCGCCACATTGCTGTCCGGCATGGTGAACTTGTTGTTGGTGATTACAAGTCCTGCCAGAGATTCGACCTGCCACTCCTTGAAGTGATAGCCGGTGTTTGGCGTGGCAGTCAGGGTGATTTCTGTTCCGGCTGTCGCCGAGGTGGAGCTTGCAGAAGCCGTTCCGCCGCCCGCTGTGGTGACGGTGATGGTGTGCTCGGCGGCGGGGGCGTTGGTTATCGTAATAGACAGTTCCTTCTTATCGTTGCCCACGCTGTTGAGAGCTCGAACGGTAAATTGGGCGGTTCCTTCCGCAGTGGGCGTGCCGCTGATCTCGCCGGTGGTTTGTTTCAGAGTCAGACCCTTGGGCAGCTCGCCGCTGAAAAGCTCCCACAGAATGAAGCCTCCCCCATTTGCATGAAGCTGATGGTGGTACGGCGTGCCGACCGCGCCGCCGGGCAGCGTCGTGGTAGTAATCGCCGGCGCATCCTCCGAACCGAGGAGCTTCACCCGGATCGCGGCCGTTACCGCAGGGTCGGGCTGCTGATACCTGTGCTCGTCGTTAGCGTCGAATACCAGCGTGCCGGGGATGGTCTGCCAAGCCGTGGACTGCGCGTCATAGGACGATTCATCCCACGAAACCTCCATGCCAACCCTGAGACCGTCGATGGCCTCGACGACCACAATTTCTGGCAGGTTAAGCCCTGCAAAGGTCGTGCCGAGTTTTCTCTCCGTAATGGGATCCGGCTCCTCGCAACGCTTGAAGGTATTTTTGATGACGTTGATCTTGATCGTGGTCTCCGCCTTCCTGTAGCCGTGCTGGTCAGTCGGCGTGAATACCACCGTCACAACGTTCTCGCCCAGCTCGTCAAACCATCTGGGCGTACCCTCCTTGAAGGAGAACGTGCCGGGGACGACGGTATCCGTTCCCTTGACCTTTGCCATGCCGTCCACAAGATCGGCGGTTTCCCCGCCTGTGGCTCCCATCTGGAAGCTCCTGTCGACGAACATGGTATTGTCGGGCTGCGCAAAATCGCCGTTCCTCCACCGGAATACGGGCGGCTGCGTTATCTCCGTCTCGGCCGGGTCTGCCTGCAGCGTGACCTTGATTACTCCTCTGAGGTCGGCGCCCTCGGGTACGATGTAATACTTCTCAAATTCGGCGCGGTTGACCTCGCCGTAGATGGTCTGCTCCTCATAAGAATTGGGGTCGTAGTTTGAATCGTCCCACTTGATGATGCCGGGCACATTGCCGTTCAGCCCGCTTCCCTCGTGGTTTGGTTCATCGGCCTCCGCGAAGAAATAGAACGCGTTCGGCAGACCGAGATCCTCAAAGGCTGTTCCAATCTTTTTATTGTCAATATACGATGTATTGGCTTGCCTGAATTTGCGGGGAATGACGTCCACGTTGACGGTACATTCCGCCGTGGTGTACTTCTGCAGGTCATCGGGTGTGAAGGTGACCTTGAGCGCCAGCGGTCCCACCTGAACAAGCCCGCCATCTCTCCGCCAGTAGCCGTATAATTCCTGCTCCTCGTTCAGAGTGAACACGCCGGGAACCGTTTCGCCATCTGCCGTGGCTTTTCCGCCGGAAAGATACTCGTCGGAAAAGGCGAGCTGGCAAAAATCGCCGCTGTATATCTGCCTGGAGTAGGTGGGCGGATCCAGCGTTGGCACAATGGGCTCGTCGCCAATGAGCGTGATTCTGGCAATGGCCTTGACCGTGCTTGTCGGCTCCAGCTCATCCTCGTAGAAGCTCCCTTCAACATCCAGCTGGCCGGTAATGATTTGCTCGCCATATTTGTTCGGGTCATAGGAGGAGCCGTCCCATGTCACGGGGATGGAATAGAAGATATCGCCGGTGTTGGTTTTTACATCGACGTCGAAAGGAAGCCACAGATCCTCAAACGTCGTACCCAACGGCATGTTGTTGATGACTTTCTCTATGACACTTGTGATCGTGTACTTAAGCCCCGTCACGGTGACGATACATTCCGCCGTGGCGTATGTCTCCGTATCGTCGGGGGTAAAGAGGATTTCCATGCGGTTTTCGCCCGGGTCTACTACGCCGCCCCAATTGTGCTTGAAGCGGAACGAGCCGGGAACAACGATGTCCGTCCCCTCGACCTTTGCTTCGTCGCCTTTGAGATCTCCATCAAGGTACTGATCGCCGACATACCCCTCAGAGGGCAGCGTGGGCGGGGTGGTGATGACCGTTTTGGTGAGCTGCAAAAGTTCTCCGTAGGCCGTATGACAGGTTTCGCAAATGGCCTTCTCCGTGCTGGTGGCCTTGCCGCCGGAGCAGTTGCCTGTTTCGGTATGGCTGCTGTCCGTGATGCAGGTGCGTGTGTGCGTTCCGTTGCCGTTGGAGGTCCATTCGCCCCAGCTATGATTGTGCACCTCCCATATGGCATAGATGGTTGTGCTCATATCATACCCATGTACTACCAGGCAACTGGTATAACCGCCGTTTCCGCCATATATCGGCTTACCAGTCCGAGAATTCGCCCAACCCATGAAGGTATATCCGTCACGGGTTGGAATTATTTCTGATATGGGAACCCATACATGAAATTCCGAACTGTCCACGCTCTGACTTGGCGGCGCGCCGCTGCCGCCGTTGGCATCGTAATGCAGCGTATAGGTGTATTGGGTGGCAGCGGGACGGGCTGCCCCGAGCAGAGGCATTGGCGTTTTTCCGTCCTTGGAATCGCAAATCTCACATAAATAGGTGCAGGGCTTCCCCATGGAAGCCGGTGCATAGCCGCAATCCTTGTCATGCGCGTGCTTGCAGTCTGATGTTTGAAGGATACAGCCGCTTTCCTCGGTGCACGCGTGAACGCATTCCGTCGGTGCTGCGTTCTCTGCCTCCGATAAGCCGTCGGCATTCTCCGACACGCTTTCCGCCGTGTAGCATTCCGCCGTATGCGCATGGACGCACCGGGTTATTAGACTATGACATTCCTCCGTGTGTTCATGGGAACAGGGAATTTCCGCTGTCCCTTCGGTATAGCCGCAGGCCTCGTCATGCTCCGGGTGGTGTTCGCACAGACCGCCCGGGTTCGATGCACGTGCGCCGGTCTCTACCTCCGCCGGGTGTTTTCCCGCACCCGCTGCTTGACGAGTGCGACCCGTCTTGCAGGTATCGTACATATCGTTTGCCCCCCTTTCCGGTTTGTCTGGAATTGTGATAAAAACCCTTTCACTTATATAGGTACAAAAAATCGAAAAAACTCTCACCCAAAACGAAAAATTTTTCAAAAAATTTGAGAGCCGCCAAAAAGCAGCTCTCAGGGAGTAGATATTCGGTTATTTCCTCTGCGATAAGCGGAAAGCAGACAACCTTCCCACCGCCACCGGCAGCACCGGCAGGGCATAGGCGATATATTGCGCCGATTGCGGCGGCAAGATGTATGTCCACCGCACCAACAACGGCAAGCGCATTTCTCAATACACCTGCTCACAGTACATCAAAGTTCCTTGCGGAACGCTTTGCAAGACCCAGCACCGTATCAATGAAGATGCGGTACTGTCCCTTGTTTCCGAAATGCCCAAAACCATTGCCGAGTATGCAAAGTATGACCGAGCCGAGTTTGTCCGAGTGGTACAGGAAGTGCAGTCCAGCCAGCAGACAACAGAGGTTAAGAAATAGCGCACACGCCTTGCTGCCGCCAGACAGAGGGCTTCCGGGCTGGAAGTCCTGCTCTGTAAAATCTATGAGGACAACATTTTAGGAAAGCTGTCCGACAGCAGATACGCCACTCTGGACGTTCAATACGCAAAGGAGCAAGCCGAGCTTACCGCTGAAATCTCTGCTCTGGAAAAGGCTATCAAGAGCTATGAAACGCACGAAAAGGACGCTGGCCGTTTTATCGCTCTGATTGATAAGTATGAGAACTTCGACAAGCTGACCATTGCCATGCTCAACGAGTTTATCGAGAAAATTCTTGTGCATGAGCGCGACCGCAAGGGCAGGCTTCATCAGAACTACTTGAAGCGTAAAGCCAGCGGAGCGCAGAAGCGATACGAGGACAAAATCAAGGAGAGGAAAAAGGCGGAAATCGAAGCCGAGAAAGCCGGCATTTGTGCAGAGGACATTGCAAAGGGCGTGTTCGTCCCTGTCAGCAGTTTACCGCAGAGAGAGCCGATGAAAGGAGTACAAACAGCATGAATATCGCTTACACACAGAACGGTGATTATCTTATCTCGAACATCGTTATCCGCAAGACCAAGCCCCTCGGACACTACGGCAGACTCCGCAAGGCGTATCTGGAAATGCACCGCCCGATACTGTTCAATGAGCGGGTACTATCCGACAAGCTCTTTGAACATTGCGCCAAGATTGACGAAGCGGCACGAAACCGCATGGAGCTGATCGTGCCGGAGCTGGCGAAGCGCAACGGCGTGACAGAGCAACTGAAAGCTGAAAATCAAATGGAATGGGTGCGGCAGATGAACGCTTGCAAGGCACAGGCAGAGGAGATTGTGAAGTTTGAGCTGATTTATGACTGATACTGAGAGCGCCCGGACGAAAAATGTTTGGGTGCTCTTACTGTATGAATAAATTGCAATTTTCCCATGATAAAGAAGTAAATGTTGTAAAGGAAACTTGACAAGAGATGCGTGTCATGCTATAGTAAGTTTGTAAAGGAAACTTGTCATACAAGGAGGCGTTTTTTGAAGAATAAAGTTGAGCAGTTACGAAAGGAGCGAGGATTAAATCAAGATGATTTTGCAAAAATGCTTCGTGTTTCAAGACAAACCATTAGTTCAATCGAAACAGGAAAGTATAATCCATCATTGGAATTAGCTTTTGCAATTTCAGACTTTTTTGGCAAACGGATTGAAGAAATCTTTTTCTATGAAAGAGGTGCAGAAAATGAAAAAGAGTAATTTGATAACCGGGATACTATATGTTCTTTTCGGTGTGGCTTGTTTGATTGTTGCGCTGTTGATTGAAACAAAGTTAGAGGGCATTTTATGGGGCTTTGCTGGCGCAGGTATCTTCCCCGGAATTATGATGATATGCAAATATTTTTATTGGAGTTCCCCCGAAAATAAAGAGCGATACGAAGAGCGTTTGGAGAACGAACGAATTGAACAGCATGACGAGTTGAAAACAAAAATCAGAGATAGAGCCGGAAGATATACTTACAGCTTAGGACTGCTGGTTGTTTGTTTCTCCATTTTGGTTTTCGGTATTCTCGGAGCATTGGAAGTCATTGATAATGCTCGCATGATTGTACTCTATCTCAGCGGATATTTACTGTTTCAAGTTATCGCAGGAATTGTCATTTTTAATAAGCTGATGAAAAAGTATTAAGGAAAAATCCCTTTAGGAACTAAAGGGCGCACTTCTATACAGGCAATTCCATCTACCTGTATCGTGCGACCTGCGGTGCCATTCCCAGTTTTGAAAAATCTCAAAATGGGAAATACAGCGAAACCAGAGGTTTCGTACAAGGGGCTATTTCCCCTTGCGGCACAGGTGCCTATCCCCGAAGTTTGTGACTGAATACCTCAGATACAAACATATGGGGTGAAAGAAAGCGTGAAATCGAAAGTTACAAGAGGAGAGTTTATGAATGTGATGTTTGATTTATTTGATTTGATTTTTCCAGTTATGTTTTTGCTGATATTTGGGATGATCTTATTTACATTTATAAGTGGAATAAGAACTTGGAATAAAAATAATAATTCTCCCCGTTTAACGGTGGAAGCCAGAGTGACTGCCAAGCGACAGAATACGACACATCACAACGAGCCAGTTGGAGGAGACACTTCAGGAACTCACGGGTATCATACTACCACCAGTACCTCTTATTATGTTACTTTTGAGGTGGAAAGTGGCGATCGGATGGAGTTTTCTGTATATGGAGAAGAGTATGGAATGCTGGCAGAAGGAGATGAAGGAAAGCTGACATTCCAAGGAAGCCGCTATCTGGGATTCGAGAGGGCTATTGAAAATTAGAAGTAGAATTTCAAGTTTGTAGAATTAAGAAAATCGGTATTTCGTGGGAGGTGTTATACAAATGAAACTGGCTGACTTATCAACTGGACCAGACTGGGTAGTATATGTTGGATTTATAATATTTGCTGTACTTTCCATAGTTTTGATTTCTGGACATGGAAGTTGGTTAATTTCCGGATATAATACAGCTTCAAAAGAAGAAAAGGCAAAATATAATGAAAAAAAACTATGCAGAACAATGGGAATTGGAATGTCTGTTATAGCAATTCTTCTATTAACTATGGGAGTGTTTGAAAATATTTTACCGGCATTTTTTGTGTATATTGCATTGGGTATTATTTTAGCTGATGTTGTGATAACTATTGTCTTGGGAAATACAATATGTAGAAGGTGACAAATTTCGACTTGTGGACTTTAACAACTCGGAATTTAACGCTTAACTAGGAGGAATAAACATGGCAAAGAAAGAAGAAAGATTTGAAGTTATATTTAGAGATGGAAGTTCGCTTAAAGATGAAGGGATTCGACAAATTCTTGTAGATAAGGAGACTGGAGTTAATTATCTTTGTTGGAAATCTGGATACGGGGCTGGTATTACACCTCTTCTGGATTCTGAAGGAAAAGTCATAGTTACAAAGTAAAATTCAAGTTTTTGAAACTAAGAAATCGAAAGTTGACAAGGAGGTGATTTTATGAAAAAGTTTATGCCCATTATCTATGTTATAGCATTCGTTATTGGCATTATCTTCATCGTAACAGCAGATACAGGCTTGATTACAAGTTATTATCCTGCTTTGATTGCAGGCGTAATCATTAGTTGTTTTGCGGGAGTGTTCCTTGCTATCTACTTATATGCTTGGCATAAGCAATCTAAGTGAGTTATGTCAATTCCAGTTTTATTGACCAAGAAAAATGAGGCGGATTCATAATGAGTGAGAAAACAGAGATTACTTTCATGCAAACAAGATTAATCCGGCTTGCTTCAGAAGAGTGGCATTTACCTGTTGAACAGATTATCCACTTGTTTAAAGAAGCTGATGTTCTTGGATATATAGAAAAATGTTATGGGATTTTTCATTGTGAAGGCGATGAAGCTGTGCTTGAAGATATTACTGAATTTTTGCAAAGAAAGGGAATAGGGATTAGTGCTTGAGTTAAAAGATGAATTTGTTCTCTATCATGGAAGTTATTGTGAAGTAAAAGAGCCAGATCTTGCCAAATGTGCAAAGAGAAAAGATTTTGGGCAGGGATTCTATTTAACTACATCCAAGGAGCAGGCAGAAAGTTTTCTGAGAACCTCAATAGCCAAAGCAATTGCAATAGGAACAATTGAAGAGGGACAGCAGGCGATAAGAAGGCAGACGATTTCTGCATCAGCCAGTTGCTGCCCAATAAACTAAAAGATCAATATTGCTTCAAAAACGATAAGGGCGGCGGTGAGCCGCCCTTTTACATATGCGAATATCCGTCTGTCTTTGTTGAGAAATCAATAGTTATAAGATTATAGTATATGCTGATACGCTATTTGTAAAAGTGTTGACTGCCTTTATACAATCTTAATACGGAATCATAGACTTTTATACTATCTTTGAAAGCAATTGTATATAATAAAACGCATTATGAAGATATT
>OLSJ01002161.1_pt1 | contig 10605 bp, 15 predicted proteins | sample 1672151 | NCBI WGS metagenome assembly OLSJ01 (sample SAMEA3136653, study PRJEB25190) | human gut metagenome | biome: human gut; feature: human-associated habitat; material: faeces | place: Austria | collected 2013 | reverse complement strand
TACCTTTTTTGCAATTTTTTTATTTTGACTGAAAACTCTTGACTATTGTATCCAAATCGGGTATAATATATACGATATCGGGGTGTGGCGCAGATTGGTAGCACGCTACCTTGGGGTGGTAGAGGTCGCCTGTTCAAATCAGGTCACTCCGACCAAAAGCCCTCGGTGCGGTTGTTAAATCAATTATCTAATTGTATCTTATCGACCGCCTGTCGGCGTAAATCATCATAACTATGCAAATAAATGTTTGTGGTATCAAGCTTTGTGTGACCAAGCAAGTCGGCAACTGTCTTGACATCCGCTCCGTTAGCGGTCAGCAGACTTGCGAACGTGTGACGGAACTTGTGCGGTGTGAGGTGCGGTAAACCCTCAGAGTGGGTCTTTTTCCATTCCTCGTTCTTGCGTATAAACATAGTGTTGTATTCCTCATGATAACGGCGAGGGCTGAGAAAGTTCTTTGAGCGAGGATTGCCGAATACAAAATCACAAGTCTGAGGTACAGAAAGCAACAGCTTGTAAGCACTTTCGTTCAACTCAACATAGCGAAATTTGTGATTTTTCGTATCATTCACGAGCCTTGCACAGCCTTTAAGCACAACTACAGTTTGACATACAAAGATACGGCGTGCTTTAAGGTCAACGTTTTCCCAACGCAAGGCGAGTATTTCTTCACGGCGAAGACCTGTCAAGCACTCAAAACGGAACATCTTCATTATAATGCTATCGCCCGAAGTCAGAAACGCCGCTTGCTCTGCCGTAAATGATAGCTGTTGCACTGTTTCAGGACGTTTTCTGCACCGCCTAAGTTCAAAGGCTGAAAGGTCAATGGACGTGTAACGACAGGCATAAGCATAACGCATGATACGCTTAAGAACACTGCGGAGCTTTTTCACTCTGTCAATGCAATATGTATCATCACATATCTTGATAATGTTATTGAGGTCAGAAAGACCGATTTCGGAAAGGTCCTTGCCGTTTATCGGCTTGCAATTCTGCTCAATCACATAGTCGGTTTGCTCAGGATAACGGACAACGCCCTCAAGATATGAGGGGCGAAAGTCCTTGTAATAAAATTCTTTAAAATTCATAGTGATTACTTCCTTTCGAGGGGTTGTAATATCGGGTGTAGTCATTCCATGTACGCCAATACATGGGCTTATAATGGCTACACTCTTTTTACTGTTATAATGCGTGTGGACGGCTGAAAAGCCCTCTTAAATGCGTTGTAGCGGTGTTCTGCTTTGTACTCTGCAAGAAACAGCCTAAGGAGCGTGTCACGCTCAGCAGGACAGCACAGAAACACAAGCCTTTTATCCTCTCCTTTCTCCTTGCCTATCGTGCCACAGAGCCACAAATAGAAAAGGTTGATTTCTTCCTTGCAAATTTCTTTTTGCTTCATGGTGTACCTCCTGATTTATTTATACCATATTTTTACGTCATTGTAAAATTACCGTTTTCTTACGTTAAATATTTTTACTTTATTTTGTTTGGCTTGTTTTGCTTTTTCGGCTTTTGAGTTGGCTTTTACGTTGGTTTTTCTTTATCGTGTCACTTATGCCACGGCTAGCGCTGTGGCGGAACGGCAAGCGACCTTGTTCACTGCGTTCACAAGTTCCATTGCCTAAATTTTTAACCTCTTACAGTCGCTTTGCTCCTTTCAGAGTTTAAAAATTTTCCTCGTGACACTAACTTTGCGATTTATTTTCAACAAATTTTGACGTTAAGCCGTCCATAAGTGTGAACAAGCCCATTTGTGAAACCTCGTGACGAACGTGTGAACACTGCTCACGGATAGCGTGACTATCACAATGTAAATCAAAATCAACGTTGTATTTGCAATAAAATGTTCCGCTATTGTTCTCGGCGGTATATTTGAAACAATAAACTATATCATCAATACGCCTTGTAAGCTGTTCAAGCTTGTCTATGCCGTCATTACGTTCAGCCGCCTTTTGATAAAGTTCTGTAGGCAGGAACGGCGAAGTTATATATACTTCCGTCCATAACGTCATTTTATTGCTATAACGTGCCGACACTTGCGAGCGGTACTTGTCAAGCAGAGTGAGCAAATAGCTGTATGAGATACGCCCTCGGAACTCGTCAAGTATTAATATCGGCTCTCCTTGGTAGCCGTCAAAAGGGTGGTCATAGTCGGTCACACGATAGATATTTACATCACCATGCTTTTCACATAGTTCAATGTATGTATAGGATTTTCCGCACCCAGTACCGCCAAACAGCCAATGTACTTTCACATCACGTTCAGGCGGTGTATTGTCCTTGCGGTACAAGTAAAATAATTCTTCTGTTGCCGTTTTTGACTTGATAGCCTGCGGAAACTGTCGGTAAATATCATTAGGCGTTTGACCGCTGTATATCAAGTCACGGATATCAGACATTGAAATCAAATCATTTCGCTTGCCTTGACAGCCTTTTATCTCACCGACCTGTGATTTTGCGATTATCTTTTCGCCCTTTTCCTCGAACTTTCCGACCTTGTTTATATAGTCCTCGACTTGCTTTTTATTTCCTTTGGTTATCTCAATATGTACTTTAGGAAAAAGCTTTTTCAAGGCAGATAGTGGGCGGAACGTCTTCTCACTTTCAAACACACAATGCAAGTGTTCAAGACCGAGGGCAGACACGCAGAATAAAACCGCTCCTGTTCGCTTATCATCATCACCGACCCACTTATTAAGAACATCATCACATATCTGCTGTTCTGTCAATGAATGATACTCCGTAGGCTCTTGCTTTAATATAACCGCCTTGCCGTTCTCGTCTTTGATTATTTCACCCTCTTCATTGTGCTTGTATGTAATATCGTAGCGAGGGTTATTTATAACACAGAAAGCAGAGCGGCAATTAAACTCCGCCATATATAGAAACACCACCTTATCTTGTATCAGAAGTTGTCACAAAATTTTGTGACATAGGAAAACACGCATTTACGCTGTTTAAACTACTTTGTATCATGTATCAGAAGTCGGGGGTAATACTATACCCCGACTTCATGAGAGTATAGCAGAACGCCGAGAGGGAGAATGAAAAGGGGAAATCTTGAACGGCGTTCCCCTCTTGCGAATCATTGAAATCATTGAAATGTTGAAAACCTGTAAGCTGTTGTTTCCAACATTCCAACAATTCCAACAATCCGCAATTCACCCCCAGCCGTTCGCATGATAGATTTCACGGATAGAAAAATCAGAAATCACTCTGAGAAATACGCTCTTTGAGTTTTTCACGATTAACGATATACAATTCAGACAAGCTACACATTGAAGAAGTCAGAAGATGACGTAATTCATTCATATCATCAGTAACACACATACGATGAATAAGACCTTCAAGCATATCAACGGAATTCATAGTTTCCTTGTGCTTTTGCTCCGTATAAAATTTATTTTTCATAAAAATCTCCTTTCAGTTTAGATAAAAAATCAGAAGCAATTCTGATAATAAAGTTCGCCGAACTTTTCGCAAGTAAGGCAAGAAAGCTTAAAGAACCTATCATCAAGAGCAAAGTGAAATTGAATATCAAGAGAAGAGTCTCTACGCAACTCACCAAGAATATATTTTATTTTGCCATACAAAAGAAAAAGGTCAGACATATTAACTGCTTTCCGATATTCACGATAAAGGCGAAGATACTCACGAACATAGTAATTTGAAATAGTCATTTTAAACACCCTCTTTTCTGCGGTTTGTGGGTTATCCGCTTTCCCTTTGTCTGTATATATTATACTACGGGATACCGTAGAGATATACATATATAGAGTAAACTATTTGTAAAGAAACTGTTACGGGATACCGTAGAAATAATTGTTGACATTTACTAAATTATGATGTATAATAATAGCAAGGTGGTGATTTAATGGCAGTATCAGAAGCACAAAGAAAAGCCCGTGATAAATGGGATAAGGAAAACACAGAGAAAGTGCAATTTAAAGCACCTAAAGGGTTTAACAGAATGATAGAGGACAGAGCAAAAGAACTAGGAATGTCAAAGGCAGGCTATTTGAAATATGCTGTCAGACAGGAGATAAAATCAGCAGAGGACAGCCACATTGTAATAAAAACACATACAGACGAGGGGTGAGAGTATGGAAGAAATATTCACGGAGTTGGACACTATGACGTCAATGGGCGTTGTTATACTTATCGTGAAAATAGTCATTGTGATACTGTTGATATGTGCTATATTTGAAACAGCAGGTAACAGCAAAGCGATAAGACGAGAAGAAGAGAAACAAACGGAATTATTAAGACAGATACAGCAGAACACAGTTAATAGCAATCTGCTGATGATTAACAACAAAGACAACAACAACTCGCAGTGAGCCTCACGGCAACCACTGCGAGTTGTTTCCTTTACCAAGCATTTTTCCGCTTGCGAATAGATTTCTTTTGCTTTCGGTCAAGTGGCTGTGTGTTAGGCTCTATGCCCTCACGATTGGCGAGTATTTCTTCATCAGACAAATACTCTTTTTGTAACATATTCGTGACAAGCTGTGATGTATCGTAGAGCTGACGGCGTTTATTTGTCTGTAGATACGTTCTATTGTACATCTGTGCAGGTGTATAAGCCTTATTTTCCGCATAGAGTTCGTATTCTTCAATATCATATGTGTAACCTGTCTGTATACGGCAGAATGGGTGCTTGAAGTGCGTATGGCAAGCGGTCACGTCTGCGGTGATGTCCCTTATTTGTTTATCTAAGAGGTTAAATCTCTGCACTGTTGCATATATCATCATATGCCGTTTACGGCATTGGCAAAGGTGCTGAAATAACGGTTTAGGAACGGCACATTTACCGCCCGAAAAGTCACGGCTATTGAAAATAGTGCCTATCTCGTCTATCAAAACAAGCGTGTTTTTAGGGGCGTTGAGGATATCTTGTGCAGTGTTCAAGGGAAGTATCTCCGTATAGTCGGGGAAGTTTTTGATATTAATATTTGTCAAGATATGAAGTTGAGGATATTTGCGACAGAGTTCATAAGCTTCAGCGACCATGAGAGAGGTTTTACCTGCTCCGAATTTGCCGACAAATAAGTGTATACCCCAACCGTTGAATATTTGCGACCAATTAAAATATAAAGCTGTAGCCTTATCATAGGCAGTATAAGCCGCCAAGGACGGCAGACGAACGAAATAATCTAATAAAATCATAAGCTACCTCCGAGGGTTGAAGAAACGTATCATAACATTATAAAGCATTTTCCAAAGTAGGAAAAGCATTAAACAGGCGAACACAAATTCAATGCACAGTACGCCGAACTGTTTCCAAGTCTTTATAACGTCAATGGCGGCTAAGTCACAGCCGAGGAGTTTTAAAAGCTGATAGCAAGCATTTTGAACATCATATAACACATTTACCACCCCTCTTTCTCAGGCTCTTGCTTGTCGCTCTGTGGTGTGTCCTGCGGCTGTTCAGCCGATTGTTTTTTTAACTCCTGTTCCTCGTATAGTGCTTCTATAAGCCGTTTACGAGGGAGCGACAAGTCTTTATCAGATTTAAAGGCGTGCAAGTCCATAAAGAACGCCACCACGCCGAGAACTGCACTAATAGCCAAAATAACTATTAGTGACAGGACGAATAATTTTAATATTGCAACCATTTTAACAACTCCTTATGTATTGTGGAAAAGATATTTTAGCAGAGCAACGGAGCAGGATATAACAAACAATCCTATAATCATTGCACCTACAGTAAAGCTAAATTCACCGAAGCGAATACGCAAACACATTAAGTGTTGAATTGAAACAAAAAGCGACTTCATAAGTGAAAACCAATCCATTTTGCACCCCCTATTTCAAGACCCATTTAACAACGCATATTGCTAACATGACAACAAAAAAAGAGATCAGGATAGTTAAGAACGTTGTGGGCAAGATACCGATACTTGCGGTTAAGAACTTGAAGAAATCGGACGAGCCGTCAAACACTGATTTAATGCTGTCAAGTCCGAAATCAACAGAACCGAAATTTTTATCAAGATTTTTTTGTTCCTCATACTTCTCGAAATCGTCAGGAGCAAGACCGCTTTCTCCGTTTTTATCCATATCATAATCATACATATAATCAGGGGTCAACTTCTTATCAAGATAATCAGTAAACGGCTTGTTTGTATCCATTTCAGCACCATTCTTGAATATTTTCGGTTTGTATTCGGGATAGTCCTTATAATTGAACGCCGTTGATGTTACACAATAGTAATCAGGCATTACAACGTCTGTTCCCTCGCCTGTTTCGGGGTCGGCATTTACTGTAACAATCTGCTTTGAGTTTAAGCTACCTTGATTGCACAGATAGCCTTGATTGTCAAGGTCGAAGTAATCAGGGGTAGGAACTGAAAGAGAGGTCAAGCGACCATATACCACGATATAAAGCTTTGTATCGGCTGTGAACTGTGAACTATCAAGATTTTCAAGATTGATAGTAACATTCTTGACAGAGCCACCCTTGCCAATAATGTAACCTGCATTTATGCCCTCTGCCTTTATCCATTCCGTAGGCTCTTTGTTATCGTCCGTAACATCATCAACAACGCCACTTGTAGTATACATATATTTGCCATAGTCCAACGAGGTATAAACAGCGTTTTTAACGCTCTCTTCATAAGACGACTTTTCAGGGGGAGAAGTAGTGATATAACAAACAAATTCATATGTATAATCTTTAAGTTCGTCATAGCTGTCACGGAGTTTTATAAATTCGTCCGTCAGTGTGACACGGACGTTAAGACCATTGCTTTCAATTTCCTGTCCGTCATTGCTTGCACCTGGAGCGACAAGTGTTCCCTTACGGCTCATACCCTCGGAGAGAGTGGGGGAGTAATCGACAGTAAAGGGAGTTGGTGGGGCGTTGGGGTCTAATTCGTTTTCTATGTTATCAAAATCATATACTTTTGTATGGAAATATACTTTAACTGTTGATTGAACATAGTCATTAAGATTAATTAATGCACAGCATTGAGATTTTATAAAGCCATTTGGTTTAGTAACTTCCCAACCACCATAACCAACACTTTGAGTATTATTATCGGATGAATCAAATTGAAATAGTAAACGCTGAGAATCATACTCATAGTTTGAGCCAAACAAAAATCGATTATTTGTAAAGCTATAATATGCAATAGCAGTTGGGTCGAAATAGAGTATATTAGTTTCTGATGTGCCGTCAGATTTTTTACCATAAACAGCTATATAATTATCGGTTTTAGAAATGGTTGACTGAAAATAATTATAAACATCAGTAAAATGCGGAATGTCAGAAGATTTACTAACAATAGACCACTTAACACTTGACAAGTCATTTTTAGTTACTGTATCATCAGCAAACGCAGGAACGGCACAGCAGACCATAAGCACCATAGCGGAAAGGATTGACACTAACCGCCGAAATTTATTTTTCATTTAGTTTTCTCCTTTCAAAATAAAAAATGCGGAGCGGATTGACCGCCCCGCACAAGCGAGTGTTTATGCCTTACCCTTTGTAAGCTTACGAATAACACCGACAGCCACACCGAGGAGCGAAGCACCAACGAACACCATAACAAGCGGATTGCTTGTCATAATAGTCCAGACCTGTGACACAAGGTCGGTAATTGTAGATACACCCGAAGTAATAGCAGTTGTTTCACCTGTGAGAACTGTAATAGGCATACTCTTTAATCTCCTTTCTTACTTGATTATGTCTATACTTTCGACAACAAGCTTTTCAGCACCACCGAAAGTACGAACGCCGTAGTTTATGTTTACATGGCTATCAATGATAGCCGAAGAGTTTGGAAAAGTTTCCTGCAAGACCTTTGTTGACACTTTAGCGATATGTGTTTCATATCCAGTCACGCTCTCGTCCTTGCTTTCCTTAAGGCAAAAAAGTGTGTAGTTTTCCCACTTTCTGCCTGTTTCCTTAATAACTCCGCTGTTTTTCTTAAAACCTTTGACAATATACATCTTGTCATACCTCCAAAATTAATTAATTATTTGTTGTAGTTCTCTTGACTACAGTTATATTATATAACATTATGAAAACGGCGTAAATACTTGTAATATTTCTTGTCAATGTATAATTTGTTAAAATACCGCACTAACTAACTTAATATTTTGTAATATTTCCATGCACAATAAAACCGCCAATATTTAATCAAGATACGGCGGTTTTTCTCCTAATATTTTCTATCTGTGTTTGGGGTGGTAGAGGTCGCCTGTTCAAATCAGGTCACTCCGACCAATATGTAAAAACGGCTTTCCGCTATTGTGGAGAGCCGTTTTAGTTGTCAAAATATTCTAACACAAAAAAGCTCCGAAATGATCGGAGCTTTTGGTTTTATATTACATCTTCGCAAGCTTTGCAAATTCTGCTTTCAGTGCAGGATAGATCTCTGTGTAAAGCTTGTAGTATTTCTCATATTCAGGTACTCGCTCTGCTTCAGGCTGCTGTACCTTGTCGGTCTTTACTACTGCCTTACAAGCTTCCGGTACTGATGAGTAAATGCCTGCGCCTGTTGCTGCAAGAAGTGCTACGCCAAGGGCTGGACCTTCTTTCGATGAAGCTGTTTTTACAGGACAGTTGTAAAGATCTGCGAGCATTGATCTCCACAGCGGTGAGCTTCCGCCGCCTCCACATGCCATCATGTCGGATACGTTGATATTCATTTCTCTGAATACCTCAACGCAATCTCTCAGGGAGTATGATACGCCCTCCATTACTGCTCTCAGCATATCACGCTTTGTGTGCATTGCGGAAAGTCCGAAGAATACTCCTCTTGCGTCAGGGTCAAGATGCGGTGTTCTTTCGCCCATGAGATATGGCAGATAGAGAAGTCTGTTTGCACCAACAGGCACTTTCTCTGCTTCCTTATCCATGAGATAATATTCGTCAACGCCCATGCACTTTGCTGTTTCTTTCTCTGCATTGCAGAAATTATCCCTAAACCATTTCAGCGAAAGTCCTGCGCCTTGTGTAACACCCATAACGTGCCATGCGTTCGGTACTGCTGCACAGCAGGTGTGAACTCTGCCCTTTGGGTCGATAGAGATAGAAGAAGTGTGTGCGAATACAACGCCTGATGTTCCGATAGTTGTGAACGCCTTACCGTCCTCTGCAACGCCTGTTCCGATAGCCGCAGCGGCATTGTCGCCTGCTCCGCCTACTACTATAGTTCCCTCTTTAAGTCCTGTAAGCTCAGCCATTTTCTTCGTGACCTTGCCTGTTACCTCGCATGACTCGTAAACCTTGCCCAGCATTGACATATCAATGCCAAGCGTATCGCAGACTTCCTTTGACCAGCAGCGGTTTGGCACGTCAAGAAGCTGCATACCGCTTGCGTCGGAAACCTCTGTTGCATATTCGCCTGTGAGGATAAATCTCAGATAGTCCTTTGGCAGAAGAATGTGTCTGCACTTTTCATATATATCAGGCTCATTGTTCTTTACCCAAAGGATTTTCGCAGCCGTCCAGCCTGTGAGGGCAGGGTTTGCTGTTATCTTGATGAGCTTTTCTCTGCCTAGCTTTTCGTTCATTTCTTTAACTTCTGCGGCAGTTCTCTGATCGCACCATATTATGGACTTTCTAAGAACGTTGTTGTCCTTGTCGAGCATAACAAGTCCGTGCATCTGACCTGAGATACCAACACCTGCAACGTCCTCTTTATTTACGCCGCTTTTGGTCATAACAGCCTTGATAGTGTTTATCATTGCGTTTGCCCAGTCAGCAGGGTCTTGCTCTGCATAGCCGTTTTTAGGCTGATACATAGGATATTCAATAGTTACAGAAGAAATAACAGTGCCCTTTTCGTCAAAAAGCACCGTCTTAGTGCCGCTTGTGCCGCAGTCTACGCCGATTACATAAGCCATAGTTTTTTACTCCTTTATAATTATGTATAGTATCATTTGTTTTTGCTAAAACGATTACATTAATTATACAATATTTCTCTTTGAAATGCAATACCCATAAAACGTTTTCGCAAAATTTATCTGCACATAAAAAAGGACGGTGGGGCTACCGTCCTATAAGTTTGTTGAAAGACCTGGCGAACTTGTTGGCGGAACATCGTGCCTGCGTTATTGGCAGGGTACTGTTTTATACCGCCATTTTAAGTCTAGTCTGCTTTCTCAAGCACAAAGAATGTGCTGCTGTTTTCGCTTTTCATTTCCTTTATAGCCCAGCCTGCCGCGATCAGACTGTTGAGCTTTTCAACTCGCTGAAATCTGTCCATATCCGGGGCTTTTCCATCATGGGCTTTGTCCTCATTTCTTGAAACATAAAATATCTTTTGCATATATATCCTCTTTCCCTGAGAGTGACAATTGTTCCCCGATTTTTTTACAACTGTCGCATTCTATTGATTACATTATACTACACAAATATGGAGATTTCAAGGAATACCAAAAATTTTAACCTCTTTTTAACGCTTTAGTATTATTCTGATTTTTCATGCTTTTCAGTGCTTATTATATATAACGGCATAGGTAAGGTGTAAAAATGCACGTTTTCAGGGCTGTTTTATGTGCTGATATGTACAAAAACTTATGACGAGTGAGTATTTTTATATGACAGCCCTTGACTTTTTTTTATAAAAGGCATATAATAATATTATT
>OLSJ01002141.1_pt1 | contig 10685 bp, 10 predicted proteins | sample 1672151 | NCBI WGS metagenome assembly OLSJ01 (sample SAMEA3136653, study PRJEB25190) | human gut metagenome | biome: human gut; feature: human-associated habitat; material: faeces | place: Austria | collected 2013 | reverse complement strand
TGATCGGACTGCCTATTGGTCTGATTGCCGGTTTCTTTGCCGGTTGGGTGCTGCTCCTCTTCTTTCTGCTGCTTTCTTTCGAGGCCTGTAAAGCAGGTGATGCGGAAAAAGAAGCAGGCACAAAAGGCTGGAAAGAAGCTGCGGATGCCGCAGAGAATGAAGAGCAGGTGAAAAAGTCCTCATCCGATACGACCTGTTATACTTTTGAGGATGTGGAAGGAAATTCTTATCAGGCAGAGCTGCTTGACGAAGTGGCAAAGAACCCGTATAATTTTAAGAATCTTGTGACGGACCCGGAAAGCGGATATAAGACTTATTCAGATACGAAGAAGCATATTTCTTCAAAGCTGGGTGTGGACGTTTCTGAATTTCAGGGCGAGGATATAGACTGGCAGCAGGTAAAGGAAAGAGGGATTGATTTTGTGATCGTACGGCTGGGATATCGTGCCTACGGAGAGAGTGGTGTTCTGGTACTGGATGATATGTTTGACCAGAATGTGCAGGGTGCATTGTCAGCCGGCCTGGAAGTAGGAGTTTATTTCTTTTCACAGGCAACAACTTTGTCCGAGACAGTGGAAGAGGCAGATTTTGTACTGGAGCATATCAGGCAGTATGACATCACAGCACCGGTTGTATTTGATACAGAAGAGATCAAAGGGGATGAGGCAAGAACCGATTCCAATACACGGGAAGATTTCACAAATTACTGTAAGGTATTTTGCGACAGTATCAAAGCAGAGGGGTATGATGCAATGATCTATGCCAATATGAAATGGATGGCATTTACGCTGAAGCTGGAAGAACTTGAAGGATATGATTTCTGGTATGCGGATTATCACGAAGAGCCACAGTGTCCGTATGCATTTAAAATGTGGCAGTACAGTGAGACGGGAGAAGTACCCGGGATCACAGGACATGTTGATTTAGATTTATGGTTTCAGGAGGAAAATTAAATGAAATGGAATAAATTCCGGTTGAAGACAACGACAGAAGCAGAAGATATCGTCAGCAGTATGCTGGCAGATCTTGGGATCGAAGGTGTGGAGATTGAAGATAAGATCCCGCTGACAGAATCAGATAAGGAGCAGATGTTCGTTGATATCCTTCCGGAGATCGAGCCGGATGACGGAGTGGCATATCTGAGTTTTTATCTGGAAGAAGAGGCAGACACAGAAGCTGTGCTGGCGAATGTAAAAAAGGAATTAGAAGAGATGTCTGCTTATGTGAACGTCGGTGAATGCACGATTGAAGAATCCGAGACGGAGGATGTGGACTGGGTCAATAACTGGAAGAAGTATTTTCATCAGTTCTATGTGGATGATATCCTCATCATCCCGTCCTGGGAGGATGTAAAGCCGTCCGATGAGGATAAAATGGTCATCCATATTGATCCGGGTACGGCATTTGGAACAGGAATGCATGAGACAACCCAGCTTTGTATCCGGCAGATCAGAAAGTACGTGACGGAGAAGACGAAGATTCTTGATGTAGGATGCGGAAGTGGTATTCTTGGAATGCTGGCACTGAAATTCGGGGCAGAACATTCCGTGGGAACAGATCTTGATCCATGTGCGATCGATGCAACCTATGAAAATATGGAGAATAACGGGATCTCCAGAGACAAGTATGAAGTCATGATCGGAAATATCATTGATGATAAAGCAGTGCAGGACAAGGTCGGTTATGAATGTTATGATATCGTGGCTGCCAATATCCTGGCACCGGTACTGGTAGAGCTGACCCCGGTGATCGTAAACCAGCTTAAACCGGGCGGAATTTATATTACAAGCGGAATTATTGATGATAAGGAAGAAACTGTAAAAGAGGCAGTGGCAAAGGCGGGACTGGAACTCATTGATGTGACCTATCAGGGCGAGTGGGTGTGTGTAACTGCAAGAAAAAGGAATTAAAAGAAATTAGTAAAAGGAGAATGGAATGCAGCATTTTTTTGCGGATCGGTCCTGGGTTCAGGGAGATAAGATCCGGTTGGAAGGATCCGATGTCAATCATATGAAGAATGTCCTCCGTATGAAAGAAGGCGAAGAGGTACAGGTCAGTGACGGGACTGGAAATGCTTACCTGTGTCAGATAGAGGGGTATGAAGGTAATCAGGCTGTGCTGAAGATCCGGGAGAAGACGGAGAAAGATACAGAACTTCCGTCAAAGATCTGGCTGTTCCAGGGACTTCCCAAAGGGGATAAGATGGAACTGATCGTTCAAAAGGCGGTAGAACTGGGAGTGTACGGCATTGTTCCATTTGCGGCAAAGCGTTCAGTTGTCCGGCTGGATGAGAAAAAGGCCGGGAAAAAGCAGATTCGCTGGCAGGCGATCGCAAAGGGAGCTGCGGAGCAGTCAGGCAGAGGTCTGATTCCTGAAGTGGAGATCGTGAAGACCTATGCCGAGGCACTGGAGTTCGCAAAAGAGCTGGATGTGATCCTTGTTCCATATGAACTGGAAGAAGGCATGAAGGCAACGATGAGCATAATCGAAGCGATCAGACCGGGACAGTCTGTCGGAATCTTCATTGGCCCGGAGGGCGGCTTTGAAGAGCAGGAGATCGGGCAGGCACGAAATGCAGGAGCCGTTCCGGTCACACTTGGAAGAAGGATACTGAGAACAGAAACTGCAGGAATTACGACACTTTCAATTTTGATGTATCATCTGGAGTGTGCAGAGGTTCAGTAGCATTCTCAGAGAAAAGAACATATTTTATATAGAAAGAGAAGAAAAGGAAAGGGAAAATGGAAGCTTATTTAGATAATTCTGCCACGACAATGGCATATCCTGAGGTGGGAGAGCTTGTATATAAAGTGATGTGCCGGGACTACGGCAATCCGTCATCCATGCACCGCAAGGGTGTGGATGCAGAGCATTATGTCAAAGGAGCAAAAGAATCTTTGGCAAAGCTTATGAAAGTAAATGTAAAAGAGATCTTTTTTACTTCAGGTGGAACGGAGAGCGATAATCTTGCACTGATCGGATGTGCAAGAGCAAATAGACGGGCAGGGAATCATCTGATCACTACGTCCATCGAGCATCCCGCCATTTTAAATACGATGCGGTATCTGGAAGAAGAGGAAGGCTTTCGTGTGACCTATCTGCCGGTAGACTGCTGCGGACGGGTCAAGCTGGATGCATTAAAAGAAGCGTTATGCCCGGAGACGATCCTGGTATCGATCATGTATGTGAATAATGAAGTGGGAACAGTTCAGCCGGTGGAAGAGGCAGCGTCGATCGTGAAAGATTATAATCCGTCGATCTTATTCCACTCAGATGCGGTACAGGGGTTTGGAAAATACCGGATCTATCCGAAACGTCAGAAAATTGACCTGCTCAGTGTCAGCGGACATAAGATCCATGGACCGAAGGGAACGGGATTTTTATATATTGGTGAGAAAGTGAAGATCAGGCCGATTCTGTTCGGTGGTGGCCAGCAGAGGGATATCCGTTCCGGTACAGAGAATGTACTTGGAATTGCAGGGCTTGGTCTTGCGGCTGAGCTTGCATACAAAGATTTTGATATCAAGACTGCCCTGATGAGAGAACTGAAAGAATACTTTATCAGTGAGATCGGTAAGATGGAAAATACTGTGATCCATGGAGTGGCGGATGAGGGAAGTGCTCCGCATATCATCAGCCTGGGTGTAGCCGGGGTACGGAGCGAGGTTCTGCTGCATACACTGGAGGACAAGGGAATCTATGTATCGTCCGGATCAGCATGTGCTTCAAACCATCCGGCAGTCAGCGGAGTATTAAAAGGAATTGGGGCAGCGAGGGAATACCTGGATGCAACCATCCGAATCAGTATGTCGGAGTTTACAACAAAGGAAGAGATTGATTATCTTTTGGAGACACTTTATAAGTGTGTTCCGATGCTGAGAAGATATACAAGACACTAAGTGTATAAGAAGAGAAGGAGAAGGCAGATGAAATTTCATTCATTTTTGATCAAATACGGAGAGATTGGAATCAAGGGAAAGAACCGTTATATTTTTGAAGATGCACTGGTGCGTCAGATCCGTTATGCCCTGCAGGGAGCAGACGGAGAATTTCTGGTTCATAAGTGCCATGGAAGAGTTTATGTGGACTGTGAGGGAGAATACGATTTTGAGGAAACGGTAGAAAGCCTGAAAAAGGTCTTTGGCATCGTGGGAATCTGTCCGGTTGTACGCGTTCCGGTGGCTGAACTGGAGCAGTTAAAGAAAGATGTTGTATCCTATGTGGATCAGGTCTATGAGGATAAGAACCTTACTTTCAAAGTGGAGGCAAGAAGAGCAAATAAGCGTTATCCGGTCAATTCTATGGAAATCAACTGTGCAGTGGGAGAAGCGGTACTGGAGGCATTCCCGGAGACAAAGGTAGATGTGCATGATCCGGATGTGAGACTGAATGTGGAAATCAGGGAAGAAGTTTATATCTATTCAAAGATCATTCCGGGACCAGGAGGGATGCCGATCGGTACAAATGGAAGTGCCATGCTGCTTCTGTCAGGAGGAATCGACAGTCCGGTTGCCGGCTATATGATTGCCAAGAGAGGCGTTGAGATCGAGGCAACTTATTTCCATGCACCACCGTATACGAGTGAGAGAGCGAAAGAAAAGGTAGTTGACCTTGCACGCCTGGTATCTGCCTATGCAGGACCGATCAAGTTGCATGTTGTCAATTTTACGGATATCCAGCTTGCTATTTATGAAAAATGCCCGCATGATGAGCTGACGATCATTATGCGTCGTTATATGATGAAAATTGCCGAGCATTTTGCAAAGAAAGACGGATGTCTTGGGCTGATCACCGGAGAAAGTATCGGTCAGGTGGCAAGTCAGACGATGCAGAGTCTGAATGCGACCAATGCGGTTTGTACGCTTCCGGTTTACCGTCCGCTGATCGGATTTGACAAAAAGGAGATCGTGGAGATTTCGGAGAAGATCAACACATATGAGACATCAATCCAGCCATTTGAGGATTGCTGTACGATCTTTGTGGCAAAGCATCCGGTGACGAAACCGAACCTTGAAAGAATTGAGAAGTCTGAACTGAATCTGACCGATGTGATCGATGATCTGATGAAGACGGCGATTGAGACAGCAGAAGTGATCCGGATCCGTCAGAATGAAGCATAAACCGTGAGAAACACGCTTTACAGGTTTCGCTGATTATCGCGGCAGTTGCCAGGCATGGAGTCTGGCATGTTGCCCGCATAATAAAAAGAGGAAAGTCCTCTCAGGGCTTTCCTCTTAAATCGGCAAATATTTGGTTTATCCTGAATGCTTATTTAATGATATAAGCATCAAGTGCTGTAAGAATTTCATCAACGTTTCCGTCAGCGTGGATGTTCAGATCAATCGGCTTGGAAAGATCAAGACTGAAAATTCCCATGATTGATTTGGCATCTATAACATATCTTCCGGATACTAAATCGAAATCATTGTCATACTTGGTAATAGTATTAACGAATGACTTAACCTTGTCGATTGAATTTAATGAAATCTGTACTGTCTTCATTTCAAATCCCTCCTTGAATCTGCAATATTTGAGGTCTGTTACGACCTATGTATATTCTAAGGGATGATAAAGTAAAAGTCAAGGAACATTAGAGGAAAAAAGAGGTAATAACTATGTCAAAAAAAGCTGCATTGCACAACCTTGGATGCAAGGTAAATGCATATGAAACTGAGGCTATGCAGGAAATGCTGGAAAAGGCCGGATATGAGATTGTCCCGTTTAAAGAGGGGGCAGATGTCTATGTGATCAACACCTGTACCGTGACGAATATTGCAGACCGAAAGTCCCGTCAGATGCTGCACCGGGCAAGGAAAATGAATCCGGATGCAGTGGTTGTTGCAGCGGGATGTTATGTGCAGGCACAGGAGGGAAAAGTGGATTCCTGTATTGATATCGTGCTTGGAAATAATAAAAAGAAAGATCTGATCAGGATACTGGATGAATATAGGAAGTCCCGTGCAGAGAGCGGGCGGGAAAAGGAGATACTGCCGGATGTGGAACTGGAAGATATCGGGCATACAAAGGAGTATGAATCCCTCAATCTGACCAGACCGGGAGATCATACGAGAGCATACATCAAAGTACAGGATGGATGCAACCAGTTTTGCACGTACTGTATTATTCCCTATGCAAGAGGAAGAGTCCGCAGCCGTTCCATGGAAGATGTAACGGAAGAGGTCCGGACATTGGCAGAAAATGGATACAAAGAGGTTGTCCTTACGGGAATCCATTTAAGTTCCTATGGAATTGATTTTGATAAAGAAAGACATCTGCTGGATCTGATCCGGGCGGTTCATCAGATCGAGGGGATCGAGAGAATCCGGCTTGGTTCACTGGAACCGGGAATTATCACAGAAGAATTTGCAGAAGCAATTTCAAAGTTACCAAAGATGTGTCCACATTTCCATCTCTCACTGCAGAGTGGCTGCAATGCGACATTGAAGCGTATGAACCGGAGATATACAAGCGAAGAATATGCAGAACGTTGTGGTATCCTGAGAAAGTATTTTGAAAATCCGGCATTGACAACCGATGTGATCGTCGGTTTTCCGGGAGAGACGGAGGAAGAATTTGAAGCTTCCAGGAACTTTGTGGATTCGATTGATTTTTATGAAACCCATATTTTCAAGTATTCGAGAAGAGAAGGGACAAAGGCAGCAGTTATGCCGGATCAGGTAAGTGAGGGAAAAAAATCTGCACGGAGTGCTGAAATGATCGAAATGGGTGAGCAGAAGCGGAGAGCTTATGAGGAAAGCTTTATTGGAAAAGAAGTTGAAGTTCTGGTGGAAGAGGAAATCGAAAGGAACGGAGAAATCTTTTGGACAGGACATACAAAAGAATATATAAAAATTGCACTACAAAGCAGGGAAAACCTGAGAAATTGTATCGTAAAAGTTCAAATTGAAGATGCTTTACAAATTATTCATTGAATTTCAGGGTGAATTATATTAAACTTGAGATAAGGCATCGGTTTCAGTCAGGAGACCAGTGTGATTGCAGACTTCCGGGTCAGGCAGCATCCGGGGTGTGACAGACAGATAAAAGCAAGACAGGAGGAAGAAAAATGGGCGATTTAAGTAATACGCAGTTCTTTCAGGTAGAGCCGGGACCGCAGATTTCTGCGAAGGATATTCTTGATATCGTATATAAGGCTCTGAAGGAAAAGGGATATAATCCGGTGAATCAGATCGTAGGGTATATTATGTCTGGAGATCCGACTTATATCACCAGTTATAACGGTGCGAGAAGCCTTGTGATGAAGGTAGAGCGTGATGAACTGGTAGAAGAATTACTGAAAGCGTATATCGAACATAATTCTTGGGAATAATCAGAATATGAGGATCATGGGACTGGATTACGGCACAAAGACTGTGGGCGTTGCGATCAGTGACGCACTGAAGATCACCGCACAGGGGATCGAGACGATACAGCGGAAAGAAGAGAATAAGCTGCGAAAGACTTGTGCCAGAATTGAACAATTAATTAAAGAGTACGAGGTAGAAAAGATCGTACTCGGATTTCCTAAGCATATGAATAATGATGTCGGTGAACGTGCTGAGAAATCTTTGGAATTTAAGGCGATGCTGGAGAGAAGGACGGGTCTGGAAGTAGTTATGTGGGACGAGCGTCTGACGACAGTGGCAGCAGAGCGTACGTTAATAGAGAGCAGTGTAAGAAGGGAAAACCGCAAGCAGTACGTTGATAAGATTGCGGCGGTTTTTATATTGCAGGGATATTTGGATTTATTAAGCATGAGGAACGGAGCAGATGGAGAAGATTAAATTTGCGTTTGGAGACGGAAATGGTGAGGACGAGTTTTTCGTCCTTGAGCAGACAAAGATCAACGGAGCTACATATATTCTTGTGACAGATTCGGAAGAGGATGATGCAGAATGCCTGATCTTAAAGGAGACGGGCGTGGAAGAGCAGACGGATAAGATGTATGAGATCGTTGAGGATGATACAGAGCTTCTGGCAGTATCTAAAGTATTTGAAGAACTGCTGGAAGATGTAAGTATAGAGATGTAACAGTTTTTTGAAGACCGATGGAGGGGAAACGGATACAGATGGGACAGGATAAGACGCAGGAATTACTGAAAGAGAAATTAAGAGGAAAGGGTCTGAAAGTGACTCATCAGAGGCTGCAGGTCTTATCTGTTCTTGAAGAGAATGGCGGACGTCATATGACGGCTGAGGATATTTATGAGCTGGTGTCTGTGGACAACCCGGAGATCGGCCTTGCAACGGTATACAGAACCCTGCAGCTTTTACTGGATATGCAGTTGGTGGACCGGATTGATTTCGGGGATGGATGCGTGCGGTATGAGATCGGACATCTGTTGAACGGAGATACCCGGCATAACCATCATCATCTGATCTGTAAAAGATGCAATAAGGTAGTTCCGTTTGATGATGATCTTCTGGATGATCTGGAAGAGCATATCGAAAAAGCGACCGGATTTCATGTACTGGATCATGAACTGAAGTTTTATGGTCTGTGCAGCAGATGTCAGAAAAAGGAAAATGAAGAGAAATAAAATGTAAAAAGCAATAAAGAAAAAGGTTTATGGAGGTGTTTTATTTTTGAAAAAAAAGAATAATGGAAAATTGCGTATCATACCGCTTGGCGGTCTGGAGCAGATCGGTATGAACATTACTGCGTTCGAGTACGAGGACAGTATTGTTGTCGTGGACTGCGGACTTGCATTCCCGGAGGATGATATGCTTGGAATCGACCTGGTCATCCCGGATGTCACGTATCTGAAAGATAATATTTCCAAAGTGAAAGGATTCGTGATCACCCACGGACACGAGGATCATATCGGAGCATTGCCTTATGTGCTTAAGGAGATCAATATCCCGATCTATACCACGAAGCTTACAATGGGAATTATCGAGAACAAATTAAAAGAGCATAATCTGCTCCGCAGTACAAGAAGAAAAGTAGTCCGTCATGGACAGTCTATCAATCTCGGAAAGTTCAGAATCGAATTTATCAAGACGAACCACAGTATTCAGGATGCATCCGCACTGGCAATCTATTCCCCGGCAGGAGTGGTTGTCCATACAGGAGACTTTAAAGTGGATTATACACCGGTTTTCGGAGATGCGATCGACCTGCAGCGGTTTGCTGAGATCGGAAAGAAAGGGGTACTTGCCCTGATGTCAGACAGTACGAATGCAGAACGCAAGGGATTTACCCAGTCTGAGCGTACCGTTGGTATCACCTTTGACCATATTTTTGCGGAGCATCAGAATACCCGTCTGATCATTGCTACTTTTGCGTCCAATGTAGACCGTGTACAGCAGATCATCAACTCTGCCTATAAATACGGAAGAAAAGTTGTTGTTGAAGGACGGAGCATGGTGAATATCATTTCAACGGCTTCGGAGCTGGGATATCTGAATGTCCCTGAGAATACGCTGATCGAGATCGACCAGATGAAGAATTATCCACCGGAGAAGATGGTGCTGATCACAACAGGAAGTCAGGGAGAATCCATGGCTGCTCTGTCACGTATGGCGGCAGACGTGCATCGGAAAGTGACGATCCAGCCGAATGATACGATTATTTTCAGCTCCAATCCGATTCCGGGAAATGAAAAGTCTGTATCAAGAGTCATCAATGAGCTTTCAGCAAAGGGAGCAGAGGTTATCTTCCAGGATGCTCATGTATCAGGGCATGCATGTCAGGAAGAACTGAAGCTGATTTATTCACTGGTGAAGCCTAAATATGCGATTCCGGTTCATGGTGAATACCGCCATCTGAAAGCAAATGCAGGTGTGGCAACCTCTTTGGGAATCCCGAAAGAGAATGTCTTTATCATTCAGTCCGGTGATGTACTGGAGTTATGTGATGAGTCGGCAAAAGTAGTGGACAAGGTGCATACAGGTGCTATTCTTGTAGATGGATTAGGTGTCGGAGATGTTGGAAATATCGTATTGAGAGACAGACAGCATCTTGCGGAAGATGGAATTATTATCGTTGTCCTGACACTGGAACGAAGAACGAACCGTCTGCTTGCAGGACCGGATATTGTTTCCAGAGGATTTGTATATGTCCGTGAGTCAGAACAGTTGATGGAAGATGCAAGAAAGGCAGTGGCCGATGCACTGGATAAGTGCCTGCGAGGAAAGCATACGGACTGGAATAAGATCAAGCTGGTGATCCGGGATGCAATGAATGATTATATCTGGAAAAAGACGAAGAGAAGACCTATGGTGATTCCGATTATCATGGATGTGGATGTGTAGATATGATAGTAGATGAACGTATCATTACATTCATCAATTCTATGGATACAGAGAACAGTGAAATACTGGAGCAGATTGAAAAGGAGGCACGTGCAGATTCCGTTCCGATCATCCGGCGGGAGATGCAGAGCTTCCTCAGGACGCTCCTTATGCTGAAAAAACCTGTGCATATCCTTGAAGTGGGAACTGCCGTAGGTTTCTCTGCGTTATTGATGAGTGAATATGCACCGGAAGAGTGCAGGATTACAACAATAGAAAATTATGAAAAAAGGATTCCCATTGCCCGTGAAAATTTCAGGAGAGCAGGAAAAGCTGACCGGATCACTCTGATCGAGGGAGATGCGGCTGAAGTGCTTACAGAGTTGACCGGGGAGTATGATTTTATTTTTATGGATGCAGCGAAAGGCCAGTATATCCACTATTTTCCG
>OLSJ01002140.1_pt1 | contig 10687 bp, 7 predicted proteins | sample 1672151 | NCBI WGS metagenome assembly OLSJ01 (sample SAMEA3136653, study PRJEB25190) | human gut metagenome | biome: human gut; feature: human-associated habitat; material: faeces | place: Austria | collected 2013 | reverse complement strand
AGATCGAGTTTAATACGGCCAAGCCTCAGTATATTGAGACGATCTGGGGTGTGGGATACCGGTTTAAGGTGTGAGTGTATCGGGAAATCTTCAGATGGAGCTGCTGTATGCGCGTATGAATGCAGAGCGAAATAAAGGTGTACATTTTACCAGGTGTTTTTGAGAGGAGTGGAAATATGCCGCTGTTGAAAGAAAAAGTTTATACGATAGAGGATATTTATGCTCTGCCGGAGGGCGAAAGAGCGGAACTGATCGATGGACAAATTTATTATATGTCGCCACCGAATACGAGACATCAGAGGATCTCGAGCATTTTGTCCAGAAAAATAGGCAACTATATAGATGACAATAAAGGGAAATGTGAAGTATTTGCTGCACCGTTTGCAGTGTATCTGGATGAGAAAACAAATACTTACGTGGAACCGGATGTTTCCGTTATCTGTGATTCTGATAAACTGGATGACAGAGGTTGTAAAGGAGCTCCGGACTGGATCATTGAGATCGTTTCTCCTTCAAGCAGGCGTATGGACTACTACACGAAGCTGTTTAAATACAGGACTGCCGGTGTGAGAGAATACTGGATCGTGGATCCGACGAAGAATCAGATAATGGTATATGATTTTGAGAATGAAGATACGGAACAGTATACATTTCAGGATTCGGTTAAGGTTGGAATTTATGAGGATCTGAGGATTGACTTTACTGAGATGTGATAAAACAGAGGGGAATATCGTTTTGATGATAGCCCCTCTTTATTATTATCTGGACGAAAGGGAGAATTATGGAAGACAGATTATATAAAAAACTGGAGGCATACGGCAGAAGTGATTTTTACCCATTTCATATGCCCGGGCATAAGAGAAATCCACTGGCTGTGGATGGAGATTTTCCGGTAGAGAGGGATATTACGGAAATCAACGGGTTCGATAACCTGCATCATGCAGAGGATATTCTGAAAAGGGCCCAGGAGGATGTTGCACGGCTTTATGGTGTGCCGGAGAGTTTTTACAGTATTAACGGAAGTTCCGGGGCGATTCTGGCGGCGGTGTCTGCGGCTGTAGATAAGGGTGGTCAGATCCTGGTGGCAAGGAATTGCCATAAGGCGGTTTACCATGCAATTTATCTGCGGGAGCTGAGTGCCACGTATATTTATCCACATGAGGATCCGAAATTGGGGATAAACGGAGGGATTTCACCCGGCCGCGTGGAAATGTATCTGGCGGAAAATCCGGAGATCCAGGCGGTGCTGATCACTTCGCCGACTTATGACGGGATCGTGTCGGATGTGGCTAGGATCGCGGAGATCGCGCATCACTATGGTGTGCCGCTGATCGTGGATGAGGCTCACGGGGCGCATTTTCGGTTTTCGGAGTATTTTCCGGTGTCTGCGGTGCAGCTTGGTGCGGATGTGGTGATCAACAGTGTGCATAAGACGCTGCCCTGTCTGACCCAGACGGGGGTGATCCACCTGTGCAGTGATCGTGTGAGCCGGGAAAAACTGAAGCGTTTTCTGGGAATCTATCAGAGCAGCAGTCCTTCTTATATTCTTATGAGCAGCATTGATGCGTGCATGGATAAGCTGGAGCGTGAGGGGGATGAGATGTTCCGTGTGTTTACGGAGAATCTGGAAAAAGCACGCAGGCGTCTTTCCGGGTGTAAGTATATCCGGCTGGTAACGCCGCAGGCCTGTGAGTGCCAGAGAGTTTTTGATTTTGACAGATCTAAGATATTGCTTTCTACTGTGAACAGTTCGCTGAACGGCCGGGAGCTGCATCAGATCCTCCGGAGGGAGTTTCATCTGGAAATGGAGATGGAGGCGGAGAATTATGTGCTGGCGCTGGCGGCTGTGGGTGATACGGCGGAGGGCTTTGAGCGGCTTTGTGATGCTATTGAAGAGATCGACCGCCGTGAATCGTTAAAATACAGAGAAGAGGCTGTGGCGAAGGAGCCTTTGAAAAACGGAAAAATGAAGCAGGTCATGCGGATCTCCCAGGCTATGGATGCGGAGAGTGAGCGGTGTCCGCTGGATGAGTGTATCGGACGGACATCTGTGGAGTTTGCATATCTTTATCCTCCGGGAATCCCGCTGATCGTTCCGGGGGAACAGATTTCTGGACATTTCGTAAAAAATGTGAGAAGATACCTGGAACAGGGCTTTGAGGTACAGGGCCTGAGTGACCAGACAAGTGAGACTGTGTGCGTTGTGAAGAATGAAACATGAGATGTATGACAGTGATAACTGACAGTGAAAATTCTGTGTATTGCTGATCTGTGGGAAGGCAGCAAACGGATTGTCTGCTTTGGCTATGGGATATATTGGATTGGGCTGAAGTGTGAGCAGTAATGCGCGGAAAGCAGAGGAGACAGAGTGGGAAAGATTTTTTACATTATGGGAAAAAGTTCTTCCGGTAAGGATAGTATTTACAGGCAGCTGGAGGCGGACCAGGAGCTGGGACTGAGGCGGCTTGTGATCTATACCACCCGGCCGATCCGTGATGGAGAAGAGAACGGAAGAGAATATTTTTTTGTGGATGAAAATAAACTGAAGGAGTTCCGGAGAAACGGGAAGCTGATCGAGGCCAGGACTTATCAGACGGTTTATGGTCCGTGGACATATTTTACAGCGGATGACGGGCAGGTTTCCGTGGGAAATGACAGCTATCTGGGAATCGGTACGCTGGAGTCTTTTGTGAAACTTCGGGAGTATTATGGGGATGATGTGATGCGTCCTGTTTATATAGAAGTGGAGGACGGGGAGCGTCTGGAGCGTGCCCTTGCCCGTGAGAGAACTCAGGAAGTGCCGAAGTATGAGGAGATGTGCAGGCGTTTTCTGGCGGACCAGAATGATTTTTCAGAAGAAAATATTCTGAAAGCTGGTATATGGAAGCGCTTTCAGAATCATAATCTGGATGAATGTGTGAAGGAAATTGGAAATTATATAAAATCTGTACAATAGGGAAAAATAGTTTTTTTTATACAGAAGATTATGTTATAATTAGATGAAAGATGTCCGCCGGGTATGACGGAGGACACAAAAGGCAGAAAGAGGTGATTCTTATGGCAGGATTTCATGACATCATCGGCCATGACGATATAATCAGGCATTTGAAGAATGCGATAGAGACAGGGAAGGTGTCCCACTCTTATATTTTTACGGGAGAACCGGGCTCCGGCAAGAAACTTCTTGCGGGGACTTTTGCGGCAGCACTGCAGTGTGAATCAGGAGAATCTGAACCGTGTATGACCTGTGATTCCTGTAAGAAGGTGATCGGCAAGAATCATCCGGATATTATCACAGTGACACATGAGAAACCTGGCAGTATCAGTATTGATGAGGTGCGTGAGCAGGTTGTCCATGATGTGGATATCAAGCCGTACTGCAGTCCGTATAAGATCTATATCATTCCGGATGCGGAGATGATGACAGTACAGGCGCAGAATGCCCTTTTGAAAACAATCGAGGAGCCGCCGGAATATGCGGTAATCTTGTTGCTGACCAGCAATATCGACAGCCTTCTTCCTACCATCCGTTCCAGGTGCGTGCGTCTGGATCTGAAAGTAGTGGATGATGGTCTTGTGAAAAAATATCTGATGGAGCATCTTCAGGTGCCGGATTATCAGGCTGAGATCGATGCGTCCTATGCACAGGGCAGCATTGGCAAGGCGAAGGAGGCCGCTACTTCCCAGGAGTTTGCGGATATGACGGCCAATGCACTGAAGATTTTGAAATATGCCAATTCCATGGAAGTTTATGAGCTGACAGAGGCAATTAAGACTCTGACTGCTGATAAGAATAATATCAATGATTACCTGGATATTTTTCAGTTCTGGTTCCGCGATGTTCTGATGTTTAAGGCAACAAGGGAAATTGACAACCTGGTTTTTAAACAGGAGATTAATTTTATCAGAGAGCAGGCCAGCGAGCGTTCTTATGAGAATATCGAAAAGATCCTTGAAGCACTGGAGAAGACCAAGGTGCGTCTCCGTGCCAATGTTAATCTCGAACTTGCCCTGGAGCTCCTGTTCCTGACAATTAGGGAGAAATAGAATGGAAATGGTAGTTGGAGTTAGATTTCGTAACGTTGGTAAGATTTATTATTTTAATCCGAAGAACTATAAGGTGAAGGTCGGCGATCATGTGATCGTGGAGACTGCCCGTGGTGTGGAGTATGGCCGTGTTGTTCTGGAGCCGCGCAGTGTGAAGGAGGACGAGGTGGTGCATCCGCTGAAGGAAGTTCTCCGTGTTGCGACAAAAGAGGACGAGGAGCATGAGGCTGAGAACCGTCTGAAGGAGAAAGAGGCTTTTAAGATCTGCAAGAAGAAGATCCGTGAACATGGGCTTGAGATGAAGCTGATCGATGCGGAGTATACGTTTGATAATAACAAGGTGCTGTTTTATTTTACAGCGGACGGGCGGATTGATTTCCGTCAGCTTGTTAAGGATCTGGCGTCTGTGTTTAAGACAAGGATTGAGCTTCGTCAGATCGGTGTCCGTGATGAGACGAAGATCCTTGGTGGTATTGGTATCTGTGGAAGGACGCTTTGCTGCCATACGTATCTTTCCGAATTTGCACCGGTTTCCATTAAGATGGCGAAAGAGCAGAATCTTTCTCTGAACCAGACGAAGATTTCAGGTGTTTGTGGACGTCTGATGTGCTGTCTTAAGAATGAGCAGGAAACTTATGAGGAGCTGAACCGGAATCTTCCGGGAATTGGTGATATAGTGACTACACCGCAGGGTATTACCGGTACAGTTCAGAGTGTGAATGTTCTCCGTCAGATGGTTAAGATTGTTGTGGATGTTAACGATGAGAAGGAGATCCAGGAGTTTCCGGTTCGTGATCTGAAGTTCCGCCCCAAGAAGAAAAAAGGTAAGGGTGGTGCAGGTTCTGCTGACCACGATGAGAAAGAGGCTAAAAAGGGAGATTCAAAACCGAATGAGAAGTGATCTTGTTAAATGCGGTGAGCGTGTGGATGATCTTCAGAATGGGTTGTTTGTGATCCAGGATCCGAAGAAGTTCTGTTTCGGGATGGATGCGGTTCTGTTGTCTGGTTTTGCCCGGGTGAAGAAGGGTGAGGTTGCACTGGATATGGGGACTGGCACGGGAATTATTCCGATTTTGCTTTCTGACCGTACGGATGGGGAGCATTTTACGGGGCTGGAGATCCAGCATGAGTGTGCGGAGATGGCTGACCGTAGTGTGAGATATAATGGTCTTGAGGACAGGGTTCGGATCGTTGAAGGTGATATCAAGGAGGCTGCCGGGATTTTTGGGGCGGCTTCTTTTGATGTGGTGACGTGTAATCCGCCGTATATGATCGGACAGCATGGGTTAACGAATCCGCATGTTCCCAAGGCGATTGCGAGGCATGAGATTCTTTGTACTTTTGATGATGTGGCCTGTCAGGCTGCCCGGGTTCTGAAGGACCGGGGGAGGTTTTTTCTGGTGCACAGGCCTTTCAGACTGGTGGAGCTGATGGCGACTTTGACGAAGTATAAGCTAGAGCCTAAGAGGATGCAGCTGGTGTATCCTTTTATTGATAAGGAGCCGAATATGGTGTTGATCGAGGCCTGTAAGGGCGGGAATTCCAGGATCCAGGTTGAACGGCCGCTGGTGGTTTATGAGCGGCCTGGGGTTTATACGGAGGATGTTTTGGAGTTGTATCGGATGGTGTGAATGTTGTGATGTTGTGGCTTAGGGTGGCTGCTCGGGAGGTTTTGGGCCATCGGCGCTGCGCTGGATGGCTGGGAGGTGATGGTGGCTGTGGAACTTCGGTTGGTGAAGGGACGGCGAGGGGAGGCAGGCTGCTGGTGGTGACACGCTGCGCCCCCTGCTCGGCTGCGGCGCCGGTTTGCTGCCATTCGCGCAAACTCGCTTCGCTCAAACAGTGCGCTCGGTGGCAGCAGCTATCCTCACCTCGCTGACGGGGGCTCCGCTAACGTCACCACCAGCAGCCTGCCTCCCCTCGCCTGAGATTCAAAGCGAGAGATCGCAACGCGTAGCGCATTGAATATCGAAGAATACAGACACCTTGCCAGAAGTGAATCACTGAGAAAGTGAAGAAATGAAATAATATCGGCACAGAGTAGCACATTGAATATCGAAGCATACGGGCACTTTGCCAGAAGAGAACCACAGAGAAAGTGAAGAAATAAAACAACATCGGCACAGCATAGTGCGCTGAATACCGAAGCATACAGACACAAGTCAACAAATAAGAACAACGAATCCCTTGCACTACTTAAAAAAAGCCCAAGGGGTGTGCAGAGGGGGCGCGGCTTTGCGGCCCCTTTGCGGTTTTCAAAGTTCCCAAACTTAAACCCCCCCCCGCGGTCAAGCGGAATATCCCCCACGGTTAAGTGGAATATCCTCCGCGGTTAAGCAAAACAACTCCCCCACGGCCAAGTGGAAAACAACTCCCCGCGGTCAAGCGAGAAAAGAGGCAAATTATGAAACAAAACGGAAAACTATACTTATGCGCCACCCCCATAGGAAATCTCGAAGACATCACCCTTCGAGTTTTAAGAACCCTTCGGGAAGTGGACTTAATCGCTGCGGAAGATACCCGCAACAGCATAAAACTTTTAAATCATTTTGACATAAAAACCCCCATGACCAGTTACCACGAATACAACAAGATCGACAAAGGTCACGTTCTTGTGGAAAAAATGCTCTCAGGCACAAACATTGCGTTGATCACAGATGCAGGAACTCCCGGTATCTCAGATCCTGGAGAAGAACTTGCAGCTATGTGTTACGAAGCTGGTATTGAGGTGACTTCATTGCCGGGGCCTGCTGCCTGTATTACTGCTCTGACTTTGTCAGGTCTGCATACCAGGCGTTTTGCCTTCGAGGCGTTTCTTCCGGCAGATAAGAAAGAGCGAAAAACGATTCTGGAAGAGCTTTCCAGCGAGACGAGGACTATTATCCTGTATGAGGCGCCTCACAGGCTTGTACGGACCCTTGGCGAGCTCAGAGAGGCACTTGGTAATCGCAGGGTGACTCTTTGCAGGGAGCTGACCAAGAAACATGAGACGGCGTTTCGGACGACGATCGATGATCTGATGGATTTTTATAAAGATGAGAAGCCACTGGGTGAGTGTGTCCTTGTGATCGAGGGCAGAAGCCGCAGTGAAATGGAAGCGGAGAAGCGTGCTTCCTGGGAGGAGGTTTCCATTGCGGAGCATGTGGCGATGTATGAGCAGCAGGGGAATTCCAGAAAGGATGCTATGAAGCTTGCCGCTAGGGATCGTGGTGTTTCCAAGAGGGATATTTATAAGGCTCTGCTGGATGGAGAGGATTCCAGTGAATGACCGGACGAAAATTGAGGCAGGGAGCATAGGAAACATATTTATAAACAAACGAAAAGCTGCATGTTGTGACCCGAGAGCGGGGAAACATATGCAGCTTTTTTGTGATCTTTGCCTGCAAAAAAAATGCCACGAGGAATATTCCAGTGAACAGTGACATAAAACGTACTGTGCGGATTTTGTCGAAATGATTTGCTTGCAGTATAGACCATATTGTGGTAAGCTGAGATTATCAAAACTTGAAAGCATATTTTTCTAAAAACAATCTTATTTTTCTATTACATTTCATATATCAGGCAGAGAGCCTGTCATCTCAGAAAATTCATGCTTTTTTCCATTTTTCAGCAGGAGTTTTCAGATGAGACTCCTTGAAATCAGAACAGAGGAGTCGTGTATGATTGTAAACGAAAACAGAACAAACAGCTCTAAACCACTGCAGTGGCACCCTGCATTTTTTGCTGATATTCAGATAGAACTGGAGGCAGAAAGGGAGAATCTGATTTTTGAGAATGAGCATCAGCTTGGGACGAAACCAATGGAGATCGATGCGCTTGTGATCAAAAAGAAATCAGATATCCCCATTAATAAAAACATAGGAAGGATCTTCCGAAAATATAATATCATTGAGTATAAGAGTCCGACGGATTATATAAGCATCAATGATTTTTATAAGGTGTGTGGATATGCATTTTTTTATAAAGCGGATACGGTAACTGAGGATGAAATCCCAATTGAGGAGATTACGATCTCTTTGGTAAGCAGGGCATATCCCCGGAAGATGCTCCGTCATTTGAGGGAGTTTTGGAAATGCCGGGTAAAAAAGATGGAAGAAGGAATTTATTACGTAACAGGATCTAAGATCCCAATCCAGGTCATTGTAACAGAGCAGTTGTCGAAGAAGAAAAATCTGTGGCTGAGAAGTCTGACTGATAGAATAAAAGATAAGGAAGATATGAAACGACTTCTCAATGAATACAGAGAAAAGCAGAAAAATCCTTTATACGAATCAGTTATGCAGATGATCGTAAGGGCTAATGAAGAAAAATTCAAGGAGGCGGATTGTATGTGCGAAGCGTTAAATCGGATCATACAGGATCAGATTGAAGAGAAGATAAGAAACAGTTTACAGGCTGGTTATGATGAGGGCTATGGAATGGGGATGCAGCAGGGGATGCAGCAGGGAGAACATAGTATTAACAGTTTGATCCTCTGTCTTGCGAAATTGGGAAGGACATCTGATATTATAAAATCTGCATCAGATCCGGAATACCAGAAGAGTTTATTAAAGGAATTCGGGCTTTTACAAGAGTAGCTGAATATTTTATACATTTTAAGAGCATATTGTGCTGGACTTTTGGATTGCATTTAATAAGATACTTTTTTGCCTGTATTTCCTATGATTTTGCGTGGAAATACAGGCTTTTTTGTGCTATAATAAACTCTGTATTCGTATGTAAAAAACGTTTATTTTACAGGTATAAATGACACTTCTGGAGCGGGTTTGAGAATTGCTTTCTGCAAAATTTGAAAATACAGTAGTTACTGAAATTAATGGATCAGGGTATGGTGCAGTAATTTCTGAAATTGCTGTGGTTCTGCAGAAATGAATTTTCAAACACGTCCGGACAGACAAGAACAGGAGGAATGACATGGGCGCAGAGAATACAGAATACGGCGCAGATCAGATCCAGATCCTGGAGGGACTGGAAGCCGTACGTAAGAGGCCTGGAATGTATATCGGAAGTACCTCCAGCCGTGGACTTCATCATCTCGTATATGAGATCGTGGATAATGCAGTCGATGAAGCACTGGCTGGTTTTTGTACGGAGATTCATGTAGATATCAATCCGGATAATTCCATTACCGTTACAGATAATGGCCGTGGTATCCCGGTTGGCATCAATCATAAGGCTGGTATTCCGGCAGTTGAGGTTGTATTTACCATTCTTCACGCAGGTGGTAAGTTCGGCGGTGGAGGATATAAGGTTTCCGGTGGTCTTCACGGTGTTGGTGCATCGGTTGTAAATGCACTTTCCGAGTGGCTGGAGGTTACTATCTACCACGAGGGTAAAGAATATAAACAGAGATATGAGCGTGGCAAGACCATGTATCCGCTGAAGGTTGTAGGCGACTGTGATCCGGAGCTTTCCGGAACGAAGGTTTATTTCCTTCCGGACAAGGAGATCTTTGAGGAGACCGTTTATGATTACGATATCCTGAAACAGAGACTTCGTGAGATGGCTTTCCTGACCAAGGGTCTTCGCATTGTGCTGGAAGATAAGAGAGAGGGCCAGGAGCGCGAGAAGGTATTCCACTATGAGGGTGGTATCCGTGAGTTTGTAAGCTACCTGAACAGAAGTAAAGAGGCACTTTACCCGGAGATCATTTACTGTGAAGGTGAGAAGGATGGTGTATCTGTAGAGGTTGCTCTGCAGCATAATGATTCCTATACAGAGAATACCTATGGTTTTGTAAATAATATCAATACACCGGAGGGCGGTACACACATTACCGGTTTCCGTAATGCGATCACCAATACATTCAATGATTACGCACGTAAGAATAAGCTTCTTAAGGACAGCGAGCCGAACTTAAGCGGTGATGATATCCGTGAAGGTCTGACCGCGATCGTCAGCGTTAAGATCGAGAATCCGCAGTTTGAGGGACAGACCAAGCAGAAACTTGGAAACAGCGAGGCAAGAGGTGCGGTAGACAGCGTTGTAAGCAAGCAGCTGGAGATTTTCCTGGAGCAGAATCCGGCAGTTGCCAAGGCTACTGTTGAGAAATCTGTTCTTGCACAGAGAGCCAGAGAAGCAGCCAGAAAGGCCCGTGACCTTACAAGAAGAAAATCCGCACTGGACAGCATGTCTCTTCCTGGAAAACTTGCAGACTGTTCGGACAAGAATCCGGAGAACTGCGAGATCTATATCGTAGAGGGAGATTCCGCGGGCGGTTCCGCCAAGACAGCGAGAAACCGTGCCACACAGGCGATCCTTCCACTTCGTGGTAAGATCCTGAACGTTGAAAAAGCACGTCTGGACAAGATCTATGGAAACAAAGAGATCAAGGCCATGATCACTGCTTTCGGAACCGGAATCCATGAGGATTTTGATATCTCCAAACTTCGTTACCATAAGATCATCATTATGACCGATGCCGATGTTGACGGTGCGCACATCGCAACACTGCTTCTGACATTCCTGTATCGTTTTATGCCGGAGCTGATCAAGCAGGGATATGTATACCTGGCACAGCCGCCTCTTTATAAAGTCGAGAAAAACAAGAAAGTATGGTACGCATACGATGATGATGAACTGAACAATATCCTTACCGAGATCGGACGTGACGGAAACAATAAGATCCAGCGTTATAAAG
>OLSJ01002127.1_pt1 | contig 10731 bp, 7 predicted proteins | sample 1672151 | NCBI WGS metagenome assembly OLSJ01 (sample SAMEA3136653, study PRJEB25190) | human gut metagenome | biome: human gut; feature: human-associated habitat; material: faeces | place: Austria | collected 2013 | reverse complement strand
GACCAGGATAGCGCCGTCCATCTGAGCAGCACCGGTGATCATGTTCTTGATGTAGTCAGCATGGCCCGGGCAGTCAACGTGGGCGTAGTGACGCTTCTCGGTGTGGTACTCAACGTGAGCGGTGTTGATCGTGATACCACGAGCCTTCTCCTCGGGAGCCTTGTCGATGCTGGAGTAATCCATGAAGTCGGCGTCGCCCTTCAGAGCCAGAGTCTTGGTGATGGCAGCGGTCAGAGTGGTCTTGCCGTGGTCAACGTGACCGATGGTGCCAATGTTGACGTGCTCCAAAGAGCGGTCAAATTTTTCCTTTTCAGCCATTGGAAGTGTCCTCCTTTAATTAAAACATATTGGTAGTCTTGCGTAAGACTATCATACAAAATTTAAAGAGAAATTGCAAGTCTATTTTATGAAGTATGACTTATAAAATCAGACTTTGTGAGCGCGCTCGGCCATGATCTTGTCGGCAACGCTCTTGGGAACCTGCTGATACTCATCAGGCTCCATGGAGTACTGGCCACGGCCCTGGGTCTTGGAACGCAGGTCGGTGGCGTAGCCGAACATCTCGGACAGAGGAACCATAGCAGTCACGCGGGCGGTACCGTCCTGAGACTCCTGGTTGGTGATCTGGCCGCGGCGGCTGTTCAGGTCGCCGATAACATTGCCCATGTACTCATCGGGCACGATAACATTGACCTTCATGATGGGCTCCATGATGACGGGATCGCACTTCTTCATGGCATCCTTGAATGCCATAGAACCAGCGATGGAGAACGCCATTTCAGAGGAGTCGACCTCATGATAAGAACCATCCCACAGGGTGACCTTGACATCAACGACGGGATAGCCGGCGAGAACACCGGACTTCATCGCGCCCTGGATACCATTGTCAACAGCGGGGATATATTCCTTCGGGATAGCGCCGCCAACGACACCGTTGACGAACTCATAACCCTTGCCGGGGTTGGGCTCCAGCTTGATCTTAACGTGACCATACTGGCCCTTACCGCCGGACTGGCGGGCGTACTTGGTCTCCTGGTTGGCTTCCTTGCGAATGGTCTCGCGGTAAGCAACCTGGGGAGCGCCAACGTTGGCCTCGACCTTGAACTCACGGAGCAGACGGTCAACGATGATCTCCAGATGGAGCTCGCCCATGCCGGCGATGATCGTCTGGCCGGTCTCCTCATCGGTCCAGGTGCGGAAGGTCGGGTCTTCTTCAGCGAGCTTTGCCAGCGCAATGCCCATCTTCTCAGAGCCGGCCTTGGTCTTGGGCTCGATGGCAACGCGGATAACGGGCTCCGGGAAGTTCATGGACTCCAGAATGATGGGGTGCTTCTCGTCGCACAGCGTGTCACCGGTGGTGGTATTCTTCAGACCGACAGCAGCTGCAATATCGCCCGCGTAAACGGTGTCGATGTCCTTACGGTTGTTGGCGTGCATCTGCAGGATACGGCCGATACGCTCGTTGTTATCCTTGACAGAGTTGTAGACGGTGGTGCCTGCGTCCAGCGTACCGGAGTACACACGGAAGAAGCAGAGCTTACCGACATACGGGTCAGTCATGATCTTGAAGGCCAGAGCTGCGAACGGCTGGTCGTCGGAGGAGATACGATCTTCCTCCTCGCCGGTCTCGGGGTTGGTGCCCTTGATGGCTGCAACGTCGGTAGGAGCCGGCATGTAGTCAACAATGGCATCCAGCAGCTTCTGAACGCCGCGGTTCTTGTAGGAGGAGCCGCAGACAACGGGAACGATCTCGTTAGAGATGGTAGCCTTACGCAGAGCCGCCTTGATTTCTTCCTTGGTCAGCTCTTCGCCGTCCAGGTACTTCATCATGAGCTCTTCGTCGGTCTCGGCAACAGCCTCGATCAGCTTGTCATGGTACTCCTGAGCCTTCTCCTGCATATCCTCGGGGATAGGCTCAACGCGGACGTCATTGCCCATGTCATCATAGTAGATGTCAGCCTGCATATCGATCAGGTCGATAATACCCTTGAAGGTATCCTCCTGACCGACGGGCAGCTGGATGGGCACACCGTTGGCGTGCAGACGATCATGGAGCATCTGAACGCAGCGGTAGAAATCGGCACCCATGGTGTCCATCTTGTTGACGTACACCATGCGGGGAACCTTGTACTCGTCAGCCTGACGCCAAACGGTCTCAGACTGCGGCTCAACACCGCCCTTAGCGGCCAGAACGGTAACGGAACCGTCCAGAACACGCAGAGAACGCTGAACCTCAACAGTGAAGTCAACGTGACCCGGGGTGTCGATGATGTTGATACGATGGCGGTTCTTCTTGAAGAGAGCCGGATCGTGCTGGGTCTCGGTATGGCTCCAATAGCAGGTGGTAGCAGCGGAAGTGATGGTGATACCACGCTCCTGCTCCTGTTCCATCCAGTCCATCGTAGCAGCGCCGTCATGAACCTCACCGATCTTATGGTTGATACCGGTGTAGTACAGGATGCGCTCGGTGGTGGTGGTCTTACCTGCGTCGATGTGGGCCATGATACCGATGTTACGGGTCATTTGCAGAGATACATCTCTCGGCGTAGCCATGGCTTATACCTCCTCGACAGCGAATCAATAACGATAGTGGGCAAAAGCCTTGTTGGCCTCGGCCATCTTGTGCGTATCCTCGCGCTTCTTGACAGAGCCGCCGACACCGTTGGTGGCGTCGATGATCTCAGCAGCCAGACGAGCAGACATGGTCTTCTCGCCACGGGCGCGGCTGTAAGCGGTCAGCCAGCGCAGGCCGAGGGTCTCGCGGCGGGCAGGGCTAACTTCCAGAGGAACCTGATAGTTAGCGCCGCCGACACGGCGGGTCTTGCACTCGAGGTTAGGCATGATATTCTCCATTGCCTTCTCGAACATCTCGAGCGGGTCGTTGCCGGTCTTTTCCTTCACGATGTTGAATGCATCGTAAACGATCTCCTGCGCAACACCTTTCTTGCCATCCAGCATGATGTAGTTGACCAGGCGGGTGACAACCTTGGAATTGTAAATAGGATCGGCCAGAACTTCGCGTTTCGCGACATTACCTCTTCTGGGCATCTTTCTTCCCTCCTTCACATAAATGATATCATCGGTACTCGAAAGTTAAGAAACTCCCGTTGTGCCACAAAAAAGGCGTTGGCCTATTTTATGGCGAAAAGATGTTTCCTTACTTCTTGGCACCGGCCTTGGGGCGCTTAGCACCGTATTTGCTGCGGGCCTGGTTACGGTTCGCAACACCCTGGGTATCCAGAGTACCACGGATGATGTGGTAACGGACACCGGGCAGATCCTTGACACGACCGCCGCGGATCAGAACAACGCTGTGCTCCTGCAGGTTATGGCCGATACCGGGAATGTAAGAGGTGACCTCGATACCATTCGTGAGGCGGACACGGGCAACTTTACGCAGAGCAGAGTTAGGCTTCTTGGGGGTCATGGTACGCACGGCAGTGCAAACACCACGCTTCTGCGGGCTGTTGAGGTTGGTGTACTCCTTTTTCTGGGAGTTGTAGCTCTTCAGAAGGGCAGGCGCGGTGCTCTTTTTGACCAGAACCTCACGGCCTTTGCGCACGAGCTGGTTAAAAGTAGGCATTTCTTTTCTCCTTTCTTCACTTATTCACGCGCTTTTTGCGGGTCGTCCGACCAGATGGCCGCACTACACCCCGCATCTCACGCAATGATTATATTACAGCATCCCGGCCGGAATGTCAAGAGTATTGCCAAAAAAATCTTGAAAAAATCGTGCAATACGGAGAATTTTTCATTTCTGAAGCAAAATGTGCAAATCTTGCGCCGGTTTGGGCGGCAGCGTTGCATTTTGGTAAGTCCGCGCATAGAATAAGGCGGACCGTCTCCCCCCGCCGCCGCGCGGTCAGCTGCCGTCCGTGCGCGTTTTGTCTATTTACCAGAGACAAATATACATTTTGCACAAAAACAAGCCGTCAGATTCATGGACTTGACGAGTCGATTTCTGTTGCATTGTGTACCTCGCTTTGCTATAATGAAGATACAGACAAAACCGGAACAGTTCCGGCCATGCAAGTTCTGACGCTACATTTTTGAGGAGGTCCTGACAATGAAGAAACTGCTTGCTATCCTGATTTCCCTGTGCATGGTATCCGCCTTCGCTGTACCTGTTTTTGCAGATGCCAACAGCGATTATATCGCCGCCGTCAAGGCCTACCAGGCCCAGATCGCCGCGAAGGAAGCCGCCTACACTGCAGCGGTGGATGCTTATTCCAAGAATGCAAAGGCCAAGGCAGACGCCGACAGCGCCGCAATTCTGAAGGCCGCCAAGGCTGCCCAGGCGAAGGCCGATGCAGACTGTCTGGCCGTCATCGCCGCGGGCAAGGCTGCCCAGTCCCAGGCTGACGCGCGCGTTGCTGCGGTAATTGCTGCAGGCAAGGCCACGCAGGCCAAGGCTGATGCACGCGAGGCCGCCTATGCGAAGGCCGTGAAGGCGTATCAGGATCAGATCGCCGCACGTGAGGCCGCCTACATCAAGGCCGTGCTAGGCAAGTAATTCTACCTTATTATAATAGGAGCGGAGCGCCGGGAAAGGCGCTCCGCTTTTTTGCTATAGGACACACAGGGCCCGGGCACGTCTGGGCCGGTAGTGTATGGCAAACGAGTGTCTGCCGGAATGCTGCGGGCGCATATAGAATGCGCCCCTACGGATTCTGCAGATGTAGGGGCGGATTCCATATCCGCCCGCGGGGCGTCAGGAACGCCGTCACCTACAGCAATGTTACTGCAGCTTTGCCAGCGTGGCCTCGGCATCGTCGAGGATGCGCTCGAACTTCTCGAGGGCGGCGTCCACGGGGGCCGGGGTGGCCAGGTCAACACCGGCGTGGCGCAGCTCGTCCAGCGGGTAAGCACTGCCGCCCATGGAGAGGAACTCCTTGTAGCGCTTGACGGCGGGCTCGCCCTCTTTCAGGATGCCCTCGGACAGGGCGACAGCGGTGGAGTAGCCGGTGGCATACTTGTAAACGTAGAACGGGCGGTAGAAGTGCGGGATGCGCGCCCACTCATACTGGATCTCGTCGTCGATGACCATATCGTTGCCGAAATAGTCGGTGACAAGGCGTTTGTACAGGGCGTTCAGGGCGGCGGCGTTCAGGGCTTCACCGCGCTCGACCATGGCGTGGGCCTCGCGCTCGAACTCGGCAAACATCGTCTGGCGGTAGACCGTGCCCTTGAAGTTTTCCAGATACTGGTTCAGCAGATAGAGGCGGGTCTGGGGGTCGTTCTCGTTGGCAAGCAGCTGCTCGATGAGCAGATTCTCGTTGACGGTGGACGCGACCTCGGCGACAAACAGCGTGTAGTCCGCGTATTGCGGCGGCTGATGCTGGCGGGAGCGCCAGCTGTGGATCGTGTGGCCCATCTCATGTGCCAGCGTCGAGACACTGTCCAGCGTGCCGCTGAAATTCAGCAGGATATAGGGGTTGGAGTCATAGCAGCCGCCGGAGTACGCGCCGCCGCGCTTGCCGCGGTTGGGGTAAACGTCGATCCAGCGCTCGGCATAGGCCTTGCGGACGGTTGCCTGGTAGTCCTCGCCCAAGGGTGCAACGGCCTTCAGGACCATCTCCTGTGCGGTCTCGTAGCTGTAGGATTTTTTCAGATCGCCGACCAGCGGAGCGTAGACGTCATAGAAGTGCAGCGCGTCAACGCCCAGCATCTTTTTGCGCAGGCGGACATAGCGGTGCATGGCGGCAATATGCTTGCGGACCGTCGCGACGAGGTTGTCGTAGACCTCGGCGGGCACATTCTCCCCCGCCATGGCCATCGCGCGGGAGGACGGGTAATTGCGGGCGGCGGCCTCGGCGGTGGCAGCCTTGATGGCACCGGCGTAGGACGCGGCGAAGGTGTTGATGTGCTCGCGGTAGCTCTTGTAGTAGCTGTGGAAGGCGTTCTCTCGCAGGGTGCGGTCCGTGCTCATCTCCAGCGGCACAAAGTTGGAGCCGGTGACCTCGACGGTCTCGCCGCTGCCGTCCTTGACGGCATCAAACAGCAGGTCGGCGTCCTCCAGATTGTGGTAGATCTCGGACGGCGCAGACATGACCTCGCCGAAGCTGGCCAGCAGCTTTTCTTCAGCCTTGGTCAGGGTGTGGGGCTTGCCGCGCAGCAGATCCTCGAGGTTGAATTTGTAGTCCGCGACGGCGGGATCGTTGACGATGGCGGTCAGCGTCTCCTCAGGCAGGGACAGGATCTCCGGCTGGGCAAAGGACAGCGCGGCGGCCATCTTGACGTACTTGCTGCCGATGCGGGCGTACATGCTCTGGGCCTTGTCGTCGCGGGTGTCCTCGTCATGGCGCTGGGAGGCGTAGCAGTAGAGGCGCTCGACCTTGCGGCCCACCTCGGTGGAAGCGTCGAGGTATGCGCCAATCGTGACGGCATCGGTCAGCTTACCGGCGAAGGCTGCCAGGCTTTCAATGTCCGCGTCGAGGCTGTCCAGCGCGGTCTCCCACGCGGCGTCGCTCTCGAACATCGGGGTCAGGTCCCACTGAAATTGCGGGTCCAGTTCACTGCGTTCTTTTAGAATTTCGGGCATAGTTTTCTCCTTATTATAAAATATTTTGCTATGCTGAGGATGCAGGGACGGACATCGGCCTCCCGTGCCCGTTCGCGGCAGCGGAAGCTTTCACGGGCGGATATGGAATCCGCCCCTACACTGTAGGGGTCGGTGTCCTCAACGGCCCGGGAGTCGTGCGGTTGCCGCAAAGCTCCGCGGGCGGTTGCAAACATCCGCTCCTACAGGTTACAAAAGAGCGTTTTCCCACTCAGCTGGCTTAAAGCCGGGCAGGACAAAATCGTCGTCCACCAGCAGCGGGCGCTTGACGAGCATACCGTCCGACGCCAGCAGGGCGATCTGCTCGTCCTCGGTCATGGTCGGCAGCTTGTCCTTCAGGCCCAGATTTTTGTAGACTAGGCCGCTCGTGTTGAAGAACCGCTTGAGGGGCAGGCCGCTGCGGGCGACCCATTCGCGCAGCTCGTCGGCGGTGGGGTTGTCCTCTTTAATGTGGCGGGCGGTGTACTCGATGCCGTGGTCGTCGAGCCACTTTTTGGCCTTTTGGCAGGTGGAGCACGGCGGATATTGCAGAAACAGCATGGTGTCACTTCCCTTTTGTATCGTTTTGCTGTCGGTGAGTTTATTATAACTGTTTTGCAAGTGTGTGTCAATCACGGACGGTATGCAAAAAAGGATTCCCGCCGTGGCGGCGGGAATCCTTTGCGGTTTATTTAGTGGTCGTAGGCTGCCTCGGCGGCGTCGCGGGCAATCTCGGCCTGGACGAGCTCCTCCTCGACCTCCGGCAGACCAGTACCGGCGGGGATGAGCTTACCGATGATGACGTTCTCCTTCAGGCCGGCCAGCGGGTCGACCTTGCCCTTGATAGCGGCCTCGGTCAGGACACGGGTGGTCTCCTGGAAGGACGCAGCGGACAGGAAGGAGTCGGTAGCCAGACTGGACTTGGTGATGCCAAGCAGGACCTGGCTGGCCTGAACGAGCTTCAGATCAGTCTCACCGGCATCAATGCGGGCCTGGATCTCCTCGTTCTTGATCATGACATCGCGGCGGTTCACGATGCTGCCCATGATAAAGTCGCTGGAGCCGGAATCCTCAATGCGGACCTTACGCATCATCTGGCGGACGATGACCTCGATATGCTTATCGTTGATGTCAACGCCCTGCAGACGGTAGACCTTCTGGACCTCGCTGATCAGGTAGTTCTGGGTGGCGATGGGGCCCTGGATGGCGAGGATGTCCTGCGGGTAAGCATGACCCTCGGTCAGCAGTGCGCCCTTGGCGACCTCGTCGCCTTCCATGACCTTGAGGCGCTGGCCGAACGGGATCAGGTAGCTCTTGGTAACCGGAGCGCCGTTCTCGTCCGTGCCGGTGATCTCGGCATGGCGGCTCTTTTTGGTATCGTCGATGTGGACCGTACCGGCGATCTCGGACATGATGGCCATCGCCTTCGGGCGGCGGCTCTCAAACAGTTCCTCAACGCGGGGAAGACCCTGGGTGATGTCTTCGGCAGATGCGATACCGCCGGTATGGAAGGTACGCATGGTCAGCTGGGTACCGGGCTCACCGATGGACTCTGCGGCAATGATACCGACAGACTCACCGACCTTGACGCATTCACCGTTGGACATGTTGGATCCGTAGCAGTGGGCGCAAACGCCGACGTGCGCACGGCAGGTCATGACGGAGCGGATCTCCAGCTCGGTAATACCGGCGTTGACGATCTTCTCGGCGTCGAACATATCCATCATCTTTTCCTTGCTGACGAGCAGCTCACCCGTGGCGGGATCGTGCACATCATGCAGGGAGTAGCGGCCGTTCAGACGCTCCTTGAAGCTCTCGACAACAGAGTTGCCCTCGCTGATCTCGCGGACCCAGATGCCCTCGGTAGCGTGGCAGTCCTCCTCGCGGATGATGACTTCCTGAGAGACATCGACCAGACGGCGGGTCAGGTAGCCGGAGTCAGCGGTACGCAGAGCGGTATCGGCCAGACCCTTACGAGCGCCTCGGGAGGAGATGAAGTATTCCAGGATATTCAGACCCTCACGGTAGTTGGCGCGGATAGGCATCTCCAGCGTCTTACCGGCAGTATTGGCCAGCAGGCCGCGCATACCGGCCAGCTGCTTGATCTGGTCCATAGAACCACGGGCGCCGGAATCGGACATCATATAGATGGGGTTGCGCTGGTGGTTCTTCTTCAGGTTTTCGCTCAGAGCCTCGGAGACCTCCTCCGTGGCGGCCTGCCAGATCTCAACCGTCTTGCGGTAGCGCTCCTCATCGGAGATCAGGCCGCGGTTGAAGTTCTTCATGACCTTCTCGATCTTCTTATCGGCGGCAGCCAGAATTTCCGGCTTCTCGTCAGGCATAATAGCATCGGGAACAGCGACGGTGATGGCAGACAGGGTGGAGTACTTGTAGCCCTGAGCCTTGATCTGATCCAGCATCATGGCGCAGGTCTTGGTGCCGTGCTTCGTCAGGCAGCGGCTGATGATGTCGGGCAGGCCCTTCTTCGTCAGCTTGTCGCTCTTGCCGCCGGATGCGATCTTGAGGGTGCGGGGATTCATCTCGTAGTCGAACTTGGTGGCGGGATTGGTGCGGTCCACGTAGCCCAGATCCTGCGGGATGGGGGTGTTGAAGATGATCTGGCCCATCGTGGTATCGACCAGGCCGGTCTCCGCAACGCCGTCAAAGACCATCGTGCGGCGCACCTTGATGGGTGCCTGCAGCGTGATGAGGCCCTCGGAATAGGCCATCATGGCCTCGTCCTCGTCGCGGAAGATCTTGCCGTGGCCCTTATCGTCGGGGTTGACGAGGGTCAGGTAGTAGCTGCCCAGGATCATATCCTGCGTGGGCACGGTGACGGGCTCACCGTCAGAGGGCTTCAGCAGGTTGCCGGAGGCCAGCATCAGCATCTTGGCCTCGCGCTGGGCCTCGGTGGACAGCGGCAGGTGGACAGCCATCTGGTCGCCGTCGAAGTCAGCGTTGAAGGGGGTGCAGACCAGGGGGTGCAGCTTGATGGCACGGCCCTCGACCAGGACAGGCTCAAAGGCCTGAATGCCCAGACGGTGCAGCGTAGGTGCACGGTTCAGCAGGACGGGGTGGCCCTTGATGACGGTCTCGAGGGAATCCCAGACCTCGGGGCGGGCGCGCTCGACCATCTTGCGGGCAGACTTGATGTTGTTGGCCTTCTCCTTCTCGACCAGGTCCTTCATGACGAAGGGCTTGAACAGCTCGAGGGCCATCTCCTTGGGCAGGCCGCACTGATACATCTTCAGCTCAGGGCCGACGACGATAACGGAACGGCCGGAGTAGTCAACACGCTTGCCCAGCAGGTTCTGGCGGAAGCGGCCCTGCTTGCCCTTCAGCATATCGGACAGGGACTTCAGTGCGCGGTTGTTCGCGCCGGTGACCGGGCGGCCGCGGCGGCCATTGTCGATCAGGGCGTCAACGGCCTCCTGCAGCATACGCTTCTCGTTGCGGACGATGATGTCGGGCGCACCGAGCTCCAGCAGACGCTTCAGGCGGTTGTTGCGGTTGATGACGCGGCGGTACAGATCGTTCAGGTCGGAGGTCGCAAAGCGGCCGCCGTCCAGCTGCAGCAGGGGGCGCAGATCCGGCGGAATGACGGGGATGACCGTCATGATCATCCACTCGGGGCGCTGGTTGCTCTCGAGGAAGCTCTCAACACACTCAAGGCGCTTCAGCAGGCGGACGCGCTTCTGGCCGTTGGCATGCTCGAGTTCCTCACGCAGCTCCTTGCTCAGCTTGTCGAGGTCGATCTCGGCCAGCAGCTTCTGGATGGCTTCGGCACCCATACCGGCTTCAAACGTATCCTCGTACTTTTCGCGCATCTCCTTGTACTCGCGCTCGGTCAGCAGCTGCTTTTTTTCCAGCGGCGTGAAGCCGGGGTCGGTGACAATGTAGTTGGCGAAATACAGGACCTTGTCCAGCTGACGGGGGCTGATGTCCAGCATCAGGCCGATGCGGCTGGGAATGCCCTTGAAATACCAGATGTGCGAGACAGGCGCGGCCAGCTCGATGTGGCCCATGCGCTCACGGCGGACCTTGGCGCGGGTGACCTCGACGCCGCACTTGTCGCAGATCTTACCCTTATAGCGGATGCGCTTATACTTGCCGCAGTGGCATTCCCAGTCCTTGGTAGGTCCAAAAATGCGCTCGCAGTACAGGCCGTCGCGCTCCGGCTTCAGGGTGCGGTA
>OLSJ01002126.1_pt1 | contig 10740 bp, 10 predicted proteins | sample 1672151 | NCBI WGS metagenome assembly OLSJ01 (sample SAMEA3136653, study PRJEB25190) | human gut metagenome | biome: human gut; feature: human-associated habitat; material: faeces | place: Austria | collected 2013 | reverse complement strand
AAAGGAAGCAAAGACTTCCGGGGATGATTTAAGTGGCTTCACAGATGGAGAGGAAGGGTTTAATGATGGTGAGACCACTGTAACACAGGAGGATGATTCCGCCACAGAAACTGCCCTTCAGGATGATCTGCGAGCCAGACAGGAAGCATTAAATGAAGTGATCGCGGGAAGAAACCAGACTCTGGCAAGTGCTGGAAAAGCGGTGTCCGATGCCAGTACGCCGGAGGCTTCAGACAGTACCTTGGAGAACGTACAAAGAGAATTGGAAAATGCCAGAGCAGATATGGAAAAGGTTACAGTGCTTCAAAGTACAGAGGGAGTGATTTCGTCTCCTTCTGACGGTGTGATCAAAAGTCTGTCCGTGCAAACCGGAGACCTTACAGGACAGACTGCAGCAGTAGTTTTATATTCAGCCGATGGTGCTCTTCGAATGACTGGTACCATCTCAAAAGATGATATAAAATATGTATCTGCCGGCGCAGATGTGAAAATCACAGATAATAACAATAATGATATTTCTGGAGCAACAGTGGAAAATATAACAGAAAATAAGGAGGATAATGATATTCGTGACCTGTCCATCATAATGCTGGAGGACAGTCTGTCCATCGGTCAGAGCGGAGATTTTTCCATATCAAAAGATGCTGGACCTTATTCCTGCTGCGTTCCGCTTTCAGCGCTGTACCAGGAGAATGGGAAGGTTTATGTGTATGTTACAGACACAGAAAATACAGTGCTTGGAACGGTAATGGTTGCAAGAAAAGTGGAAGTTACTGTGCAGGATAAAAACCAGACAACTGCTGCATTGGGTGAGGGAAGCCTTTCTACGGATCAGGCTGTGATCGTCCAGGCAGACAGGGAACTGAAGGATGGAAGCAGGGTGAGGATTTCTGAAAATTAGCATGGAAAGTGAAAAGAAGAATTACTGTTCCAAATATCTGAAGGTTGTTATGGCAGTATTGCTGGCCGCAGCTTTATTTTATTCTGGAATGAAAGATTATGTGAAGGTGGGAAAAACAGATACAGCGGTGGTTGAACTGTATGGAGATTATCCTGCAGTAAACCTGGCGAAGCAGATCTGGGAAAATTATCAAAGTAGTGATGAGATTACAGATTTCTGTTTTGTGTGGAATGGAGGAGTTCAGGTGGTTACGAATCCAGAGGATTTCAGACAGACAAATGCCCGGGTGACAGGCATTGTGGGAATGGCTGCTTTGTATGGCCGACAGGCTGCTTTATTAGAAGAGAATGATGAAACCGGATGCGTGATCGATAAAGACACAGCCCTGGAGCTTTTCGGCAGTGAAAATTGTGCGGGAAGTCAGTTGACTGTGGGAGAGCAGATTTACGAAGTGCGAGGTGTGGTATCCTGGAATCAGCATACGATGCTTATCCGTCCGTCACGAAAAAATCAGGTTTGTACTCAGGTTCTGATCAGAGGGAAAAAAGGTCAGAATCTGGAGGGTGCTGCATCTGATTTTCTCGTGGGAAACGGACTATCCGGAATATTAGTGGATGACAGCTGGCTGGAAGTGATTTTGCCCTGGTTTCCAGTGGCTTTTCTTGTAACGCTTATAATAACTGTTTCCAGGTGGCTGTATGAGATGGAGCACGAAATCTGGGAAAATGGAATTCAAAGAAATAGAGAAAAGAAAATTGATTTTAGAAAATGCAGTTGCTTTGTTATTAGAATTTTACTGTGGGGAATCGGCCTTTTTTTTTGCGTAAGGCTTTTATCCCATATTCCCCAGAGCTGGCTGCCGGACAAATGGTCAGATTTTTCTTTCTGGCCTGCGAAGATCCGGAAAACAATGGAAGCTTTCCGCTGGTACATCATGTTCCCGAAAACTATGGCGCAGGCGGAGCGGCTGATGAGCGGAATTGGCTGTATTATAAAATGTGGGGCAGCAGCACTGCTTATAGGGGCGGTGTAGGCTGTCTTTTTTTCTTTTTTGCCAAAAGAATTTTACAGATGAAGAAATCGATTACCAGGTAGACGGAAAAGTGAAGGCACAGGAGAGCAGACTGCTCATTTCTAACTATGGAGACGCACCGGATACATTTAACAATCAGCTTACATTAAAACCATATCAGGTTTATGTGTATATGATAAGATAACAATAAAGATAAAAATAAAAATAATTCCTTGAAAATGTGTGATGTTGTCTTTGACATAATATTTTCAGGGAATTGTTTGATTATAAGGAGCAGCATATGAAACATAACAGAAATAATACAATCAAAGTTCTGGCTCTGGATGTGGATGGAACTTTGTTCGATGATAATGGAAAAATCAGCCAGGCATCTATTGATGCGATGAATCAGGCGAAAGAAGCAGGAATAGAGGTTGTGCCGACATCAGGAAGAGATTATGATGGAATTCCCTGGGATCAGTTAAAAAATGTAGATATTAACTATGTTATCACAACAAATGGAAGTGCAGTTTACGAGGCGAAGGCGAAAAAATGTCTCTATAAAGAATATCTGGATTCCGGGAAAATGATTCCGATATTTGAATATCTTCTGAAAAAAGAAATTTATATCAATGTATTTGTAGATGGTGTCAGTTATACACCTGTTCAGGTCTATCCTTATATTGACAATCTGGATCTTCCGGACTATGTGATCCGGCACATGAAAGAGAATCGAAAAGGAGTCAATGATTTGATAGAATACTTAAAAAACGGTGATGCAAAGATGCAAAAAGCAACTTTAAACTTTCAAAAGCAAGAAAATGATGAACTTTTGAACCGGGAGGAAGTGCAGGAATATCTGGAAAAATGTCCAGATATCAAGGTCGTTAACGGAGGATTCAACAATCTGGAATTTACAAAAGCTGGCACAAATAAAGCCTCTGGACTTAAGTTCCTTGCAGAGTATCTTGGAATGACGATGGATGAAGTTATGGCAGTTGGAGACAGTGAAAATGATATTGAGATGTTAAGGGAAGCAGGACTTGGAATTGCCATGGGGAATGCAGCTGATGATGTGAAAAGCATAGCAGATGAGATAACACTGGATAATGAGCATGAAGGTGTTGCAGCTGCGATTGGCAAATTTTGCTATTGCAATAATTAGTATATATATAAATGGAAATAAAATGGAATAATATTGGAATTATATTGAACTAATATGGAAAACATGATAATATAATGGAAAGAATGCCGAGGCATTCTTGAATGGATTGGAGGGGATGCAATGACGGTAGAAGAGATGAAGCAAAGAAAAAAGGAATTAGGATATTCGAATGAGAAACTTTCAGAGCTTTCGGGAGTACCGCTTGGAACGGTGCAGAAAGTTCTTGCGGGAGTTACCAGATCTCCAAGATATGAAACTTTAATTGCGCTTGAAAGGGTATTGAAAAAACATACAGACAGAATCGGTGAGGCGTTACCAGAGACGTCTGAAAAGAGACAGGGTGATTATACGGTAGAGGATTATTATTTAATTCCGAAGGAAAGACGTGTTGAACTTATTGATGGCGTGATTTATGATATGGCTTCACCGACTGCCATCCATCAGATTCTGTCTACGGAATTGTGTAACATGATCCGGTCATATATCAGTCAGCAGAAAGGAAGATGCATTGTCATGGCTGCACCTATGGACGTACAGCTTGACTGTGACGATAAAACTATGGTGCAGCCAGATGTTATGGTCATCTGTGACAGGGACAAGATTACAAGAAAATGTATATATGGAGCCCCGGATCTGGCAGTGGAGATACTCTCTGATTCTACAAAGAAAAAAGATATGTATGTGAAACTGGGAAAATATATGGAGGCAGGAGTTCGGGAATACTGGCTGGTGGATCCGAAAGGGAAAAAGGTTATTGTGTATGATTTTGAAGCAGAGGTGACACCGTCTATTTATGGATTCAGATCCAAAGTTCCAGTGGGTATATTCAAAAGAGAATATGAAGTAGATTTTGCAAAGATTTATGAATACATTAGCTTTCTGTATGAAGAAGACGATGTGTAAAAAGAGACGCGGGGCATAAAGCTGTATGCGTGATCCAGAAGATCAAGGGTCATGTGTACAGCTTTTCATATCAGATGGGAGATGACTCCTATAGGTGGTGAGAAACAAGCTAATATTTGGGCATTTTAGGAATAATCTGGAAACTTTCTTCATAGGATATATATAGGCAGGCTGAAAAAACAAAGTTTTGAAAAACAGAAAGGGAGTTACAGACATGAAAAAAAGAGGAAGAAGATGTTTGATTTTATTACTCCTCGGGCTCTGCCTTCTGATGCCGTCACAGATGAAGGTATTGGCGGCAGATGCACAGGAAGACAGTAGTTCTGTACAGGCTGTAGAGGAGGCGATGCCAGATCAGGAAAATGCTACTACAATAGATGAAAATCAGATTGACAATACGATGCAGGATGACCAGGATATTGCAGTACTTGCAGATAATTATCCTGCTACAGGTAAGATTACTGCAAAAATATATCTGAGATATAGTAATGCGATACCAAAAGATATTAACCAGGATTTTGGTATGGATGAATTTGGACCATCGGGTAACAATACTCCGTATTTTACGGTTACGGTGAATTTGGACCAGTTGAATAAAAAGCCAGTAAAGACTTATGTAAAAAACTATGGTCAGACATGGTACATCTTGGAATCCAGGAGATAAGGCAGATGCTGCGAACCGGGTGCAAAATGCCACGAATCTCTGGGAGCAGGCAATTCTGCAGGCTATGAGCAGTACGGATCAGAAGAAGTTTGAAAATGTATTTGGAAGCAATATGTTTGTAGGTTATGTCCTGAAACGAGAGAATGATGGCTGGCATATTGACGGAATTCTGAAGAAAGATCCACCGGTTTATGTAGTGGAGTTATATGATCAGAATAATCAGGCATTATTTGCAATCTCTTCCAATGAACAAAAGCTTCCAGGTGTTACTTATGCAGATTTTAAAACGAAAGTGGAAGAAGCACTTGGTGGAACGAATTATCAATATCTGACAGAGGAAAAAGACCGGATTGTTCTGAACTACAACAAAGATGGACGGATATGGCGGGTGACTATCACGCCAAAGACAGATGGGGCAGATAAAGATTATGCAGGTATTTATCATGTGGATCCGACAAATAACAAGTTTTCTTACCGGACTGTTTCGAGGAATACTTATTATCTGAGCCGGATGAAGATTAAAGTAGAAGATGTGACACCGGTCAATTTGACCATTTCCAAAATTATAAAAGGCAGTGCAGCAAATCCAGCCGAACATTTTACATTTACACTGACTGCATCCAGATTGGCAGGAAAGACATTCGATGTAATTTATAATGGAACCCAGAATTGTTCACAGACACATGCCTCACAGATTATATTTGATCAGTCAGGAAATGCCAGCGTTGTTCTGAAAAATGGTGAGTCAGCTACGATACAACAGATCACATCTGGAGACGTTAGGATCAAAGAAGAAAGTGGAGATTACTGGGCTTCTGTTACTGTAAATGGTGCTGATGAGAGATATGACCAGGAGAATGGCATCCTGCTTAATATTGACAATACGAATGTTACAGCTGCATTTACAAATCAGATGGAGCAGCAGCCGGTGACAGGGATTGCCATGATGACATTTCCATATGTGCTGATTCTTTGTATCGCAGTGCTGGCATTGGGATATGGATATGCCAGAAGAAAGAGAAATGTATGAGACAGAACAAAAAGGAGAATAAGAACAAGAGGAAAAATGAAGAATGGATTCAGAAAGCCAGGCATGCATCATCTGTAAAGGATATTGCACATGTTATTGAAACTATGCAATTTCACAGAATATTTGGACTGGTTGATGAACAGGAAGTGTGGGATAAGCTTCTGATTCTGGACGAAATGTATCGTCGAGTCTTTTTTATCCAGGAAGAAAAGTTTCGCATGCAATTAAAGGAGAAACATGGAGCAGAGTATACGATCTAACCGGGCAGGTAGTACGGAAGAGGTAATCCGGCAAAGAAGGCAGCGAACGATACTTCGAAAGCTTCGTGGCAGTGATCTTAGAAAAGCAGCATTTCTTGCGGTCTTTCTTGTGCTTCTGTTCAGGTGTGTGTTCGGAGTGACATTTGAGTATGGAAGCGATATGAAACCGGCAATCGGTGACAAAGATCTGTTATTATACTACCGCCTGCAGGACTCATATACGGGAGGTGATGTAGTCGTATATGAAAAGCGAGGAGTAGAGATGGTCGGAAGAATTGCGGCGATGCCTGGTGAGACAGTGGAAATTACGAAGGACGGACAGCTTGTCATAAATGGTTATACACAGGCAGATATAAACCAGGAAGATATGTATAACCCGGGAAATGAAAATGGTACAGGAAAAGTAACGCTTAAAAGTCAGCAATATTATATTTTAAGTGATGATCACAGTGTGTCCAGAGACAGCAGGACACTGGGAGCAGTATCGAAAAACGAGATCCGGGGACTTGTTATCACTGTGATCCGAAGGAGAAATATATAAGCAAAAAAGAAATAAAAAAGTTGCTTTAGAATATGGAAAGGAATGTAAGGTATGAAAAAGTTTACTAAAAAACTGGTAGCATCTATGCTGTCTACAGCAATGCTTATGGGCATGTCATTAACTGCATTTGCAGCGAATTCGCAAACACAGGGAATTAGTGTTAATGGATATTCTGGACCTGGAAGGCAGATTACCAAGACCTGGTCAGTTGCAGAAAATGGATTACTCAATGATTCAGAAACATTTGATTTTGCATTAGAGTACACAGGTTCTGATGCAATCGGAACCAATGCTTCGAGCACACCGACATTTAATGGAAGTGAAATGACACAGAATAATGCCACAAAGACGGCGCAGATTACATCAGCATGGAAGACAAAGGCAGCAGGCGGAGCAAGTTCCAGTGAAACATTGTCTTATGATGAGTTATTCGACGGAATTAGGTTTACAGCTCCGGGATTATATCATTTCACATTAAGCGAGAATCCGGGACACAATCCCAATATTGCATATTCTGATCAGTTATATTTGTTAGATGTTCAGGTCGTATGGGAGACAGAAGATACCGGATCCCAGACAGGAAATTTAAAGGTGTCAGGTATTGCAACAACGAGTGCAGCGACCAATCAGAAAAGTGAAGGGGCAGGATTTGAAAATACAGAAGCGGATGCAGAATCTTTAAAAATTACAAAAACTGTTTCTGGAAGTGCTGCAAATAAAAATGATGAATTCACTTTTACTGTTGTTGTAAATGGAATTGACGGAACTTATTCTACAAACAAAGCAGATGTTACCGTAACAAATGGAGAGGAAACTACATTTACACTGAAACACGGCGAGACATTTGAAATTAAAAATCTCCCGGCAGGGGCAGCCTATACTGTAAATGAGACTGATTCAAAAGGTTATGATACAACAAATGTCAGTGTGAATGGTGAAAATGCAGTTGAAAGTAAGAGTGCAAACGGAACAATTAATCTGGATGCAACAAACACAGTTGCTTACACCAATATTGACACAGTTACTCCACCGACAGGTGTGATCCTTCATTTTGCCCCAGTCCTTCTTGCATTTGCAGCAGCGTTCGGTGGATGCCTCGTATTTTTCCGTCGTAAAAGAATCTAAGGATGGAACGAACGCCGGAGTATTATCTGACTAAAGGGCTTGATATGGTTGTAAATGGCGTGGCGGCAGTTATTTTTTTATGCTGCCTCGCCTATGCCGGTTATGCGCTGTGGGACAACTGGAGCATTTTAGATGGCTCGGAAAATGCACTGAAAACGATGGTGGAATATAAACCAGACGAGGCAGAAGGACTTTCTTATAATTTCAGTCAGCTTATGGCTATGAATCCGGATGTATGTGGATGGATTGTTATGGATCATACAGGAATCGACTATCCAATAGTTCAGGGAGAGGACAATTTTGAATATCTGGATAAGGATGCACTTGGAAATTCGGAGATATCCGGAAGTATCTTTTTAGACTGGCAGAATAATCGGAAGTTTACAGATCCATATATGGTACTTATGGGGCATCATATGCAGGCAGGAAAAATGTTCGGTGATCTGGATAAATATAGTGATGAAACATTTTTCCAGAAAAATACAACTGGGAAAATTTATCTGCCGGACCGGGTGCTATACCTGGAAACAGCTGCGTTTCTTACAGTAGATGCATATGACAAATATATTTATCGAACCCAGTGGGATAATGTATCGGAAAGGCAGGAGCTTTTGAAACGCATTTATGAACAGGCGCAGTATACAAGAGGAGAAGAACTTACGACGGAAGATCAGATGGTAGCACTGTCGACCTGTTCTACAAGCGGAACAAATGCAAGACATGTTCTCATATGCAGGATTGTGCACAGCAGTGCTTCGGAGGAAGGAAGTGGAAAAGTATATGTGGAGATGGAAAATGAATGAGAAAATGCGGGGGATAAATATACAAGAGAAGGCAAGTATGTGTGGAAAATGTAAAATGTGGCTGGTAATGGTAGTTTTTGCACTGATATCTACAGCGATGTTATCTTCAGTGAAAATTCATGCGGCAAGTGCAGAAGAAAACCAGATGGCAGATATAGAAACAAATCATGTGACAGCGGTAGAGAATACACAGGAGCAGATAACGGTCAATATTCCTGTGAAATTAAAAATTACTGGAAACCCGCAACAAAACGAAATATTTTCGTTTCTATTAAAACAAAATGATGAACAAAGTCCGATGCCGAAGATTTCAAAAGTTCAGATAACAGGAACAAAGAAAGATGCATTTCAAATTCAGTATGAAAAGCCGGGGGTGTACAGATATACAATCAGTCAGGTGGCCGGTGATGGAAAAAACTGGATATATGACCAGTCCGAGTATTCCCTGGAAGTCTATATTATGAGAAATGAACAGACAGATACGCTACAGTCACTTATTGTCGCATACAATGCAAAAGGAGAGAAAGTTGACCCTGTTTTTATAAACAGATATCAGGCACCGGAAGCCAAACAAAAAAGCATGACGGTCAAGACCGGGGACAGCGCAGATATAAAAACTCTGGCAGGTCTGATGTTAATTTGTGGAGGAATTATGATCGGGACTTACGAATATAAAAAGAAAATAGAAAAAAAGTAATTGTTCATTAGTTGTTATATGCAAAAAGAAAATAACATACAGAAAGTTTCACAGGAAAGCAGAGCGCATCACCTTATTAACGATTGTAAGGTGAGCGCTCTTTTAATCTATAACTGAAGCTTATATATAGAGATTAACAATTTGAGGACTATTGTAGGGAGTGTTAAACTATAAATAAAATAGTACGTATTTTACAGACGGGAGGAAGCGTTATGGTAAAAAAAGGAACCTGTGGTTTATGTCAGGGTGGCTGTGCAGTTATTTATACCATTGAGGATGGGAAAATTGTGAAAGCAGAACCGGATAAAGAATCTCCGAAAGGAAGATTATGTCCGAGAGGAGCATTGGTACCAGATATTCTTTATGGGGAGGAGCGTATCAAACGTCCATTGATCAGAGTTGGCGAGCGTGGAGAAGGAAAATTCCGCGAGTGCAGTTGGGAAGAAGCTGTTGACAAAGCTGCGGAATTACTGAAAAAAACCGCAGATACATATGGCGGCAGATCTCTGGCATCTTACTATGGACGAGGTATTTTAGGGCTTCCTGTAACAAGACTTTGTGGCAAAGGTGATGGAAGCGGCAAAGGAAAATTTCTTATAAATCTGGGTTCCGTCAATGATATGAATTGTGCATCCATCTGCAATCTGGCTTCCAGTACAGTTACACCTGGAACACTTATGGGTCTGAATACGAGAATGATGGTGCAGGAGATTGAAGAAAGTGATTATATTATCTCATGGGGTAAAAACTCTGCCAGTGACGATGGTCCGCAGGTGATGTTGCATCGTATTAAGGAAGCTCAGAAGCGAGGAGCAAAATTGATCGTGATAGATCCAAGGCAGGAAGGACTTGGCAAGATTGCAGACTGGTGGATTCCGATTACGCCGGGTTCCGATGGAGCACTTGCCCTTGCGATGCTGAAACTGATTATAGACAGTGGACGTTATGACCATGAATTTATTGAGAAATATACAAGAGGATTTGAAGAGTTTAAAGCTTATCTGGATACACAGACAATGGAGCAGCATTCAAAATGGTGTGGCATTTCCGTGACAGATATTGAAAAGCTGACAGATATTTTCTGCTCTACTGCAAAGATTCCGCTTGTTGCCTATACGGGTCTGGAATATCAGCTCAGTGCAATTCAAAATAACCGTGCAATTTTTGTATTGTGGGCAATTACCGGGAAGTTGGACGCGCCGGGTGCAATCTATCTGAATGCAAAAGGACTGGAGACTCCAAAGCTTTTTGAAATACCAGAAGATGACAAACCAATCGGAGTAGATGAATTTCCGTTATTTTATAAATTCAGTGGTCTGGGACAGTTTTCGCGTTTTCCGAAAGCAGTATTAGAAGACGAGCCATACCCGGTCCGTGGACTTATGATTTTAGGAGGATCGCCGGTATTGTCATTCCCGGATAGTAAAAGCTGGCGTGAAGCATATAAAAAATTAGATTGCCTGATCGTTCTGGATCGTTACTTTACAGAAGATGCCCGATATGCAGATGTAGTTTTTCCGGCCTGTTCGTTATTCGAAGTGCCAAAAGCTGTACCAGGACCAGAAGGACCACATATTGTGGAACCCCTGATTTTCGCTCCTGCCACAGGTATCCTGGCGGCTTTCCGTCAGCGAAAAAA
>OLSJ01002124.1_pt1 | contig 10753 bp, 8 predicted proteins | sample 1672151 | NCBI WGS metagenome assembly OLSJ01 (sample SAMEA3136653, study PRJEB25190) | human gut metagenome | biome: human gut; feature: human-associated habitat; material: faeces | place: Austria | collected 2013 | reverse complement strand
ACAAGATACAATCACCCCATTCTAAAGATTCTTCTAAATCTTTTCGTTCTCCAAATAAAATTTCTGGAAGTCTTGTCTGTAAAATCTGACGATTTCCAGCATCAGAAAGCACTTTCACAAGTCCTGCACCCATCCGAAGTACTGCTTCTGCTGCAAAACATGCAGCTCCTGACATTGTTTCATTTCCAGCAATGATCAAAATCTTCCCATAGCTTCCTTTATTGGAATATGCTTTTCTTTCTGGCATTAAATGATCACTTTCCTCTAATATATATCCTGTCGCATACTTTTTGATCGTCTGGTTATGAAATCCTATGGATACCAGTTTAATATCTCCACAATATTCTCGTCCTGGATATAATAAATGACCTCTTTTATATCCACCAAATGTAACTGTTGATGACGCATGCACTGCACATCCAAGAATCTTTCCACTATCTCCACTGATTCCAGATGGAATATCAATTGCGATCACAGGCTTACCACATGCATTGATCCGTTCAATGACTTCTTTATAAACACCACCAACTTCTCTAGAAAGTCCAACTCCAAAAATCCCTTCGATCAAAAGATCATATTCATGAAAATTTACATCTTCACAATCTATCGGAAAATAGCCTAGATTCTTAAGTATCTGAAGCTGTAATTTCAGATCCGCTGAAGCTTTTTCTATATTACCAACGATCATATAATCCACTAAATAATCCTGCTCCAACAAAATTCTCGTACAAGCAAGTGCATCTCCTCCATTATTGCCAATTCCTGAAATGATCAATATCCTCTGTGAATGATCTGCTATCTGTGCAGCCTTATCTGCAACTGCTTTAGATGCTCTTTCCATCAATACAAGTCCCGGAATTCCTATTCCATGAATCGTCTCATGATCGACCGTTTGCATCTCCTGATTCTTTAATACATATCTCATACGCATTCTCCTATCGCAAAAGCTTGTGCAAATTCTCTTGTATTCGTGATCGATACATGAATTCTTGAAACTTGTTTATCTTTTGCTATCTCTTTCGCCTTTCCATATAATTTGACATATGGCGCACCTGATTCATTTCTCAACACTTCAATCTCATATGGTTCCACACCGAAAAAGCCGGTTCCAAATACTTTGGAAACGGCTTCTTTTACAGCAAAATTGCCAGCTAAAGTCGTAGCATTGTCTTTTGCATATGCTAATTCAGTTGTCGTAAAAATTCTTGAAAGATGTCTTCCTCGAAGAATCATCTCTTCTATCCGGTATATCTCTACGAGATCTGTTCCTATTCCAGCAATCATCTTCTTACCTGCTATTCGTTCTCACTCTCTTCACGGTTGTGGACATTGTATGTTAACGTCATCAGACTTTCTGCTAAATGTACATTCTCTACTGTAACATTATCTGGTAAATGAAGATCGATCGGTGCAAAATTCCAGAATCCTTTAATTCCCCATTCTGCCATCTTCTTTGCGATCGCAGGTGCCTGATCCTTCGGAATTGTCAGTGCAGCGATCTTAATTCCATGTGTTTTGATAAAGTTCTCTAGTTCATCTGTATCAAGAACTTTCACTCCACGGACAGAAATTCCGATCAGCTTTGGATTCACATCAAAAAGTGCCATGACTTTGTATCCATAATCTTCATTAAAAGACTGATAATTCGCAAGGGCCTGTCCAAGATTTCCGGCTCCAACAATAATCATGTCATTTCTCTTATCCAGACCTAAGATCTTACCAATCTCTGTATACAGATTATCTACATTATATCCGTATCCCTGCTGCCCAAATCCACCAAAATTGTTAAGGTCCTGACGAATCTGAGATGCTGTTACCATCATCTGTTCACTTAATTCTTTTGAAGAGATTCTTGTAATATTCTTCGCTTTTAACGCTCCTAAATATCTGAAATACCTAGGAAGTCGTTTGATAACTGCTGAGGAAATATTCTTATCTGAGTTTGCCATTTTATTCCTCCAAAATCTTTATTCTGTTTATAATTATATAAGATTGTCTAATAACTGTCAATCTTTCCGTCATGAAAATATTTCATTTTTTCAAAAAATATGGTATTCTGAGAAATAATGTCTATAATAAAAAATTTGAAAGGGGTATCTTAATGATATTATCATGCCAGAATATCTGCAAAACATTTGTCGAAAAACCAGTCTTGCAGAATATCTCATTTCACTTAAATGAAAACGACCGGCTGGCGATCATCGGATATAACGGTGCCGGAAAATCGACACTTTTAAAAATATTGATTGGTGAAATTTCTTATGATGAAGGTGAAATTTCTTTAAAGAAAGACGCAAGCATTGGCTATCTTGCCCAACATCAAGATCATACATTCCACCATACAATTTTTGATGAACTTCTTTCCGTCAAAAAAGAAGTCATTGAATTAGATGAACAGATGCGTACCTATGAACAGGAAATGAAACATCTGACCGGTGATGCACTAGAACAAAAAATGAATCAGTATACAAATGCTACTCATAGATTTGAGCAATTAAATGGTTTTGCATACAAAAGTGAGATCACAGGAATCTTAAAAGGACTTGGCTTTTCTGAAGAAGATTTCACAAAAGAGATCAACACTTTATCTGGAGGTCAAAGAACTCGTGTTGCTCTTGGTAAGTTACTGCTTAAAAATCCTGATATTCTGCTTCTTGACGAACCAACAAACCACTTGGATGTTGATTCCATAAAGTGGCTTGAAAATTACCTGTCTCATTACAAAGGAGCTGTGATCATCGTATCTCATGACCGCTATTTTCTTGATAAGATTGTCAATAAGGTCATGGAGATCGACCAAGGACACTCCATGCTGTTTGATGGAAATTATACAACATTTATCGAAAAACGTGATCAGATCAAAGCAATCCGTTTAAAAGAATACAAACATCAGCAACAAGAGATCAAACATCAACAAGAAGTTATCAAAAAATTAAAACAGTTCAATCGTGAAAAATCAATCAAACGTGCAGAAAGCCGTGAAAAAGCTTTAAATAAGATTGATGTATTGGAGAAACCTACGGAATATAATGCTGATATGCGTCTTAGCATTGAACCAGAAATCATCAGTGGGAATGATGTTCTGACTTTAAAAGATGTATCCAAATCTTTTGGAAACAAATCATTATTCCATGGATTAAGTGCTGATATTTTTCGTGAAGAACGCGTTGCCCTGATCGGACCAAACGGAACTGGTAAAACAACACTGTTAAAGATCATTTGCAAAAAGATCAGCAATAATGGCGGTACGATCAGCCTTGGAGCTGGAGTTTCCATTGGATACTATGACCAGGCACAAGATAACTTAGATGATTCCAAAACGATTTTTGATGAAATTTCAGATGCTTATCCAGATCTTAATAACACAAAGATCCGCAATACTTTGGCTGCATTTTTATTTTATGGAGAAGATGTTTTCCGCCCGATCTCCTCTTTAAGCGGTGGAGAAAAAGGACGTGTTTCTCTTGCAAAATTAATGCTGTCTCATGCGAATTTTCTGATTCTTGATGAGCCTACAAACCATTTAGATATTCAGTCTAAGGAGATTCTAGAATCTGCAATGAATGCTTATACTGGAACGATCCTTTATGTTTCACATGATCGTTATTTTATCAATAAAACTGCAACACGAATCTTGGAAATCTCTGATCATGGATTAACTTCTTATCCTGGAGATTATCAGGATTATATTGCTCAGAAGGAAAAAGAAAAGGCATCTCTTACTTCTTCTATTGCTTCCTCCGTTTCTGTTGATACAGAATCCAAACTCGATTGGAAACAGCAAAAAGAAGAACAAGCCAAACAGAGAAAAAAAGAAAATCGTCTTAAAAAAGTCGAAGAGCAGATCACAGAGTTGGAAACGAAACAAGAAGAACTTTCAGAAGCTATGTCTTTACCTGAAAATGCTTCTGATCCTGCGAAATTAATGGAACTTAGCAATGAGCAGGCTTCCATCGCTTCTTCTTTGGAAGAACTTTATGAAGAATGGGAAACTCTTTGCTAATTTGTAAAAAAACATATATAATAGTAACGTTAACCGTATTGAAAAACAGGAGGTTTTTATGAAATTAATATCCTTTGTTGTACCTTGCTACAACTCTCAGGAATATATGAGACACTGCATTGACACCTTATTACCAGGTGGTGATCAGGTAGAGATTCTGATCGTTAATGACGGATCTTCCGATAACACTGCTGCGATCGCAGATGAATATGAAAAAAAATATCCTGACATCTGCCGTGCAATTCACCAGGAAAATAAAGGGCATGGTGGTGCAGTGAATACAGGAATCAAAAATGCCACGGGTATTTACCTGAAGGTTGTTGATAGTGACGACTGGGTAAATGAATATGCTTATGGAGAAATCCTTGATACTCTTGCGAATTTCTACAAACAGGGAACTGTCCTTGATATGCTGCTTTCTAACTATGTATATGAAAAACAGGGAGCCAAGAAAAAAACTGTTATTCATTATCGTCATGCAATCCCAAAAGATCAGATCTTTTGCTGGGATGATGTTGGACGTTTTCCTGTCAGCCAGTATATTTTAATGCACTCTGTCATTTATCGTACTGCACTGCTTCGTGAATGCGATCTAGAGCTTCCAGAGCATACATTCTATGTGGATAATATTTATGTATTCAAACCTCTTCCATATGTAAAAACAATGTATTATCTGGATGTTAACTTCTATCGTTATTTCATTGGACGTGATGATCAGTCTGTCAATGAGACAAATATGATCAAACGTATCGACCAGCAGTTTAAAGTTACTTATATCATGATTGATTATATGACTCAGTTTAATCTTGTAAGTAAGCCATTAGAACGTTATATGAGACATTATCTTTCCATTATCATGTGTATTTCTTCCGTGATCTCTGTAAAATCTGGACAGAAAGAGCATTTAAAGATGCGAAAAGAATTATGGAAATATTTATATGACAGTGACAAACGTCTGTATCGTAAGATCCGTCATAATATTACAAGCTGTGCAGTAAATCTGCCTGGATATGTTGGAAGAAAAGCTACGATTGCTATGTATAAAGCAGCTCGTAGATTTATCGGATTTAACTAAATATTTTTACATTAAAAGGTCCTGCAGAGGGCCTTTTTCTTGTTCCCCTCATCTTTTATTCTGCGTATTCTAATAATATAAAGTATGAAAGGCAACTTTCCATGCAGATTTCTGTTTCAAAACAAATCCATGCTGATCTTGCCCATCAGCATGGTTTTCTTGGAGAAGGTATCGGTATTGCTTATCTTGATACTGGCCTTTTCCCACATAAAGATTTCTCTCCGCATTCCACACGGATCGCCAAATTTGTAGATTTTGTTCATTCCAAATCTTTCAGCTATGACGATAATGGACATGGGACTCATATTACCGGCATCGCAGCTTCCTCTGCAACATTTGGTTCCGATTATTTGGGGATTGCTCCAAAATCCCATATCGTTTCTTTAAAAGTACTGGATGCCTCAGGGAACGGTGTTCAAAGCGCCTTCTTACAGGGTCTTGACTGGATTCATGAGTATCATCGCTCCTATCAGATCCGTATCGTTAACATCTCAATAGGAAGTCCTGGTTCCGAGGATAGTTCAGCCTCCAAAGAACTATTAAAACATGTCAACGCCCTATGGGATGATGGTCTTGTTGTTTGTATTGCCGGCGGAAACCATGGTCCAAAACCATACAGTATTTCAATTCCTGGAAATAGTCCAAAAATCATCACTGTTGGTTCCAGCGACGATAATTTTCAAATGATCGGAAGAAAACACTTCTCTTCAGGATATTCCGGACGCGGTCCCACAACATCCTGCGTTATGAAGCCGGATGTTGTTGCCCCTGGAACAAATATTTTTTCGTGTTCCTTAAATAACCGCTATACTATCAAAAGTGGTACTTCCATGGCAACCCCTGTCGTCTCTGGTTCTTTTGCTCTCCTGCTCGAAAAATATCCTTTTTACACCAATAAGGATATAAAAATGAAACTGCGAAAAAACTGCGACAAATTAAAAACCCCCAGACACCATCAGGGCTGGGGGCAGATCAATCTAAAAAAATTAATGGATCTTTGATAAACTTGTATCCTTAAACTTCCTCGTCAAATAAAAATTCACATAAGACCTGATTACTGACTAAGGTACCATCTTGCGTCAGAAAAACTCGGTCTCCTTCTTCTTTCATCATGCCTTGTTTCATGGATTCTATCAATGGCTTTCCATAGACAGAATCCATGGAGCAACCAAAACGTTCTATAAACTCTTTCTTCGAAATGCCTTTCGTCTTTCGAAGTCCAAGAAACATAAATTCTTCCATCTGTTCATAAACTGATAACGAACGGGCTCCTTCATATGCATCTCCGAACGATTGAATCTCTAAATAGTCTTTCATATCGGAGGGATTCTCAAAACGTTTCTCATCCAGATACGAAGAGGCATTAAGCCCCACTCCCAAATACGGAATATGGGACCAATACCCAAGATTATGTCTGCTTTCAAAACCTGGCTTTGCATAATTTGAAATCTCATATTTGTCATAACCATATTCGTTTAAAATCTTTTCTGTCATTCGATACATTAAAACTTCATCTTCTTCTGATGGAAGAAGTTCCTCTAACTTGTTATCTTCGTAAAAAGGTGTTCCCTCTTCAATGATCAGACTATACGCAGAAATATGTTCTGGAGAAAGTTTAGCTATTTTTCTTAAATTCTCTTCATAAGAAGTTAATGTTTGTTTCGGCACCGCACTCATCAAGTCAACATTGATGTTCAAAAATCCAGCTTGTCTTGCCCAGTCGAAACTTTGTAAAAATTCTTCATAGGTATGAATTCTTCCCAGATACTCCAACTCTTCTTTCACTGTTGACTGCAATCCAAAACTAATCCTGTTGATCCCATTTTCCCTATATGTACATAGTTTTTTTAAATCTACTGTTCCTGGATTCGCTTCAATCGTAATCTCAGCATCCTCACAAATATGAAAATGTTCAAATATAGTTTCACAAATCATTTGAATATCTTCTCTTCTAAGATACGATGGCGTTCCGCCTCCAATAAAGACAGTTACAACGTCTCGTGCTGCTAATTTCTTTCCCCAGAAAATCAGTTCTTCTTTTAGTTTCCCCAGGTATGCATGGATCGTTTCCTCCTCTGCCCGAAAGGAACAGAAATCACAATATCTGCACTTACTTTTACAAAATGGAATATGAATATAAAGCTCGATCGTATTAGTCTTCATCTAACTTCAGAACACTCATGAATGCTTCCTGTGGAATTTCAACATTTCCTACCTGACGCATTCGTTTCTTTCCTTTCTTCTGTTTCTCTAATAGCTTTCTCTTACGGGAGATATCTCCACCGTAACATTTGGCAAGAACGTCTTTTCTCATTGCTTTGACAGTTTCTCTTGCAATGACTTTACTTCCGATCGCTGCCTGAATCGGTACTTCAAACATATGTCTTGGAATTTCTTCTTTTAATTTTGTACACATCTTACGTCCACGCTCATACGCGGTATCTTCATGTACAATAAAAGAAAGCGCATCAACTTCTTCTTTGTTGATCAAAATGTCTAATTTTACAAGTCTTGATGTCTGATATCCTTTCATTTCGTAATCTAAGGATGCATAACCTCTGGAACGTGATTTTAATGCATCAAAGAAATCATAAATGATTTCATTTAATGGAAGTTCATAACGAAGTAATGCCCTCGTCTCTTCCATATACTCCATTCCAAGATATACGCCTCGTCTTTCCTGACATAATCCCATGATCGCTCCAACAAATTCAGAAGTTACCATGATCTCCGCTGTTACGATTGGTTCTTCCATATGGTCGATCTCAGATGGATCTGGAAGATTGGATGGATTCGTTAATTCGATCATACTTCCATCCGTCTTATATACGCGATAAATAACGCCTGGTGCTGTTGTCACAAGATCCAAGTTATATTCTCTCTCTAAACGTTCCTGAATGATCTCTAAATGCAATAATCCAAGAAATCCACATCTAAATCCAAATCCTAACGCAACGGATGTCTCTGCTTCAAATTGTAGTGCTGCATCATTTAACTGTAATTTTTCTAATGCATCTCTTAAATCCGGATATTTTGCTCCATCTGTTGGATATAGTCCACAATATACCATAGGATTTACTTTTTTGTATCCTGGAAGTGGTTCAGCACATGGATCATCTGCATCTGTGATCGTATCACCAACTCTGGTTCCCTGTACATTTTTAAGGCTGGCTGTAACATATCCAACCATCCCTGCTGTCAGTTCATCACATGGATTGAATCTTCCTGCCCCAAATGTACCAACTTCTACAACTTCTGCACTCTCTCCAGTTGCCATCATCTTCATCTTTGTTCCGACTTTGATCGTTCCTTCTTTGATCCTTGTAAAGATGATAACTCCTTTATATGCATCATACATACTGTCAAAGATCAATCCTTGTAATGGTGCATTCTTATCGCCCTCTGGTGATGGAATCTTCTCTACGATCTGCTTTAATACCTGTTCTACATTTAGTCCGCTTTTTGCAGAAATCTGAGGTGCATCTTCTGCATCGATTCCGATCACATCTTCAATTTCTGCTTTAACACGCTCTGGATCTGCACTCGGAAGATCGATCTTGTTGATAACCGGCATAACTTCTAAGTCGTGATCAATCGCAAGATAAACATTTGCCAATGTCTGTGCCTCTATTCCCTGTGCAGCATCGACAACAAGGATTGCTCCCTCACATGCTGCAAGACTTCGTGATACTTCATAATTAAAGTCCACGTGTCCCGGTGTATCGATCAAGTTAAAAATATATTCTTCCCCATCGTCAGCTTTATAAACAATTCGTACTGCCTGCGATTTGATCGTAATCCCACGTTCTCTTTCAAGATCCATGTTATCAAGAACCTGCTCCTGCATCTCTCGATCCGTTAATGTTCCTGTCATCTGAATGATTCGATCTGCTAATGTTGATTTTCCGTGATCTATATGTGCGATAATACAAAAATTTCGTATTTTACTCTGATCTATTGCCATAAGTTCCTCCTAATTATATTTCAAGTACATATGTCTTTTCAGACACTCCATTTTAGTATAACACATTATTTAATAATTCAGCAAGTAAACTCATAGACGCTTTTGCTTCTGATAACGTATTATTCTGCGCACCAACTTCCACTAACAAGCTTCTTCCTCTGTAGTGCAGATTATAACGATATCCTTTTACGTAAATTTTTCGTGTAAATCCAGGGTATTTCAAAGCAGCCTGTGCTTGCAATTGCAGGCTGAACGCAAGATTTGTCTGCTTATTTGGATTCTTTAAATATTTGATATTTCCATTTGTTGCTGTACGGCTCATTCCATTAAAAAACATGATCTGCGCCATTCTCTTTCCATTTTGTCTCGTCACAAGCTTTGTCGATTCATTGACTCCATCCCTGTGCAGATCGATCACAACCTGAATGGATGGATATTTTTTTAGATTCTTTTCAATTGCAGTTGCTGCATAATTATAAGCCTTGGATCGCTCCTCTTTTCCGTTTTTTACATCGTAAATGTTACGATCATGTACAACCCTGATATTTTTTTGCTCCAATCTCTTCGTTAAAACATCTCCAACACCGATCACAGTATCTGATTTTCTTCCTTTCCTGCTGCCACGGTATGCCTCACTCCCATGTGTATGATAAATTAAAATCTGCGGTTCATCAGATTTCCTTAATTTTAAGTTCGTGTTTAATAAAACTTTTCCATTTAACTCATTTTCTGTCGCCATTGTCGTACTGTCGATCTGATAAATATATTTTCTTAAATATTTGGGATTTTCCCATTTTTTTGCATGAAATCTTTTTGCTTCCTTTTTTACCTCCTGAGCAGCTTCATCTGTTGTCTCATCATCCTGAAAATGGTAATAATCCTCCTGTACAAGATCTTGCTCATCTTTATCTTTATAGTCTGTCCGATATTGTAAAAATGGTACAGTATCACGATAATATATACGGATCATATCAGACAAGATCATCCCTGAAAATGTTTCTTCTTTCTTTGACAATGCTGGACAAAATTCAGTAATCACTTTCCGATAATACCCATCGATCATCTCTGCTATCATTGTGCCTGACACCTGTTTACTAAAAATTATAAAAAATATAAAAATCCCTGTCTGTATGATCCATCTCTTTCTTTTCTCCATACTTTCATTGTATTCATGGGTTCTTTAATTATGCAATAAATGATTAATGCCTTCTGATATGGTATAGCTGATCCTTTTCATTGATTCATCAATATTCTTTGGTGTTACATGCATGGAAATAAATTCTTCATCCATATTTTTATATTCTTTTTCCAATGATCTCCTACCAAAAAGATCATGAATGATCGCTGGTACAGAAATTACCGTTGGCACTCCAATGGCAAATACCGGAACACCGATCGTATGTTCCGTAATCTCACTTCTATGGTTCCCAACCCCTGAACCAGGTGAAATCCCAGTATCACTGATCTGAATCGTTTTATTTAATCTGCTGGAACTTCTTGCCGCCAGTGCATCAATTGCGATCAAAACATCTGGTCTAATCTTTGCTGCCAGCGATTCCAAAATCTCACTTGTCTCAATTCCTGTCTGTGCCATAACTCCCGGCGCGATCGCACTTAACTCATACTGATATTCTCCAATTCCTTCTCTTTCTAAATGTCTTGTAATGCAAAGATTATTTACAACTTTAGGTCCTAATGAATCTGCTGTTAC
>OLSJ01002103.1_pt1 | contig 10837 bp, 8 predicted proteins | sample 1672151 | NCBI WGS metagenome assembly OLSJ01 (sample SAMEA3136653, study PRJEB25190) | human gut metagenome | biome: human gut; feature: human-associated habitat; material: faeces | place: Austria | collected 2013 | reverse complement strand
TTTGATATATAATAAAGACGAGAGGAATGTGATGCTTATGAAATTATTCTTAGTAGAAGATGCTACGATTTATATGATTTTATTACAAAAATTATTAGAAAATGACTTTCAAATCACATTATCAAAAAATATAGCTGACGCTAAAAAAATAATTGAAGATGAAGATTATCAATTTGATGTTATGTTGATTGATTTAATTATGCCAGGGACAATGGATTTGATTAGACAAATAAAAAAGAATAAAAGATTGTCACAAGTTCCTATTGTTGCTTTAACAGCAAGCGATAATCCTAAAGATTTAATACAAGCTTTTGATTATGGTATCTATGATTGTATTCAAAAGCCTATTTATGAAGAAGTAGTTTTACAAAGAGTAAAAAATGCAGCAAGTAATTATTTAAGATTGAAAGAATTAAAGAAATTACGAGAATCTTTAATGAATAATCAACAAATTGATGATTTAACAAAGATATATAAATTTGATACTGCTAAATGGCTTATTGATGAAAAATTAGATGAAAATAAAACAGGTCAAAAAATTTTGTTTGTATTTAAGCTAAAGGGTTTAGAAGAAGTGTACAAACAAGAAGGAAGTCATCGAGGAGATGAATTAGTAAAAGAAATGAGTGATTTCATTTCCATGAATTTTAAAAATATAGATATATTAGGGCGTGTTGATCAAGATGAATTTGTATGTTTTGTTAATCATATGATGTCTAAGGAACTTGCTTATGTAAGAAAAGAAGAACTTCTAAGAATGTTTTCACAAAAGAAATTATCTGATATTTCTGAAAATATGGATTTACAAATAGGATATTGTAGAACTTGTGAAACTGTAAATTATGAAAAAATGTATCATGCAGCTAAAAAGATGTTAACGAAATAAGAAAATTATTTCGTTTTTTTATTTTTTAAAAGAAAAAATGATTTTTGTTGTCCATATAAATAGTGGAGGGAGAAACTATGGAAACAAAAATCAAACCTAAAAGAATTACCGATTTTAAAAATGATCTTGTCTTTAAATTTATGTTGTAGTGATCTCAATGATTCTCGCTGTTATTATTTACTTAAGATCATTATTGAAGGAATCACTGGTATTAAATGTCAGGAAATTTTTGTCTTAAATAGTGAAGTCAATCCTGAACATCTAAGTGATAAAGATATGGTTTTAGATGTCTGAGTGAAAACGGATGAAGGAAAATTAATCGATATTGAAATGCAAAACAGTGCACTTACTAAAGAAGTTCATTATCGTTTTCAAATCTATGGAGCAAGAATAATAGATCATCAAGTCAATCGAGGAGATCTCTTATACAGTGAGAATGTCCATGAAGTCTATACCATTCTCTTTGTCAATGATATTGACAGAGACAATCTTCTCTTGATCGATACCTACATGCCACGTAATCAACTAAACCATGTCAGAAAGTATAATCTGCTGACTCATCACAATATCTATCTTCCATTTATTGATGCTGTTGTAAGAGAAAAAGGGAGCAAGATAGAACTAGCTATTTATACTTTATATCATGGGATAACAGATGATATAATGGCATTAAACAGTGAGGTGGTTATCATGATGAAAGAAAAGATGGATCAGTTCAATGAAGATGAAGAACTTGTATTAGCAGCGAGTAAAAGACAGCTTGTCAAGATACAACATCATCAAGAGAAAGTAAGAATATAACCAAACTCATCGTAAATGGGAAAAGAAAAGAAGAAGGTGAACTTCTTAAAGCTAAAGAAAATACATTGATGCTTTTTAAAAGTAAATATCCTCAAGAAGATATTTTAATGTTAGAAAATTTAACATTGTCACAATATAATGAGATTTTTAAAGCATTAATAGAAAACAAAGATTTACAAATAATTAAAGAAATGATTAAATGATACAAAAACGGATATCTCATGAGATATCCGCTATTTTTATTTATGAATACCAGGTCCGGCTTTAACAACAGTACTAGGTAAATCATATTTTTTAAAATTTTCTTGGAACATTTTTGTAAGTTTTTTAGCTGTTTTATCATATTCACGTTTGTTTGACCAAGTATTTTTAGGGTTTAACATTTCTGCTGGAACACCTGGACAACTTCTTGGGATTTTTAGATTAAAGAATGGTTCTTTGACATATTCCACAAAATCTAAGTCACCATTTAAAGCAGCATTGATCATTGCACGTGTATATTTTAATGGAATACGATGTCCTTTACCATAAGAGCCACCAGTCCATCCAGTGTTGATCAAGAAAACATTAGCTCCTGATTTTTCTACACGACGTCCAAATTGGTGAGCATATAAAGCTGTATCTAATGGGAAAAATGGTTCTCCAAAACATGTTGAAAATGTTGCTTCTGGTTCAGTAACACCATTTTCAGTTCCAGCAAGTTTGCTTGTATAACCTGAAACAAAGTGATAGATAGCAGCGTTACGGTCAAGTTTAGAAATAGGTGGTAAAACTCCAAAAGCATCTGCTGCTAAAAAGAAAATAGTACGTGGAATAGGTCCAACTCCTGATGAAACAGTATTTGGAATATAATCAATTGGATAACCAACACGTGTATTTTCTGTAATAGAACCATCATCAAAATTAATAATACGTGTATCTTCAAATAATTTAACATTTTCTGTTACAGCACCAAAACGGATGGCATTCCAAATTTCAGGTTCATGTTCTTTTGAAAGGTTGATACATTTAGCGTAGCATCCACCTTCAAAGTTGAAGATTGTATTTCTAGACCAACCATGTTCATCATCACCAATTAATCGTCTGTTTGGATCGGCTGAAAGTGTTGTTTTTCCAGTTCCTGATAATCCAAAGAATAAAGCTGTATCACCGTCGATTCCCATATTGGCAGAACAATGCATTGTAAAAATCTTCTTTTGTGGAAGTAAATAGTTCATAACACAGAAGACAGATTTTTTGATTTCTCCAGAATACCCTGTGCCCGCAATTAAAATAATTTGTTTTTCAAAATTGATCATAATAGCGGCTTCACTATTTAATCCTAATTTTTTATAATCTACTTTACATCCAGGAGCAACTAAAATCAAAAAGTCTTCTTTAAAATCTTTTAATTGTTCCTTTTTAGGTCGAATAAGTAAGTTTCTAATAAATAAATTTTGACTTGCTTTTTCATTGATAACTCTAAAACCATATTGATATTTACGATTAGCTCCTGCAAAGCCATCAAAAATATATAAATCTTTATCATTTAAATATTGAATCATTTGATCATAAACTTGGTCAAAAACTTCTGCTGAAACAGGACGATTAACATTTCCCCAAGCAATTAAATCATGAACAGCAGGTGTATCAACAATATATTTATCATCTGGAGAACGACCAGTTCTTTCTCCAGTTTCTATACATAAAGCACCAGCACGTGAAAGTCTTCCTTCTTTATGAAGTAAAGCTTTTTCTACAAGCGCACCAGGCGGATTGTTTCTAAAAATGTTTCCTGTATGATTAAAACCATATTTTTCGATATTCAATGTATCCATAATATACCTCCTTTGGATTCCCTACATATAATGATACAAAAAAAATGTTATAAAATCCATAGAAAGCGCTTACTTTTTTTTATAAATGACGCTAATGTCAAAATAAGTTTGTTGAAAATGTACAGTTTATAAGGCTTTTAGAGTATTTTTTAATAAAAAAACACATTAGAAACATAACTAATGTATTTTTAGGATAATAATCATAAACAAATAAAAAAGATCATTTAGGGGAATGATCTTCTTTATTTATATATAGGGAATCGAGTAATAAAAAATTAATATATTGGGAAACTATTACTGAAAATCGTAAAATATATGAGAGATATAAATATTATGGGATATCTCTTTTATTTACATTTCATTTTTTATTACACATTTATTATAGCGAAATATGACGAATTGAGTAGAGACAAGTATCCTAAAAAGAATTATAAGTATTTGTGCAATGTGCACAAATAGTGTAAAATAGACGGTGGTGATGATATGGGATTTACAATAGATGATGCTTTAAGAGAATTTAAAAAGAATTATAAAATGACATTACTTGCAGGTGAGGATGGATGTTCTAATGCCATGACCTGGGTACAAATGGTCGAAGATAAAACGATTTTACAACAACTTTGGGGTAAAGAACTAGTTGTAACAACAGGTCTAGGATTTCAAAGCCAAAAGAAATTAAAAGAATTCATTGAACAACTTGTTAAATATCATAGTGTGGGACTTGTTATCAATACGGGAAAATATATTTTTGATATCGATCAAGAAATTATTGATTATTGTAATGAATTAAGTTTTCCTTTGTTAGTGGTTCCTTGGGAAGTGCATATTGCTGATATGATTAAAGATTTTTCATATCATTGTTTACGTGCAGAAAGAGATGATAAGTATATTAATCAAACTGTTATGGACACACTGATTAATCCAGCAATTATTGAAGAGTCTAGAAATAAATTAGCAGGTGATTTTGATGTGGAAAATGATTTTCAAGTAATGGCTATTTCTGTAGAAACCGATGAAGAATTAGGCATGATGGAAAGAAGAAGTATTAAGTTTCAGCTAGAATTATGTTTTGAAAAAGTTGAAGGAAATTATAGTTTTTTCTGGTTTGATGGTTATTATATTATGATTTTTAATAACTTAGAAGATAGTGCTCTTGTAGAAGTTATTAATGAAATGTATAAAAGAGCTAAAAAACGTTTGCATTATACATTACATTTAGGAATTGGCTCAAAGATGGTGGATTTTAGAAATATGATTTTAAGTTATAAAAGGGCTATTGCAGCTTGTAAGATGGCTAAACAATTTAATTATCCACAAATTTATTTTGATGATATGGGTGTTTATCAATTATTGTTTATTATTGAAGATCAAGGTATTTTAAGACAAATGTATCGTAGTATGTTAGGTGTTTTGATAGATTATGATCAAAAGCATAATACTCAATTAGAAGAGACTCTTTATCAATATTTAAAATTCGATAGTAATCAAAAAGCTATGGCTGAAAGCTTATATATGCATCGTAATACTATCAATTATCGACTTAATAAGATAAAAGAACTGACAGAATGTCAATTGGATTCATTTGAAGAAAAAATGCCGTATATGTTAGCTTTTTATATTAAAGAAATTGTAGAAAAAAAGAAGAAATAGCGGAAAGCTGTTAGCTTCTTTTTTTATTTGATAAAAAGTTTAGCAAATAAAAATGAAAGCGCTAACTTTTTAGTGAATGTTGGTCATTTATATGTTATAATAAATGACATAAAGGGGAGATAAATATATGTTTGATAATTTTTTAATTCACACTTTCCATGATGGAAATTGTTTACAAGCTTATAAAATATTTGGTGCACATTTTGAAACTCATGAAGGTAAAAAAGGTGTACGTTTTACAACATATGCGCCGAATGCTAGAAGTGCACAAGTTGTAGGAGAATTTAACCAATGGGGTGAAACACCTTGTTATATGGAAAGATATAATAATGGTGGTATTTATACAATATTTGTTGAAGGTGTCAAAGAATTTGACATGTACAAGTTTAGATTTGAAACTCCTCAAGGAGATATTATTGATAAAGCAGATCCATATGCTTATTTTAGTGAGTTAAGACCAGGAACTGCTTCAAAAGTTTATAACATGGAAGGTTATCGTTGGCATGATAGCAAATGGATAAAAAATAGAACTAAAAATTATGATTGCCCACTTAATATATATGAAGCTTCTCTTGGTTCATGGAAAATGAAGCGAGAAAGTGAAGGTGAAGGGGACGATGGTGAATATTATTCTTATGAAGAATTAATAGATGAAATTATTCCCTATGTAAAAAAGATGGGCTATACACATTTAGAAGTTATGCCACTTACTGAATTCCCATTTGATGGTTCTTGGGGATATCAAGCAACTGGTTTTTATAGTGCAACATCGAGATATGGTCAACCTAAACAATTAATGAAATTTATTGATGCCTGCCACCAAGAAGGCATTGGTGTTATTATGGACTTTGTGCCAGCACATTTCGTTAAAGATTCACATGGATTACATATGTATGATGGTGGATTTGTTTATGATTATAATGATTATAATCGTCGTTATAGTCCATGGGATAGTGTTTATTTTGATTTAGGTAAAAATGAAGTAAGAAGTTTCTTATTATCTTCTGTAGAATTCTTTGCAACATATTATCATATTGATGGTTTTAGATTTGATGCTGTAAGTAATCTTATTTATTATGAAGGTAATAAAAACTTAGGTGAAAATATTGGTGCTATGGAATGGATGAAACGTTTAAATGGACATATGTCTGGGTATCATCCAACTGTGATGATGATTGCAGAAGATTCAACAGATTATCCAGGTGTTACTAAACCAGTGGGTGAACATGGTTTAGGATTTGATTATAAATGGGATTTAGGTTGGATGAATGATACATTGAAATATTTCCAAGAAGATCCTGTTTATCGTCAATATGATAGTCGTTTTATTACATTCTCAATGGCTTATTTCTATTCTGAAAGATTCTTACTTGAGTTTTCGCATGATGAAGTTGTTCATGGTAAAGCGACGATTATTAATAAAATGTGGGGATTACATGGAGATAAATTGGCACAAGTAAAAGCATTGTATGTTTATATGATGTTACATCCTGGTAAGAAATTGAACTTTATGGGAAATGAACTTGCTGAATATAAAGAATGGGATGAATCTAAATCTTTAGGATGGGATATTTTAAAATATCCTGATCATGATGCATTCCATCATTTCGCTCAAAAACTCAATGAAATTTATTTGAAATATCCAGCTTTATATGAAATGGATTATGATTTAAAAGGCTTTGAATGGCTTGTTGTTGATGATCATGATCAATGTGTTTTCGCAATTGAAAGAAAAGATAAAGCAGGAAATGCGATTATCGCAGTGATGAATTTTGTTGGTAATACGCATGAAAAATACAAAGTACCAGTTAATATTGAAGGAAGTTATAAAGAAATTTTAAATACAGATCAAGCTGTATATTCTGGAAAGAATATCATTAATCCAAGAGCAATTCGCTCTAAGAAAACAAAACCAAATGAAAAAACAAAATTGTTAAATAAAGATCATTATATTGAAGTAAAATTAGCACCATTTAGTGCATGTATCTTTGAAGTGAAACCTAAAAAAGAAACAACAAAGAAAACAACAAAGAAAACAACAAAGAAAACAAAAAGAGTAACTAAGAAAACAAAATAAGTTGTTCATAAAATAGAGCATCCGTAGTTTAGATACTCTATTTTATTTGGAAAAAATAAGATTTTATCAATGTAAAAATATTTTTATGAGTGACAATCTACTAAAAATAAAGTATGATGGTCACGTAAGAGTAATATTGAGGAGACGGGAAAATGTTTAAAAACAAAGAAGAATTTAAATTTGAATTTTCAAGAAGAATTATTGAGTCTTATGGGCGTACTGTTGAAGAAGCTCATATTACTGAAAAATTCATGGTTCTTGAAACAATGGTAAGAGATTATGCATCAGTAAACTGGGCAGCTAGTAAAGCTGTTGTTCAAAATAATGAACAAAAACAAATGCATTATTTCTCAATGGAATTTTTAATGGGAAGATTATTAGTTAATAATATGATGAATCTAGGGATCTATGAAATCGCTAAAGAAGGTTTAGAAGATTATGGAATTAACATTCATGATTTAGAAGAATTAGAAAGTGATGCTGGTTTAGGTAATGGGGGACTTGGACGTTTAGCTGCATGCTTTATGGATTCACTTGCTTCATTAGATTATCCAGGACATGGAAATACAATTCGTTATGAATATGGTTTATTTAAACAAAAAATTGAAAATGGTTATCAAGTAGAATTACCTGATCAATGGATGAAAACTGGATTTATGTGGGAAGTTCGTAAACCAAAACATAGAGTACCAGTTAAGTTCTTTGGTAAAGTGATTTGGGATGAAAATGAAGGAAAATGGAAACATGTTGATGCTGAAACAATTTATGCAGTACCTTATGATGTCCCTGTAATTGGAAATGATACAGTAAATACAAATACTTTGCGTTTATGGTCAGCTGAACCAAGTGAAGATTTCCCAAGTAATCATGATTTCCAAAGATATATCGAAGATGTAAGAAGTATCTGTCAAAACTTATATCCAGATGATTCTACACCAGCAGGAAAAATGTTACGTTTAAAACAAGAATATTTCTTCTGTTCTGCAGGTATCCAAGCAATCATCAAAGCACACTTAAGAAATTATCCATCATTAGATAATTTCCATGAAAAACATGTTATTCAATTAAATGATACACATCCAGTATTATGTATTCCTGAATTCATGCGTTTATTAATTGATGATCATGGTTATGAATGGCAAGATGCCTGGGATATTTGTACACAAACATTTGCTTATACAAACCATACGATCTTAGCTGAAGCTTTAGAAACTTGGCCAATTAGTACAATGCAAACATTATTACCACGTGTATATCAAATCATTGAAGAAATTCATCGTCGTTTTGTAGGTTTTGCTAAAGAAGTAAGTAATCATGATCAAAATTTAGTTGATCGTACAATGATTTTAAGAGATGGTACTGTTTATATGGCAAGACTTGCAATTGCTGGAAGCTTTAGTGTCAATGGGGTAGCAAGACTTCATACAGATATCTTAAAAGAAAGAGAATTACATGATTTCAATGTACTTTATCCAAATAAATTTAATAATAAAACAAATGGGGTTACTCATCGTCGTTGGTTAGCTTATTGTAATCCACAATTAAGTGAATTGATTAATGAAACAATTGGTAAAGGATGGATCAAAAAACCAGCTCAATTAGAAAACTTAATGGAACATGTTGATGATCCAATTTTACAAAATCGTTTCTTAGCAGTTAAAAAAGAAAGAAAACAAATCTTAGCTGATTATATTAAAGAACATAATGGTATTGAAGTAGATGTTGATAGTATTTTTGATGTTCAAGTTAAGAGATTACATGCATATAAAAGACAATTATTAAATATTTTACATGTTATTTATTTATATCAAGAAATGAAATCTAATCCCGATTTCCGTATTTATCCACATACTTTCATCTTTGGAGCAAAAGCAGCAAGTGCTTATTACTTCGCTAAAAAAGTTATTAAATTAATTAATGCAGTTGGAGATGTAGTTAATAATGATTCTGAAACAAATAAATACTTAAAAGTTGTTTTCTTAGAAAACTATGGAGTTACTTTAGCAGAAAAAATCATGCCTGCAGCTGATGTTTCAGAACAAATCTCTACAGCTGGTAAAGAAGCAAGTGGTACTGGTAATATGAAATTCATGATGAATGGAGCTATTACTATAGGTACTTTAGATGGAGCTAACGTAGAAATTTCTGAATTAGTAGGATTAGATAATTGTGAAATCTTTGGTTTAAAAGATGAAGAAGTGAAGAATTTAAAAGCGAATAATCAATATCGTGCATGGGATTATTATAATAATGATTTAAAAATCCGTCGTGCTATTGATTCATTGACTAATGGTACTTTCTCAAGTAATCCAGAAGAATTTAAAATTATTCATGATGAATTAATGAATAAAAATGATGAATACTTCTTATTAGCTGATTTCGAATCATATGCTAATGCACAAAGACATGTTGTAGAATTATATCAAGATCGTGCTAAATGGGCTAGAATTTGCTTAGTAAATATTGCTAAGAGTGGATTCTTCTCATCTGATCGTACAATTGAACAATATGTAGAAGATATTTGGCATTTAGAAAAATGTAAATTTTAATTATAAAAGCTCAAGGTCTTAGGACTTTGAGCTTTTCTTTAATATATATTTACTTTTGATAAAACGATAAGGTTCCATAAAATCACGCATTTCTTTAGCGTCAACTTCTTCATGATTAACAAATCTTTGAAAAAAAGATTTGTTTTTTTCTGTCACAGCTTTAATTTCATCGATTGCTTCTTCTAAATGATGTTCTTTAAAGAAGTTGATGTAATACTCTTCGGTTTTACTTGCCATATCTTCCTTATTTAATAAGACCCAATTTTCTTGATGAACAACATCAATCAAATTGATCAATGTTCTAGCAGCTTGTTCTTGATCAATCATTTTTTTTCACCTCGTTTTTTATTATAGCATAAAATAATAAGTTGTGTTATAATGCTAAAAAATGATGAAAAAGAGGTACTTATGATGAATAAACCAGTAATTGCGATTGTTCCTTTATATGATCAAGAAAGAGATAGTTTATGGATGCATCCAGGGTATATGGATGGGGTTATTGAAGCAGGTGGTATTCCTGTTATGCTTTCTTTAGTTAATGATGATGTTTCTTTAAAAGAAACGGCTCATTATTTTGATGGATTTATTTTTGCGGGAGGGGATGATTTAAATCCTGAACTTTATCATCAAGCAAAAGCAGAATATTGCGGAAAATTAAATCAAAAAAGAGATGAAATGGAACCAAAGCTATTAAAATATGTTTTAGAGGCCGATAAGCCTGTTTTAGGAATATGTAGAGGTATTCAGTTATTAAATGCATGTTTAGGTGGAACACTCTATCAAGATTTAGATCAACAATTTCATCCTACATGTATTCATCGACAACCTGCTCCTTATGATCATCCAAGTCACCAAGTAAAAATTGTTGAAAATACACCTTTAAAAGACATCTTAAATCAAGAAACTTTAATGGTGAATAGTTGTCATCATCAAGCTATTTGTCAACTTGCTCCAGCATTAAAGCCAATGGCTTATTCTGATGATGGATTAGTAGAAGCTGTTTATCTACCAGATAAAAAGTATGTGATAGGATATCAATGGCATTCAGAAATGATTT
>OLSJ01002102.1_pt1 | contig 10841 bp, 6 predicted proteins | sample 1672151 | NCBI WGS metagenome assembly OLSJ01 (sample SAMEA3136653, study PRJEB25190) | human gut metagenome | biome: human gut; feature: human-associated habitat; material: faeces | place: Austria | collected 2013 | reverse complement strand
GCGGACGCCGCCGAAGCGGCGCCCTTTTGCTTTGGATCATCGAGCTGGATAAACGAGGAGTCGGGCTGTTGCCCGTTGGTCTCCTTGGGCTTATCGGGCATTACCGTCACCCTTGTCGCGCTTGGTCAGCACGAAGACGGCGATTAGCGCAAGGCCAATCACGCCGGCGGCGATGCCAACGATGGCGAGCGGGTTGGCGCCAGTCTCCTGCTCGGAAGCACTAGAGGGCTTCTTAGCAGTGGTCGTGGAAGCAGCACCCGTATCGGACTTGGAATCGGACTTCTTGTCGGACTTGCTGTCCTTCTTGTCAGACTTCTTGTCAGGCTTCTTCTCGTCCTTCTTATCGGACTTATCGGAGTCCTTCTTGTTGGACTTGTTGTCCTTGGTCTCGGTCTTGGTCGACACCGTCGTCTTGGTCATCGGCTTATGACCCGGAGCGACAGCGCCGCCAGTCTGCTGGCCCTTCGTGCCGGAGCCGGAACCCGTGCCCGTGCCAGCGCCAGAACCGGAACCAGTACCGGTACCAGAACCGCCGCCGCCATTCGAACCTGCGCCGCCATTACCGCCAGGGTTAACGGCATTCTTGGTCCACTTGGCATACAGCGTCAGATCGGCCGTCACCGGCGTGCTAAAGTCATACGCCTGCGTGCAAGCCTCATCGGTATACCAACCGCCGAAAGTGTAGCCATCGCGCGTCGGATCGGCCGGCTTGACCAGCTTGCCATCGGCCGTAGCAACAAACTTAGTGTCGCAAGCAGACCCGCCGTTGGAGTTAAAGGCAACCGTCCAAGACTCGACAGCTCCAAGTTTAAACAGCGTGCCCGAATCATTAATGTAGTAGAGATTGCCAGAAGCATCGGCAATGACCGGAGAGTCACAGTACTGGTAATGGCCAGCCGCATCATAAATCTGCGTCGCCTCTGCATCGCCGAGCGTATAGCGATACACGCCACCACCAGCAGAGTAGTTGACGTAATCCTTGCTATCCGCGCTGTTAACGGTGAAGTACACATAGGTCTTGCCGCCCTGAACACTCACCAGCGGAGTAGCAGCAATACCGTTGAGGCCAGCCGGCAGCGCCTTGCCGTCGGCAGCAGCGACCATCGTGGTCTTACCCGTCTTCAGGTTATAGAGAACCAGAGCAGAGCCAGTAGCCGTCTGTCCGCCGACAATCAGATTGTCACCAGACACCGCAGGGGCGCTCAGATTATTCGTAAGGCCCAGATCAACCGTCTTCTGTTCACTCAGCACGCCCTTCGCCGAAAGCGAAATCACATGGAGCTTTCCGTCGTGCGTCATCTGATAGAAGGTCGAGCCATTGGACGGATCGGCAATGCAATCGGCATTTGCGACAGCGCCGAGCTTCATGGTCGAAACGACATCGCCCGTCGTCTTATCAATGCACTTAAGCGTACCCGCGCTCGTGGGAACGATGGCATACTTATCCGTCAAAGCCGCACCAGTCCAGTAATAGCCCTCGGCAGGGTCGATGTTCTGCCAAGAAACTTCGCCCGTGGCAATCTTAATGCGCGCAAAGGAGCCGTTGCCGTAGGTCGCATTGTAATTCTCGTCATACGAAATATCGACCGAGCCTACATAGACGTACTCGCCGTCCGAAACGACGGTGCAGGAGCTCTGCGTCAAGTCCGTCAAACCAGGCGTCAGCCACTTGCAGATCAGCTTGTCTGCAGTAATCGCCTGGACCGCACCGCCGTTGAGCGGAACGATGATAAGGCCATTGGTATAGATCGGACGAGAGGTATAGCTCACCTTGGAGGCAAGCGGCGCAGAGGCAACCTTTTTGCCCGTGGACGAATCGATCTTAATGAGCTCGTTCTCGGTCGCGATGTACACAAAGCCGTTAGCGATGACAGGCTCGCTACAGTTGGCATACTGCTGGCCAGACTCGGCCTTCCAATCGAAGGCCCACTTAAGACCGGCGGCCTGCGCAGGCGTCTTGGCATCCGTTACGGTCGAACCGTTGCCACTGTTGCCGTAGCCGGCCCACTCGACATCCCAATCAGGAGTCGTCGCACTCGGGTCCACGACAATCTTGTCGGGATCGGGCATGGGCGAATTATCGGTGGTGTAGGCAAACGTAACCTTGTCGCCGCTCTTGAGCGTGACCTGGTTGGCGCAGAGAGATGAGGGCTCTCCGTTGATATACAGATGCCAATATTTATTGGTCGCACCATCATAGCCGTACGTCTTGCCTCCGAACGGCGAGTCGATGGAATTGAGGAACCAGTACTCACCACTCTGAGAGCCGTTGTACGCAACGCCCTTGGCCTTCAGAAATGCCTCAATAAGGTTCTGGGCCGTGGAGCCTTCGGGCAAAGAAACATTGCTTGCCGAGCCCCAGCGAGTATTGTTGCCGTTGACATCGGGACCGATAACATCGACAGAACCAAGAACCTGGCCAGGAAGGGCATCGCTGTCGCCAGCATACATAAAGGTGACGGCGTCACCCTCTTGGAGCTCGTAGGCACCAGCGCCAACGTTCTTGAACTTGCCATTTACGTAGAAGCGCCAATAGCTATTGGTCGCAGCATCATAGCCACAATAGGACTTACCATCGAAGGGCGAATAAATGCCGTTGAGGAACCAGCCCCAAGACGATTCGCCAGCATCGAGAGTAAGGCCGACCTGCTCAAGGAGATCCTTGGCAGTGGAGCCTGCCTTGAGGCTCGTCTGGCCCGTCGAAGCCCAAACCTGCTGCTTGCCGTCCTTTTCCTTACCGAGGACCTGAACAGAAGCATGAACAGAATCAGACGGCAACTGGTCGCCCCAGCCACCGTAGAACCACGTGACGGTATCGCCAGCATGAATGGTGACATTGTCTGCCGTGTAGTCGCTCGACTTGCCGTTGATGAACAGCTGCCAATAGGTCGAATAATCGAGCGGCGTACCCAGCTCAACGCCGTTGTACTTAAGGCTCAGAATGAAGGAGCCCGCAGCAACGGCGTCAATGTCATTCGCCTCGAGCGCGACCTTCGTAAGGTCAAGCGCGCTCGAGCCGGACGTCACCACATACTGTGCGTTATCGACCCAAGTCTGAGTCTTGCCCTGGGCATCGCGACCAATGACGGTCACATTTGCGGCAACCTGGTCCTTAACGACAGGGGACGAGCTACCAGCCGTATAGGCAAACTCAATCTTCTGCCCCTGGGTGAGCTTGACGCTGCTCGCGCCAACCGAGGAAGACGCGCCGTCGACGAACAGCTGCCAGTAGGCATAGGTCGTCGGATCGTAGGCAAGCGTGCGGCCATCGCTCGGGGATGTGATGCTTTCGAGGTAGAAACCGTATGCCGTGTTCGGATCGTACTTCGCCTTGAAGCCCGTCTTCTCCTGCAGCTTAATGAAGGCATCCGCAGCCGTCGCGCCCTCGTCGAGCTTGAGCTGCGTAGGTGCCACCCAGGTCTGAGCCTTGCCGTCGGCATCGGTGCCGATAATCGAGAACGAGACCTCGACCTGCTTCTTGGCAACATCGCCGGTTTCTGTCGGGTTCTCTGTCTGAACGGCAGCCGCGGCGGCAGATCCCACTTGGCCAGCGGATGCCGTCGAAGACTGCTCGCTCGTGGCAGGGCTCTCCCCCGTCGCCGAGCCTTCGTCGCCAGTTGCTGCCTCTGTTGTGGCTGCACTAGCTGCAGGCGCGCCCTCGGAATCCGAAACCTCGGCGCCGCTCTGCTCAGCGGTACCGCCCGCAAGCGCTGCGTCCTCGCCCGGCGTCGCAGTCTGAGCCACAGCCTCGGCAATGCCCTCGGCGCCCTCGGCCCACAGCTGAGCCGGTGTGGTGCCAAAGGCCATCGCGAAGGCCAGGAATGCCACCAGGCCGCGCTTGGCTACGCCGCGCGCAATTGCGCCACGGCGATGCGAGACGCGCTGGCGCTCGTCCTCAAACATATCCATTTGTCTCCTACTGTCTGCACTTGGAGCGTTGCCTTGAGACTGCCCCACGTCATCGCGCATGTTGCGCTCGAGTTCCCCCATCGGGGTCCCCCTTCCCTCCAGAGCCCTATGCACACCGGCGGCAAAAGCCGCAGCCGCATGCAAGACGGGAGGCGATCCGACTTAACCTTAACGACTCGGGCACGTCGTCCGATCTGCGACGCGAGCATCCCGAGCCAAGAGGAATTACGGTTACTGGTACAGCTGGGGACTTGCACCCCGATTCTCCCAAATGCGCAGGATAACCGCGCATTCGTGCGTCTCCGCACCACCATCTAGGCCATCGATTATTACCGTCAAAATGGTATCACGCAAAAGGGCCTCGCACGCAGGCGAAGCCCAAGGTAAAAGCTATTGTTTGCGATAGGAAAATGCGGTGACGGCCGCAGCCTCTAGTGCTTGCCGCCGTGACTGTTGAGCCAGATATTGCGGCCCAACATAAGCGCCAGCACCAGCGCGCTCACGTAGCCCATAAAGCCAATGACCGGGATACCAAACACAACCGGCTCGATGCGCGCGTAGTACACCACCGACGAACCGATAAACAGACCGGCGATCACAATTGCCATCGACATGCGGTCGATAATCCCACCTAGCTGTCGCAGCGCCTTATCGCTGCTCATGATCTGCGTGTTCACCTTAAGCTGGCCGCGCGTAAGCATACGCGAAGCCAAGCCCAGATACTCGGCCGCCTCGAGCGAGCCCTTCGCCGCGCGATAACTGCTCGCTGCAAAGTCGCGGCTCATCTCGCGCATGCGCGCATAGGTGCTTTTCTCGTTTTTAATATGCGTCTGGATGATTTGGATCATGTTGACGTTGGGCATGTACTCGGTCAACAGGCCCTCGAGCGTCACCATGCCGCGGGCGAACATCGTCACCACGCTCGGCAGCTCAACGTCATTTTTGCGCGCGAGGTTTAACAGCGAGGTCAAAAACTCGCCGATATCCAGGTCTTTAAGGTCGAGCCCGGCAAAGTCGGCAACAATAAAGTCCAAGTCGGACAAAAAGGCCGAATGGTCAAGCTCGGCCGAATCGCCGCGCGTCACGGCAAAGCGCATGAGCGAATCCTTGAGCTTTGGCACGTCGCCCTCGGCCACGGCAAAGATCATATCCTTGACGATGCCACGGTCGTGGCTCGACATGCGTCCGACCATGCCCAAGTCGATAAAGTAGACAATTCCGTCTTTGAGGATGATGTTTCCCGCATGCGGGTCGGCATGGAAAAAGCCGTCGTCGAGCACCTGCGTCGAATAGTCCTCGACGATTGCGGCACCGATCTTTTCCAAGTCATAGCCCTCGGCCACTAAGCGTTCAGGATCGGCGATCGAAATGCCGTCGACGTAATCCATGACCACCACGTGCTCGGTGCACAGGTCCAGATAGGATTTAGGGCACGTCACGCCATGAACGCTCTTATGGAACTCGTAGAAGTCGTTGAGGTTTTTGGCCTCGGCCAAAAAGTTGGTCTCCTCGCGAAACGAGGTCCACAGCTCCTCGACTACGCCGTGCAGGTCAACGAATTGATCGGTATTGACGAACTTGGAAACGATACGCACCACCGAGCGGATGATATCGATGTCCTGTGCCATAACCTGCTGCGCACCGGGGCGCTGCACCTTGACGGCCACGTCCTCGCCCGTCACCAGACGAGCGCGGTGCACCTGCGCGAGCGATGCGCTACCAAGCGGATTGGGGTCGATCGCATCGAACATCTCCCCCAGGCGCAGGCCGTATTCCTCTTCCAAGCAGCGGAGCACTACCTCGTACGGCACCGGCTCCACGTCGGAGCGCAAGCGGCGCAGCTCATCGCAAAAGCGTTGCGGCAGAATCTCGGACCGGTTGGCCAGAATCTGCCCCATCTTGACGAACATGGGGCCGAGTTCCTCGAGCAGGCGGCGCAAACGAACCGGCGTGAGGTTATCCCACACGCGGTACTTTTTAACCAGGCGAACAATCTGCCCGATACGCTCGCGGCGACCCGCCGGCGTGAGCTGGTATTCCTCGTCCGGCGCCATCGCGTCGGGCTCCTCGGGCACCATATCGACAGCGCGCGGCTTCTTGCGAGCGCCCGAGACGGCGGCGTCGACCTCATCGACAACCGCCGCCTCGTCACCCAGGGGATCTAGTTTGTTGTAATCGGTGGTGGAATCTGCCATCTGCGCTGCTACTCGGCCTCTTCGGTATCCTTCGCATCGTCGGGCTCAACGGACTCGACGGGCACCGAGGTCACGTTGTCCTCGACCGAATCGACGATGTCGCGCACGTGGGCCAGGAAGGCCGTGCGCTCGGACGCGGTCATAACGCGGACGCGAGCAAGGATGAGCTCATCGAGCACGCGCTGGGCCGCGGTCTCGCCCTGCATGCCCAGACGCTCGGTCAGATCGGAGATGGTACCGCCGGCCTGCTCGAACATGTCGGACACACTGCGGGCGATATCGGGAGCGCCGGCGTCCTTGCGAACCTGCTCGCCCTTGGTATTAAGGTCGTCGAGAACCTTCTTGCCGCCTTCGACAGCAACGGCGGCAGCGCCAAAGCCCACGTTAATGGCGCCGTTAACAAGCTGATCGAGTTTCATAACCATGGTTGTCTCCAATCACAAACAACTGCATTGGCGTTCTTGTACCCAAGATTGAGCGAAAGCGACAAAGCGTTTTAGCGCTATTCAATCGACGGGAAATCCCTACCTCACGTTGTCGTTCATCGCGAAAGAGTTCTTCATGGCGCAGCTCGTGGTGTAGAGCACCTTGCCCAACAGGGCATCGGTCTCCACGCGCACGAGCTCGGCAAAGGCCTCGTTGGCGCGGGCGAGCTCGGCAGGCACCTCGGCCTCGGGCAGCGCGGCTACGACAGCGTCAACGTCGTGAATCTGCTTGTGGCCCATGCCGCCGACCTTCTCCTGGTAGTCCTCCACAGCGCGGCCGCACTCATGGAAGCGGACGTCGGCCAGGACGCCGATCAGGCGGTTGGCCCAGTAGAAGTTTTCGGACGTCACGCGAGCCTGCGTGTCGGCATAGTACTCGGGCATGGTCTCGACGTTGGCGTACAGCGGAACCAGCGCGTTAAACGAGTTGGAGCCAAAGGCCATCCACTGCACGGCACGGTAGGCCGGCTGCGCATAGGGGCGCAGCTGCAGCACGGCGAGCTGGCTGTTGCGATTGATGCCGATGGGGCGATAGGCGCCGCGCGTGGCGGGCGTGCCCTTGCTGCCGTAACAGTCGTACTCCGTGCCCTGGTAGTGGCTCGAAAGCACGTACTTGATGTCCTCGATGGTCACCTTACGCTCGGGCACGCGGCTCCAGGGGATATCGTCGCTCTCGGGCGTGTAGTCGGCGTCGGGGCCGTCCCACACGTCGCCGGGGTTGAGGCAGCGCTGCATGTACCAGGCGCGCGGCGTGTTGTAGACATGGTCGCTGTCGCTGTGCGAGCCAAAGGCCTCGCGCGGGTTAAAGACCGTTGCCGGACCGTCGCCCTCGACGCCCAACGTCAGGTCCAGATGCCACTCGGCCATCCAGGAGCGCAGGTCGGCCGAGCACATGTGGTCGGTCTGGGCGCCCTCGGCGTCGTCTAGGTCAAAGCTGTCGATACCCAGCTGGTTGGGCATGGTCACATAGGCGTCATCAGGCACACGCTTGGCGATCCAGTGGTGGCCGCCGATGGTCTCGAGCCACCAGATCTCGTCCACGTCACTAAAGGCGATGCCGTTGTTCTCGTAGGTGCCGTAGCGCTCGAGCAGGTCGCCCAGGATACGAACGCCGTCGCGGGCGGACTTGGCGTACGGCAGGACCAGGGTCACCATATCCTCCTCGCCCAGGCCACCAGGTTGCGCCGGCACATAGCCGTCCTCACCCTCGTTGCCCTTGGCGGGTACGTAGTCGACGAGCGGGTCGGCACCGCGGACGCGCTCGTTGGTGGTGAGCGTCTCGGTTGCGGACATGCCCACATTGAGCTCGTTGAAACCGGCCTCGGCCCAGATGCCGTGGCCCGGGACAACATCGGGGACGCTCGTGTAGCGCATGGGGTTATCGGGCAGTTCAACGGTCAGGTGGCTCAGGACGCTTGTGTAGACGCGCGGCTGCTCGTCGGGATGCACCACGCGCATACGTTTGGGCTCAAACACCCCGTTGGACGAGTCCTCGTTACGCGCGACCAGGGTCGACCCGTCGTAGCTTGCGTTTTTACCGACCAGAATCGTTGTGCACGGCATGCGCATCCTCCTTGAGCGAAGAAATCAAACGGCAACAGTGTATCGCTTCGGCGCAGAAAGGGCGAAACCACGGCGCTGGCAACCCCTGTGGTCAAAAAATGCCAAATATGAGTACTGTCACTAATTTAGTAACAGCAATTTTGCTACGCATGGGTGTCGAAAGTCTACATTTGTTCAAAAATTAGATGATGTACTTCCCCATAGGTCCAATAAAATAGGCTCTCTATCGATAATAAATATCGTTAGAGAGCCAAATTAACCTAAAATATATGTGACTATCTTGGCAACAGTACTCATATTTGGCATTTTTTGTCCACGGGGTATAGAACTAACCCCTCAAACAGCCCAAACGCCTATTTCGATGCGCGCTCCGCCGCCTCAATCACGTGTTTGGCGAGAATCGCGGTGGTCACAGCCCCCACGCCGCCCGGCACGGGCGTGATGGCGTTAACGACCGGCTCCGCAGCATCAAAATCGATGTCCCCGACCAGCTTGCCAGCAGCCTCGTCCCAGTTAATGCCAACATCAATGATCGTCTGGCCCTCGCGAACGGCATCCGCGCCAATCGTGCTCGCGCGTCCAACGGCCGCAACAACGATATCGGCAGAACGGCACTCGGCAGCAAGATCGCGTGTATGCGTATGGCACGTCGTCACCGTGGCATTGCGAGCCGTAAGTGCGGCGGCAACGGGACGCCCGATCACCAGCGAGCGCCCGACCACAGCAACCTTAGCTCCATCCAGCTCAACGCCGTAATGATCCAGCAAAGCAAGCACGGCTTCGGCTGTGCAGGGGGCAAAACCCTCGCCGCGCCCCGAAAGCGTGGTGAGCAGCGAAGCCGGCGTCATGGAGTCAACGTCCTTGGCGGGATCGAGCGCTGCGGCGACGGCGTTCTCGTCAAGGCCGGCGGGCAGCGGGCGGAACATCAAACAGCCATGAACAGCCGAATCGGTATTGATGTCCTCGATGGCCGTCAACAGCTCGTCCTGCGAAACATCGGCAGAAAGCAAAACGCGACGAGCCTCAATCCCCACTTTTTCGCAGCGCTTGAGCGCACCGCGCTCGTAGGATAGGTCGTCCTCGCGTTCACCTACACGCACGATAGCCAACGTCGGAACAACGCCCCGCTCGCGCAGGGCTGCGCAGCGAGCAGCAAGTTCCTCAGTCAAAGCGCGAGCAACGGGAGCACCCTTCAGCAGTTCAGCCATGGCTATCCTCTCTTCCTTGCAGCGTCGGAGGCGCGGCGCGCCAGCGCATCGGCGCGCGGCAACCATGTGTCGAGCAACTCATCACACGCCGTCTCGAGCTCCTTAGCACGAGCGCGATCCTTCATAGACGTGGTGTTCGCAAAGAGCGTCAAGCTCGCGCCCTGCATAGCGGCACGGCAGAACACGGCGCCGCACGCCACATCGGACAGCAGTTGACGCGAACCCTTGTCGGCCATGTCCTCGAGCAGCGCCAGCGCACGCCCGCAGGCATCCATAATGCGATACGGCGGCAGAGCGGCCACATGCAGCGCATCCTGAATCGCGGTCGCTCGAGTCGGATCGTCACGCGGAATACCGTACGCCGCGGACACCTGGCCGTACGCACGAACGTCCTCGGCGACCAGACCCACAAGTTCCTGCGCCAACTCATCCGCCTGGGCAAACGCGCGCGTCAGATCGTCTGCGCGATCGGCAAGCGCAGGGTTTGTCGCCCCATAGCGAGCAACCATCCCGCAAAGCGAGGCGCCCAGTGCACCTACAAAGGCGCTCGCGCTACCGCCGCCGGGAACCGGCTCGCGTGCGGCAAGCGCCTCGGCAAACTCTCGACATGTTTTATCCATCATCTCTTGGCTCATACGCACGCACCTTCAAGTCATATACATCGGTCGGGTGGCAACCGCCGACCGACCGCATCAATCACATAATGGTGCTAAGTCTAGCCCATAAGTACATGAGCGTCAGCGCACCTGGCCATCGCGGATTTCTATGACGAACGATAGGCCTCGGCACCGCAAACATGGGACACATGGCCCACCTTTCGAGACTTCCGGACGTCAAAAACTGAGGCATATCTATAAACAAGGAACCTGTTGGGGCAACGCCCACGCACGCGCGCCCCATTAAATCAACGGGCACCTCACCCCGGGGAGGGCCGACAGCATCGGCCCTCCCCTCTTTTGCGACCGCACATATTGCCACTTGTCGGCGCAATTCCAGCCCCCAGAATGGGACACATGGCCCACCCTAGCGAGCCGTCCGCGCGTACAGTAAAGGCAGGTAATCCATGGGCGGTTACAGATCGAGGAGGACACGACCATGAAAAAGAAGGCCTTTGCGATTCTCACCCTCTGCATCAGTCTCTTTGCCGCGGTTGCCCTGGTGGGTTGTGGCGGAAACGGCGACGCTACCGGCAGTGGCGGTGACGGCGGCGCGGAAAAGCCAGCCGTGGATATGAGGACCGACTTCATTTGGTTTAAGGTCGAAGTCCCCGAGGGCGTCGAAATCACGGACGTCGCAGGCGATACCGCCGACAGGGCCCAGTTTAAGTTCACCGAGAGCGAGCATGCCAGCGACCGCTTCATCCCCGTCTTCGATCCTGACAAGAACGCCGATGAACTGTTTGACTACGAGGCAAAGTGGAAGGCCAACTCCGGATGGACCGAGAGCGATCCCGTTAAGTACAACGGCAAGACCTGGCGCAG
>OLSJ01002098.1_pt1 | contig 10867 bp, 5 predicted proteins | sample 1672151 | NCBI WGS metagenome assembly OLSJ01 (sample SAMEA3136653, study PRJEB25190) | human gut metagenome | biome: human gut; feature: human-associated habitat; material: faeces | place: Austria | collected 2013 | reverse complement strand
GATGAAAAAATCAGGGAGGAGTTGAATGATATGTGTAATTTATCAGAAGGTATTGAAGAAAAGGGAATGAAAAAGGGTATAGTGGTTCAGTGAATAAATGGTTGGACATATGTCATGTAATGTGCTAATATATACATGTATACAATCTGGAAATAAAGGTAATTATTCAGAAGAATATAATTACAGGTAATCAGGAGGACTAGACATGTTGAAATTATATGACGGTGGTGCATATCTGGTAAATGGCACCGAGATCATTACAGACGAAGCAGAAGTAAAGGCAAAGACAGGCCGTGAGGTATCCAGGGAGGAAGCCAGAACGCAGACAATGGCTTATGGAATTCTAGACGCTCATAATACATCAGGCAATATGGAGAGACTGCAGATCAAATTTGATAAGCTGACATCTCATGACATTACATTTGTCGGAATTATTCAGACAGCGAGAGCTTCAGGACTGGAGAAGTTTCCGATTCCATATGTATTGACGAACTGTCACAACTCACTCTGCGCGGTCGGCGGAACGATTAATGAAGATGACCACATGTTTGGACTGACTTGTGCGAAGAAATATGGCGGTGTCTATGTACCGCCGCATCAGGCAGTTATTCACCAGTTTGCCCGCGAGATGCTGGCAGGCGGCGGCAAGATGATCCTTGGATCCGACAGCCATACCCGCTATGGAGCACTTGGAACGATGGCTATGGGTGAAGGTGGACCGGAACTTGTAAAGCAGCTCCTGAATAAGACATATGATATTAAGATGCCAGGTGTGATTGGAATTTATCTGGACGGAGAGCCGGTCAAAGGCGTCGGACCACAGGACGTGGCACTGGCAATTATAGGTGCAACATTTGCAAATGGTTATGTAAACAATAAAGTTATGGAATTTGTCGGACCAGGTGTGGAGAAGTTAAGCGCTGATTTCCGTATCGGAATCGATGTTATGACAACGGAGACAACATGTCTGTCTTCTATCTGGAAAACAGATGATAAGATAAAGGAGTTCTATGAGATCCACGGCAGAAGTGAAGATTACAAAGAACTGAATCCTGGTGCAGTTACATATTATGATGGTATGGTCTATGTGAACTTAAGCGAGATCCGTCCGATGATCGCAATGCCGTTCCATCCGTCAAATGTATATACGATCGACGAAGTGCGTAAGAATCTGAAAGACGTGCTTCACGATGTAGAGCAGAAAGCACTGGTGAGCCTGGATGGTGCTGTGGATTATTCACTTCAGGATAAAGTGATGGATGGAAAACTTTATGTGGATCAGGGAATCATCGCAGGATGTGCCGGTGGTGGATTTGAAAATATCTGCGCAGCAGCAGACATCATAAAGGGTCATTACATTGGCTCAGATGAATTTACATTTAGCGTATACCCGGCAAGTACACCGATCTATATGGAACTTGTGAAAAACGGTGCAGTTGCGGATCTTATGGAAGCAGGAACAATTGTAAAAACAGCATTCTGCGGACCATGCTTTGGAGCGGGAGATACACCGGCAAATAACGCATTTTCTATTCGCCACTCTACAAGAAACTTCCCGAACCGTGAAGGTTCCAAGCTTCAGAGTGGACAGATTGCATCCGTTGCACTTATGGATGCCCGTTCAATTGCAGCAACAGCAGCAAATAAAGGCTTCCTGACACCTGCAACAGATATGGACGTAGAATACAAGGGACAGAAATACCACTTTGACCAGAAGATTTATGCAAATCGTGTATTTGACAGTCATGGTGTGGCTGATCCGGATACAAAGATCAAGTTCGGACCGAATATCAAAGACTGGCCGGCAATGTCAGCACTTCCGGAGAATCTGGTATTGAAAGTTGTATCAGAGATTCACGATCCGGTTACAACAACAGATGAGCTGATCCCATCTGGAGAAACATCTTCTTACAGATCCAATCCACTTGGACTGGCAGAGTTTGCACTTTCCAGAAAAGATCCTGCATATGTAGGACGTGCAAAGGAAGTACAGAAAGCACAGAAAGCAATCGAAGCAGGCGAATGTCCGTTAGAGGTATTGGAAGAATTAAAACCGGTTATGGCAAAGATCCAGGAGAAATATCCGGAAGCAGGAAAAGGAAATATCGGAGTCGGAAGTACGATCTTTGCAGTAAAACCAGGTGACGGTTCAGCAAGAGAGCAGGCAGCTTCCTGTCAGAAGGTGCTCGGTGGCTGGGCGAATATTGCAAATGAATATGCGACAAAAAGATATCGCTCCAATCTGATCAACTGGGGAATGCTTCCATTTATCACAAAAGAAGACGACAAGAAATTAAGCTTCAAAAATGGCGATTATATCTTTGTACCGGAAATCAGAAAAGCAGTGGAAAACAAAGATGCAGAGATTAAAGCTTATGTAGTCGGAGATACATTGAAAGAAGTCATATTTACACTTGGAGATATGACAGACGCAGAAAGAGAGATTATTCTCAAAGGTTGTCTGATTAATTATTATAAGGGCTAAATAATCCGATAGGTAAAATTCATGTTCTATGTTCCGTTGCACTGGGAATTACGCTGAATTTTATCTTGCGCAGTATTTTTGGCAGTAATATAATTGAATAAACGAATGTAAATAAAAGGCGGCACTTATGAAAAAAAGTGACGCCTTTTTGTAACACTTGGGATATTTTGGGACTCTTATATGTAGAAGAAGTAATAATACTTTTTACACTGGGTATTGGGAACGGCAATGGGATAAGTCAATGGAGGAGTGTGGAGAACTTCTTGAGAAAAACAAATTGAGGAGGAAAAAGAATGAAATGTGATGCAAAAGCATTTTCAAAGCTATATGAGCAGGTCTATCAAGACCTCTATCGCTACGCGCTTTGTCTGATGCGTGATCCGCATGAGGCAGAAGACGCGGTGAGTGCGGCAGTGTTATCTGCTTATGAACATATACATAAACTTCGAAAAGAAGAAGCTTTCAAGAGCTGGATTTTTACAATTTTGTCAAATACATGTAAGAAAAGATTGAAACAGGTGGCGAAAGAAGGAATACAGCAGACAGAAGATTTTTTCCCGGAAGGACAGGTGGAAGGAATTCATGAAGAAGATGTAGGACTTGCGATGGATGTGAGAAATGCATTTTTTATTCTTTCAGAAGAAGAGCAAATGATAGTCGGGCTGTCAGTGTTTGGCGGTTATAACAGCACAGAAATCGGGAAGATCCTAAGCCTGAAGCCGGGAACTGTCCGGGTAAAACGAAGCCGGGCGCTGGAGAAGATGCAGTGTGTGTTGGATGGGAGGACATTTTATGAATAAGAATGAGCAGGACATGATTCGGAAAATAAAGGAAAAGTCAGAACAGGTTCCGGTGCCGAAAGCGCTTGAACCGAGACAGATTGAAGCAAAGCTTGCAGGAAAGAAGAAAAAAGTGTGGACTCCGGCGAGAATCGGTGGGCTGGCAGCAGCATGCCTGGTGCTGATCGTGGGAGTGATGGTATATCAGAATTATTTTAAAATGGAAGACGCGACTCGAGATGATAAGATAGCATGCAGTGATGTGACGATCAGTGACAGTACGAAAGTAGAAAGTGCGGCGGAATATAAGGATGTCTATGCATATTTGGAAAAATATAAGAAAGATCAGGAAAGAGACAGTGCATACACTTCAAACGGGGCAAGATTATTGAATGATATAAGAGTCGATGAATCAGCTGACAGTAAGGCAAGTGGAGATGTAGCACAGAATATTGAAGAAAGCAGTACTGCAGCAGCGGACACCGGAATGGCAAGCGGTTCTTATTCTGAGACAAATGTACGTCAGGAAGGTGTGGATGAGGGGGATACAGCTAAAACAGATGGAACATACCTTTACGTGTTAAAAGATAAGAGCGATCAGATTGCCATTATAGATACCCGCGATAATCGGATGAAGCAAACGGCGACTATAACAGTGGAAGATGTTTCTGAAATCCAGGAAATGTATCTGGATATTGAAAGAAATCAATTAATCGTAGTGTGTGACGGTTATGTGGGCGGCAAATGGAATGATGATGATTATGGATATGGTCAGAGGGCTAATACGACCGCAGTAACTTATGACATTTCAGACCGGGAAAATCCAAAAGAAGTTGGCAGGGTCAGTCAGAGTGGATATTACAATTCTTCAAGAATTGCAGATGGATACTTATACTTATTCAGTGATTATTATGTAACACTTGGTGGGATAACGGCGAAGAATCCGAAGTCCTATATACCACTTGTAAACGATAATCTGATCAAAGAAACAGATATCTGTCTTCCGTCCATTTCAAAGGCAGATATGTATTCAATCATCACATCAGTTTCTCTGGAAAATCCAAATGAGACAGCGCACAGTAAGGCACTTTTGGCAGACGGTGGCAATTTATATGTGAGCAACGATAATATTTATTTTTATGAAAATGTGTGGCAATATTCCGGAAAAGATGTGACGACAATCCGAAAAGTTTCTTATGAAAGTGGGAAATTGACGGCTGGAGCACAGTGCAAAATAGACGGCTATATTAATGATTCATTTTCTATTGATGAATATGATGGATATCTGAGAGTTGTAGTGACCGATGGCGACACGAACAGTGTTTATGTTTTGAATCAAGAACTGAAAGAAACTGGCTCCATCAAAGGTTTGGCAGAAGATGAGAGGGTGTACTCCGCAAGATTTATGGGAAAGGCAGGATATTTTGTAACATTTAAAGAGACGGATCCGTTATTTTCCGTTGATCTGTCGGATCCGAAAAATCCAAAGATCATAGGAGCGTTGAAGATACCTGGATTTTCAGATTATCTGCATCCGTATGGGAAAAATAAGCTTCTGGGTATTGGGATGAATGTTGATGAAAAAACTATGTCAACAGATGGCGTGAAATTGACGATGTTCGATATTTCTGATCCGAAAAATGTGAAAGAGGAGCAGACCTATGTCATTGAAAATGTGTACTATACAGATGTTTCTTATGATTATAAGGCAGCTTTAGTAGATGCAGAGAAAAATCTGATTGGTTTTGCTGCAGACAGCGAAGGCGGCCGGGAGTACTATACATTTTCTTACGACGAAAAACAAGGATTTACATGTACGATGCATGAGGAAATTAATGGAAATAATATGAGGATCACAAGAGGTATTTATATAGAAGATACGCTTTATGTTATCCAGGGAAATATTATAGAAGCGTATAGCCTGAAAGATTTCAAAAAAGTGGACGATATCATTTTGTAACATTTTTGTAACAAAATCTCGTATGTTTTTGACAATAAGACTGGTGTATGATAAACTTGTATCTGTAGAATTGTCAAAAAATTTGAGGTGAGAATATTGGATAAATATGAATATCGGGTAAAAACCGAGCAGATGCTCGAACATTACGAAAAGAAACAATTTAGAAAAGCAATGGAAATTGCCGATACAATAGACTGGAGAAGGGTGAAGAGCCCGGCAATGTTAAATACAGTAAGCGAAATCTACGAGAATAACGGGGAGTTTCAGAAGAGCCGTGATACGCTTATGATCGCATTTGACAGAGCACCGTCCAGCAGAAAGGTTGTGTATCGTCTGGCAGTACTTGCCCTGAAACTGAATGATCTGAATGAGGCTTCGGACTGTTATGAGGAATTTGTAAAACTGGCACCGAGAGATCCGAATCAATTCATTTTGAAATATCGGATTTTGAAGGCACAAGGGTCTGATCTGTCAGAACAGATTTCGGCACTGGAAGAATTTAAAAAGGCAGAATATATTGAAAAATGGGCGTATGAGCTCGCAAAGCTATATCATGAAGCAGGCATGACCTCAAAGTGCCTGGAAGAATGTGACGATTTGATCTTGTGGTTCAGCGAAGGAAAATATGTATATCAGGCAATGGAATTGAAGATGAAGTACAAACCATTGACACCACTCCAACAGGAAAAGTACGATGAGTATAAAGGCGTACCGAAAAAAGAGCCTAAGAAAGCAGTGGATAAAAAACCTGAGCGAGTTGCGCTTAAGGATGTAAAGAGTATTCCACAGGATACTGTATCAATTCCAAAAGAACAGATTAAAGCAGCGCAGGAAGCATCAGAAGCTGCGGAGGCAGAACAGCAGGAATCAGGAGCCAATACAACAGAAACTGTGGATGGTCTGGATGCAACGAGAAGAATTCCGACAGCAGAGCCTGGAGAAGCATTGAAGGCAATGGAAGAAAATGCCAAGGCAGACAAAGAAGTTCCGATAGAAGAATCGGTTTTAGAAGAACCAGTTTCAGAAGAGCCAGTTTCAGAAGAGCCGGAAGAAGCTGTTTCAGAAGAACCAGAAGTTGTAGAAACAGAAGCACCAGTCATTGAACCAATCGGAAAGGAAACTCCGGAAGAAGCTCGGAATGTCAGAGAGTTAGAAGGAATTCTTCAACATGCGGCAGAAGGACCAAAAAAGTCTATTACGACAGTTGTGAAGGGTGCGACACTTCAAGAAGCACTGGCTAATGGCGTGGCTATGGCGAGTGGAATTAATCCGGAAGACCAGAAGAAGATGGAGGAACGAGAAGAAGAACTCCGCATTGAAGGTCAGATGAAGATTGAAGACATCTTGATGGAATGGGAAGCCAAGCAGAAGGTAAATGCTGAGGCGATTGCAAAGCAAAAAGCATCCGATGAAGAACGACTTAGAAAAGAGAGAGAAGCACTGGAAGCCCGCCGTGAGGCAGAAAGACTTGAGGCAGAGAGACGCGAGGTAGAAGAAATAGCAAGACGGAAAGCAGAAGAAAAAGCCCGTCAGGAAGCAGAAGAGAAAGCACGCCGTGAAGCGGAAGAGAAAGCTCGTCTTGAAGCAGAGGAGAAGGCTCGTCGTGAAGCGGAGGAGAAGGCTCGTCGTGAAGCGGAAGAGAAGGCTCGTCTTGAGGCAGAGGAAGCAAGAAGAAAGGCATTGCTTTCTGATGATATCAGACAGCTTGTGGAAGAGCTGGAAGATCGTGTGACAGCACAGGAGAAAGAAGAGGAAAATTTTGATATAGAAGAGGAACTGGAGCTTGCAAAAGCAGAAGGGGAATCTGTTGAAGAAGAAATTGTAGATCAGTTTATTTCAGAAGAAGAGCTGGACGATATTGTGGAAGAACCTGAAGAGTCGGAAGAAGAACCTGAAGAAGAGATTGTTGAAGCAGTTTCGGAAGAAGAGGAGACGGAGGACGAGGACTCTGAGGATGAAGATGATTTCGAAGAGGAAGAGTTTGAAGACGAAGACTTTGAGGGTGAGGACGAAGAGTTTGAAGCAGAAGATGAAGTCGACGCTGTAGAAGAAATCGAAGAAGTACAAGAAGATGAAGAAATTCCGGAAACAGAAAACCAGGATGATTCGGAAGACAATTCCGAAGACGAGGATGATTTCGAAGACGAGGAATCCGAAGAAGATGATTTTGAAGAGGAAGATGGATTCGACGAAGACGATTTTGACGAAGATGGTTTTGCAGATGAATTCCCGGAGGAAGATGAGGAAGAAGTAGAGGAATTCGATGCAGAGTGGAATGAATTCCCGGAAGATGAATCCGAGGACGAAGACGATTTCGAGGAAGAGGATGATTTCGAGGAAGAGGACGACTTTGAGGAAGAGGATGACTTTGAGGAAGAAGACGACTTTGAGGAAGACGATGACTTCTATGAAGATGATTATGTAGAAGACGACGATTACGAAGAGGATGACTTTGAGGAAGAGGACGACTTCGAGGAAGACGATTTCGAGGAAGAGGACGACTTCGAGGAAGAGGACGACTTCGAGGAAGAGGATGATTTTGAGGAAGATGATTTCGAGGAAGACGACTTTGAAGATGAGCTTCCTGAGATTCCGGATCCGGAAGACCTTGAAGGAGACTTGGAAATTGAAGAACCATCTGAGGAAGAGATTCAGCGCAGAATTAAGAAGTCAAAAGGAAGCGGAGTTCCATTTGATACCGGATTTGTTGTAACAGGAAGATATGACTTAAGTGCAACCAGTGAGATTGGACTGAAAGCCGGACTGACAGAGGAGCAGAAGAAATTATTCTCTTACTTCGTACCGGTCAGAGGAATGAGTGAACAGATTGTTGCAGTACTTGATAATGACAGACGTGCCCAGAGAGAGGGAACTTCAAGAACAGGTAACTTAATGATTATTGGCCGTAAAGGATCTGGAAAAACAGTACTTGCAGTAGATATTGTAAAGGCAATCCAGAAACAAAGAAATCTGAAACAGGGTAAAGTTGCTATTGTTACAGGTGAGTCACTGAATAAGAAAGAACTTGGCAATATTATCCAGAAGCTTCGCGGTGGAGCGATCATCATCGAAAAGGCTGGTAAGTTGAATTCCAGAACAATCAAGGAACTGAATGCATTGATGTCAAGAAAGACCGGAGAGCTTCTCTTTGTTCTTGAAGATCAGAGAAAACCTCTGGAGAGAATCATGACAGCTAATCCGGATTTCAAAAAGAAATTCACTTCTAAGCTTGAACTTCCGGTATTCATCAATGATGAGTTAGTAACATTTGGTCAGACTTATGCGAAGGAAAATGGATATAAGCTTGATGAAATGGGAATTCTGGCACTTTACAGCCGAATTGATGTAATGCAGCGTGAAGATCATGCGGTTACAGTTGCGGAAGTAAAAGAAATCATGGATGAAGCAATTAAACATTCACAGAAAGCAAATGTAAAGCATCTTGCAAGACGTGTATTTGGAAAATCTACGGATTCGTCAGATCGCATTATTCTGAAGGAAGAAGATTTTAAAATTTAATGATATAGTGAATGTAAGTGATGAAGCAGGGATACAATTGTAGAAAATTGTATCCCTGTTTTTTGTCTGGAATCGAGTGACATAGATTGAATTTTGTGTTCTGCTAAGGTATACTTAAGATATTGAAATCCGGATGAAATGTGAGGGAAGTTTATGGAGAAAGAATGGAAAGCTTATGAAATCGGAGAATTAGATCAGTACCTTTTCGGACAGGGAAATCACTACGAAATTTATAAGAAGCTGGGTGCGCATATGGTGGACGACGAAGGGCAGGAAGGAGTTTATTTTGCTGTCTGGGCACCGAATGCGAAATCAGTGTCTGTGGTGGGGGAATTCAATGACTGGGATCGCGCAAGAAACCCTATGACAAGGGCGGAATATATCGGAATTTACACATGCTTTGTACCGGGAGTAAAAGAAGGCATGATGTATAAGTTCTGCATTGAGACGATTACAGGGGAGTATCATATGAAGGCAGATCCGTATGCCAATTATGCAGAACTTCGTCCGGGTACAGCATCAAGAATAACGAATATTGAGAATTTGAAATGGACCGATAGTTCCTGGATGACTGCACGGGAAAAATGGAACCACAAAAAAGAACCAATGTCTGTATATGAGGTTCATATGGGTTCCTGGAAGAGACACCCAGGCACAGAGGACGAGGGATTCTATACTTATCGTGAGTTTGCAAAAGAAATCACAAAGTATATGAAAGATATGGGATATACGCATGTGGAGATCATGGGAATCGCAGAACACCCATTTGATGGATCATGGGGATATCAGGTGACAGGATATTATGCGCCGACAAGCCGTTATGGAACACCGGAAGATTTTGCGTGGATGATCAATTATCTGCATAGAAATGGAATCGGTGTCATTATGGACTGGGTTCCGGCACATTTTCCAAAGGACGAGCATGGACTTGCCGAGTTTGACGGAACAGCAACTTACGAGTATGCAGATCCAAGAAAAGGGGAGCATCCGGACTGGGGGACGAAGATATTTGATCTTGGCAAGAATGAGGTAAGGAACTTCCTGATTGCCAATGCACTTTTCTGGGTGGAGCATTTCCATATTGATGGACTTCGCGTTGATGCAGTTGCTTCTATGCTGTACCTGGATTATGGAAAGAAAGACGGAGAATGGGTTCCGAACCAGTATGGAGGTAATGAGAACCTGGAGGCAGTAGATTTCTTCAAGCATCTGAACACAGTTGTACTTGGAAGAAATCCGGGTGCACTTATGATAGCGGAAGAGTCTACGGCATGGCCGAAGGTAACCGGAGATGTAGAAGACGGAGGTCTTGGATTTAGCCTTAAGTGGAATATGGGGTGGATGCACGACTTTACGGAATATATGAAGCTGGATCCGTATTTCAGAAAAGACAATCATCATATGATGACATTTGCCATGAGTTATGCGTACAGCGAAGATTACATTCTCGTACTGTCGCATGATGAGGTTGTCCATTTGAAATGTTCCATGATCAATAAGATGCCAGGACTTGGATTTGATAAATATGCGAACCTGAAAGCAGGATATGCATTTATGATGGGACACGCCGGAAAGAAATTGTTGTTCATGGGACAGGATTTTGCACAGCTTCGCGAGTGGTCAGAGGAACGTGAACTGGACTGGTATCTGTTGGAGGAGCCGGAGCATCAGGCAATTCAGTCATGGATGCGTGATTTACTCCACATGTATAAAAAGAAACAGGCACTTTATGAACTGGATCAGTCATGGGAAGGATTCGAGTGGGTCAATGCAGATGATGCATACAGAAGCATTTACAGTTTTATCCGCCATTCTAAAGATGGAAAGCATAACCTTTTGTTCGTGATCAACTTCACACCGATGGCAAGAGAAGATTACCGTGTAGGCGTTCCTAGAAAGAAGCAGTATAAGCTGATTCTGAACAGTGACGATGTGAAATATGGCGGAAATGGCGAGAAGAGACAGAACATTTATCATGCCGTGAAGAAAGAATGTGATGGAAGACCATATTCATTTGGATACAAATTGCCGCCGTATGGGGTAGCAGTTTTTGAATTTTAAAATGTATATAGGTGATTGCGAAACTCGCTAGCATTCGTTCGTAATCTGGATTAAAAACAAGGC